>Ga0209777_10003011_pt1 | contig 21354 bp, 15 predicted proteins | sample FrelakmetHBP12HB_FD_187147 | JGI IMG/M metagenome (GOLD analysis project Ga0209777, IMG submission 187147) | Freshwater lake sediment microbial communities from the University of Notre Dame, USA, for methane emissions studies -HBP12 HB (SPAdes)... | ecosystem: Environmental > Aquatic >...
CCCTAAAGGCCTTCGACGACGAAGGCCGTGTCATATACACCAGTACCTTCTCAAAGCTCCTGGCCCCTGGTTTCAGGATCGCCTGGTGCACCGCGTCCAAGCCGATATTGCAAAAATTCATCCTGAACAAGCAATCCGCCGACCTGCATACCAACACCTTTGGTCAGTGGGTCACCTACGAGTACATGGCGCGCGGGCACCTCAAGAGGCACATCCCCAACATCATCAAGCTCTACAAAGAGAAATGCCACATCCTGCTCAACTCCATGGAAGAGTACTTCCCCGATGATGTCAAGTTCACGCGGCCCAAAGGCGGCATGTTCTCGTGGGCCTCCTTGCCCGAAGAGATTGACACCAAGGAGATGCTCATGGACGCCATCGAAAAGAAGGTGGCCTACGTCGTCGGGAGCGCCTTCTATGCCAACCCTGACCGCGGCCGGTCCAAGATGCTCCTGAACTTCACGCACCCCGCCAACGACAAGATCCCCATAGGCATCAAGGCCTTGGCAGGCGTCATGGAGGCGTATCTCAAGAAGGCCGGAAAGTCGAAGCCTAAGAAGAAGTAATATCTCGACGGACCTTTTATTTTTCATATTTTCTTTCGATAGCCTTGCGCACGTCAAAGAAGGTCCTGAAAGGAACGCAGGTGCCAAGGTCTTCTTTTTTACAATATTCTAAAAGACTTGCACGGGCTAGCACGAGGTCCGCCTTGGAGGCCGGGCACTCGTCCGTTGCGCCGTCGCCGACGTAGACGACCTTGGCCATGCGGCCATGATACAATTTCAAAAGGTCCAGCTTGCAGTTGCCGCACCAGTCGCAATCCTCGTTGAACAGACCCTCCTCTGCGATGTGGCCAAGCCCCTCCACCCAATGGGTCCTGTCAGCGACAAAGGCAACGTCCCCAAGACCGTTCTTCTCCAGTATCGCTCTGATGTAGAAATCCACCCCGGAGCTCGTTATTACAAGGCCATGCCCTCGTGAGCGGCACCACGCGACGAACTCCCTGAAACCCGCCCTCAGTTGGATGTTGTCGGAGGCAAAGCGTGCCATTTTCTCGACCGGGACCTTGAGCATCGTGAACTGGTATCCGAGGCAGTCGTGGGTCGATATCTCCTTTTTCAACCAGGGCCTTTCATATTTTTCCCACTGGCCCGGGATGAAATGTCTCAGGATCGCAAGAGAGGCCTCGGTCTCAGAGACCGTGCCATCGAAATCGCAAAGCACCACGATACCCGACGGGTGCTCGACGGGAACATGGTCCAGGGCCCGGAGGCCCTGCAAGAAGACCTTGGGGAAGAGCTTGATAAGACCCCGTTGATGGCCGCTCAAGAGAAAGGACCCGAAGGCCTTGGACGGTGTCATCCATTTGTACCCCTTTGGTACCTTGTATCCCGTGGGCGCCTTGAGCGCGAACATATGCTCGTCGTGGCGGACCTCTTTTGCATAGTAGACCAATTTCATACCAAGGGACCTCAAGGATCCTTTCTGGGCACCGAGCCCTAGTTCCTCCAAGAGACCGACCGCCTTTTCTTTAGGCTCCTCCGAGGGTCCGACCTCGATGTAGGGTGGCCTGAAGAAGTAACCCATCCGGACCTTTGCACCGACCAGGACGCCTACGCGCTTGCCTCTTTGGTGGACAAAGAGCCCCGCAGAGGTGGCCCTCATCAACGTGACGGGGGACATCATTCCTCCTCAGGCCCTGTATCGTCCTCGTGGCCAAGGGGTGCCCCTATATCATCCCTATCCTTGAACACCAGGAAGAAGAGAATCGTCGATATCAGATAGAACGCGGCGCATATGAAGAAGGGCAGCTCGAGATTGTACTCGTAGATGTAGCCCGCTATTCCCGGCGTGAGACCTTTGGGCACGTTGAAACAGAAGTTGGTCGCGCTCAATGTAAATGAGCTATGCTCCTTGGGGACCTGGCCTATGGAATAGGATTGCAAGATTGGCCAAGCCGCATTCATCGACACCATGCGGATCACGTACATGACCGCCACGAAATGGAAGCTCGGCGAAAGAGGGATCCCTAACAGGGCAAAGATCGCGAAGGTCTGGACGATGGTGATCGCGCGAACAGAGCCGATCCTGTCGGAGAAGTACGGCATGATCAAGTAGGCCAGGCCCCAGAAGAACTGCGTAATGGCGAACAAGATCCCGATTATCTCGACGGGCGTGTTGAACCTCCAGATGAAGTACAGCTGGAAGAACGGGACGATGAGGCCGGCCCCGATGCCGATGAGGACCATGGGTAGGCACAGCATGAACAAGGTCTTCCAAGGGATGGGCGTGACAACCTTCCCGGTTGTGTCCTTCCCTTTGGCCAAGGCCTTCAGTGTCAGCGGCTCCTTGCGATCCTCAGAAAGGGTCAGCAGGAACGGGTACTCGAACGCTAGTACGACCGCACCCAGAAGGAAGGTCATCCGGTAACCATCCGTGACGGTCATATGCAAAAGGCCCGCCAGATAACTGGGCATGAAGCCAGCCACGAGAAGCGTGCAGGCCCCGGAGATCATTCCGACGAAGCTTTGCATGCTGAACAGGTACTTGCGCTTGCGGTCGGAGACCTTCTCTGCCATGAGGGCAAGGAAGGATGGACCATAGAAGGACGAGCCGAAGCCCCAGAGGACGGCCCCAAGGCACAAGGCCAGGAAGCCATCCGTGAAGACCACCACGATAGGGCTCACCACATTCATGGTCAGCCCGATGAGTATCATCCTCTTCCTGCCGAACCGGTCGCCAAGATAACCCGCCGGCAGGAGCGGCAGTGTAGAAGTGAACCCCATTATCATGAGTATGATGCCGATGGTGCCCGGAGAGTACATCTGCTCCCCCAGGTAGAGCGTGAAAAGGAACCAGAAGAAATTGCCGCCTATCCCACCCAGGACCGTGGCATACATCATGGACTTGGCCTGGGGTCCGTAGCCCGATACGGACATGAGGTGTGCGTGGGGGACCACCGGTCCTTTGATGAGCTCGCTGTCGTGATGCACGGCAGTCCAAAGATGGCAGAAGTAAAAATATTTATCGGGAGGGCCAGGGCTCATAGGTTGGCAAGAATCTTTCGTGCCTCGTCGGCGCTCTTCTTCCGGTTCCCCTCATCAAGGAGTTCGATGGCCCGCAAGAGCACCTCCGCAGCCTTCTTCTTGTCTCCCTTGGCAAGCCACATGTCGCCCACCGAGAGCAGGATGTCGCCCTCGAGGCCAGGCATCTCTAGGTCCTTTACCATAGCCAGGCCCTTTTTCAAGGTCTCCTCTGCCAGCGCCCAGTCGCGCTCCGCTGTATAGGTGACCCCCATGATCTTCAGGGTGCTCGCGATGCCGATCCTGTCGTCGCTTAGCGTCAAGAACTCCAAGGCCATCTGAAGGTACTCCTTGGCGAACTTCGTCTCGCCCATCTGCGTAAAGCATTCCGCGGAATTGAAGGCGGCCCAGCCTTTGATCGTGGTGTCGCCTATCTTGGTCGCGATGTCCATGCATTGCCGGAGGGCGTCCAGGGCCTCATCAAGCTCTTTATTGTCAAGATAGCATGAACCAAGGTTGTTGTAGGCCCTTGCAAGCTCGTTCAGGTTCCCGACGGCCTTAAGGATCGAGATCGCCTGAAGATAGGTCTCCTTGGCCTTCGCCCGGTCGCCTTTCGTGTTATAGGCGTTGGCGACCTCGATCTTTATCCTGCCGACGAGCTCCTGGGATGAACAGGCGTTCGCTTTGTCGAGGGCCAGGTCGTAGAACTCCAGGGCCATCGGGACGTCGCCTTTCTGCCAGTAGATGTACCCGAGGCCTCTGAGCGCGTCGGCCTCGCCATACGCGTCCTTAAGGGACTCTGAGATCTCCAAAGCCTCTTTCACTTGGGCCATGGCATCAGGGAGCTCGCCAATCCTCGCGTCGGCGTGCGCCTTCCTACGAAGCAGCTCGGCAAGGGTGGTCTTCTCATCGGTCGTGGAGGCCGTGTCCTCAAGCATGTCGACGGCCTCGCCGAAGACCTGGGACGCTCCCTTCCAATCGCCCTTAGCGAGCCTCTTTTTACCCTCCTCAAGAAGTTCCTTGGCCTGGGGCATAGCACTATATGAAATTGTTATGGGTATTAAACAATTTCCATTCTGTATTAGGGTCTTTAATGGTTATATGATTAATATAGAAAACAAAAAATAATCTATCTGTGCTCGAGGACTTTTAAAGACGCCCTTCCTTTGCGAGCGCCTCCATCAGCGCCACCGTGCTGTCGCGCTCCTTGTCATTCCCAAGCTCTGTAAAAAGCGCCTTTGCTTCTTCAAAGGCTGTCTTGGCCCGGGCCTTGGCGCCCATACTGGCAAGCATCTGGCCCAAGAGCCTCTGGACCACCGCCTTGCGCTCGGGCATGTCCATCTCCTGATAGTCCGCAAGGGCGCTTTGGAACTCCTTCTGGGCCTGTCCAAAGTTCCCCGACGCGCTGGCCCACTGTCCGAGGACCCGCTTTGTGGCCGCGTAGCCGACCCTGTCGTCGTTGACCGTCATGATCTTTTGGGCCTCTTTTATCAGGTCCGGGACCTTTCGAAGCTCCCCTAGCTCCACCTTGCACTCGGCAATGTTGAGCAACGCCCACGACAGGTTCCCGGGGTCTTTACGGTCCCGACACTGCGTCATGCACTGCTCGAAGATCGAACAGGCCTTTGCAATATCCTTGCGTCGCAGTATAACATCGCCCAGATTGAGCAAGGCCCTGTCGATATCGATGTTTCCAGGGACCTTCTCGAGGACCGTGATGGCCTGCTTGTAAAGACGTTCCGCGGAATCCAGGTCGGCCAGGCTTGATGCGATGTTCCCGAGGTCTATTTGGATTCGCCCCTGTATCTCTTCGTTGCCGGCCTGTAACGCCCGCTCAAGTCCCTGCGAGAGGTACTCGCTGGCCATGTTGTAGTCGGCCTTGCGCCAGTGCAGGTACCCCAGCCCCCGCAGGCAGTCGGCCGTTTCGTCGAGCTCCTTGGACGGGAGCAGCACCTCAAGGGCCTTAAGGTAGAAGGCCCCAGCCTCGTTGAAGTGCCCCCGGAGGGTCTCGATATCGCCAAGCCTCCGGCGGGCCCTGGCCGCGGCCATGGGTTCCTCCTCGACCTCGCACCTGCCCAGGATGAACTCGAAGATCGAATAGGCCTTCTCCCAGTCTCCAGCGTCCAGGATATCGTATCCCCGCTTGAACAGCTCCTCGAGCTCCTGGGCCATGATGGGACAATCCAATCCGGCAATAAAAACCGTTGTGTTTGCCTTATTTCGAGAGCTGGTCGAGTTGATATATGGCCTCGTCGAGCTCTTTTTGGAGCCGTACCCCTTGATACAAGGCTTGGGCCTGTGCAAAAGATCCTCTAGCGCCTTCCTTGTCGTTTTGCTCCTTGAGCAAGGTGCCGAGCTCCACATAGGTCGATGCCGTCTCGGCCGGCAGCATGAGCTTCTTGCCCAGCTTGATGCTCTGCACGAAGAGTGCCTTGGCACCCGCGACATCCCCTTTGAACTTGAGGGCCAGGCCCCGGACCTTGTAAAGCTCCTGAAGCCCGACCTCGTCCGCGGCCTCCTTCAACAGGGGCTCTGCATCGTCGAGATATAGGCAGGCCTTGTCCGGATCGCCAAGCCGCGCATAGCATTCAGCGGCGCAGAACAAGGACCACGCCCTGTTGATGGGGTCTCCCTTGTCGAGGCCCAGGGCGATGGCCTTTTCGAGATAATCAATGGCCTCCTTGTATCGCTTGAACCGTTTATGGGTCTCGCCTATGTTGTTTAGAGTCCGCCCGATATGGAGGAACTCTTTTTGGGGAAGGATGTTGAGCGCCTCATCGTAAGAGCGCATGCCCTCATCGTACCGGCCGGTGACACAGTAGATGTTCCCGACATCGATGAGGATGCCACCCAGAAGTCCCGGGTCCTTGAGGGTCCTCGCATTGGACAGGGCCTCCTGGCCGTAGCGCATCGCCTGACCGTATTCGCCTTTTCGGAAGAACAGCGTCGACAATCCCTTCAGGGTGTCGGTTATTCCGGGCATATCGCCGTCGCTGGTGGAGATCGCGAGGGCCTTTTGGAACATCTTCTCTGCAGCCCTGAAGTTCCCGCGCATCCTCTCGATGTGGCCGCACTTTCTGTAGCCTTCTGCCATGACCGACTTAAGGTTGAGCGTGATGGTCAGTGCCGTCATGGCTTTGTACTTGGAAAGGGCGGCCTCCCACTGGCCGACCTCGTAGGCCTTGTCCCCTTCTGACCGGAGCTGGTCTATCTCTTCTTTAAGGCTCGAGGTCTCTGGCATGTCACCCTTCCTCTTGTTCGCTCTTCATGAAACGGACGCCGATAAATAACTTGCTGTGGATAATATCAACAGAGAAATCAAAAACAGAAAAGTCAAGGCGGCGGGTCTCCCCGCCGCCCTTAAGGACCCTTACTGCGGGTTGATGCCTAGCTCTTTCTCCTTTTGCGCGATGAACAGCTTGGTCTTGATGACCGTGTCGGGGTTCAAAGAGATCGAGTCGATGCCGCACTCGACCAGGAAGGCCGCGAACTCGGGATAGTCCGAGGGTGCCTGGCCGCAGATGCCGATCTTCCTGTGGTGCTCGCGGGCCGTCTTGATGACCATCGCGACCATCCGCTTGACCGCCACGTGCCTCTCGTTGAAGATGGAGGCCACGAGCTGGCTGTCACGGTCCAGCCCCAAGGTAAGCTGTGTCAGGTCGTTGCTGCCTATCGAGAAACCATCGAAGATCTCGGAGAACTCGGCCGCTGCGATGCAGTTGGAGGGTATCTCGGCCATCACGTAGAACTGGAGGCCGTTCTCTCCCTGCTTAAGGCCGTACTTGGCGCAGGTATCGACGACCTTCCGCCCCTCTTCGGGGGTCCTACAGAAGGGCACCATCGGTATCACATTGGTCAGGCCCATCTCATCGCGGACCTTCTTGATGGCGTAGCATTCCAGTGCGAAGGCGGGCTCGTACTTAGGGTTGTAGTAGCGGCTTGCGCCCCTCCAGCCGATCATCGGGTTCTCTTCATGGGGTTCGTAGAGATAACCGCCCAAGAGGTTCGCGTACTCATTGGACTTGAAATCCGAAAGCCTCACGACGACGTCGTTGGGGTAGAAACCGGCCGCGATGCGAGCGATGCCCTGGGCCAAATTGTCGACGAAGAACTTGGTCTTGTTCGTGTAGCCGGTGGTCTTTTTGTCTATCTCCGCGATGACCTTGGCGACCTTTTTGTCCTTCTTGGAGAGCTTCTTGAGCTCTTCGTAGTTCACCAGTGCCATAGGGTGTATCCCGATGTAGGAGTTGATGATGAACTCCTCGCGGGCGAGCCCGACACCGTCGTTGGGTATCTGGCCCTGCTTGAAAGCGAGCTCTGGTACTCCGGTGTTCATCATGATCTTGGTCCTGGTCTTTGGCATGGCTCCAATGCTGGTCTCCGTGACATCGAAGGGGATTATCCCGTCGTAGATCTTGCCCTGCTCACCGTCGGCGCACGAGACCGTGACCTTCTGGCCGGTCTTGAGCGACTTGGTCGCGTTCTCGGTCCCGATGACGCAGGTTATGCCCAGCTCGCGGCTAACAATGGCCGCGTGGCAGGTCCTTCCGCCGCGGTTGGTGACGATGGCCCCTGCGATCTTCATGATGGGCTCCCAGTCGGGGTCCGTCATGTCGGTGACAAGGATCTGGCCCTTCTGGAACTTCGAGATGTCCTTGGACGAAAAGATCATGTTGACAGTGCCCTGGCCGATCTGCTCGCCGACGGCTTGGCCGGTGCACAGTACCTTGCCAGTGCCCTTGAGTTTGAAGGTCCGAATGGAGGTCTGTTTCGACTTCTGGCTGTGGACCGTTTCCGGCCTGGCCTGCACGATGTAGAGCTCCCCGGTGCCGACCTTCTTGCCATCGCCGTCCTTTGCCCACTCGATATCCATGGGCTTGAAGTAGCCGGCCTTGGCGGAGTAGTGGTCCTCAATGATGCAGCCCCACTTGGCCAGGGTCAGGATCTCGTCCTCGTTGACGACGAACTGGCCCCTCTCGGCCGCAGTGGTGTCGATGATCTTGACGGGCCTCTTGGACTTGTCGGACTTGCCCGCGTAGATCATCTTGATTTTCTTGGTCCCCATCATCTTGCTCACGATGGGCTTCTTGCCCAGCTTAAGTGTTGGTTTGAAGACGTTGTACTCGTCAGGGTTCACGGCGCCCTGGACAACGGTCTCGCCCAAGCCCCAAGCGCCGGTGATGAACACTGCGTCCTTGAAGCCGGACTCGGTGTCGATCGTGAACATGACACCGGAGCAGGCGCTGTCGGAGCGTATCATCTTCTGGACCGCAATGGACAAGGCGACATCGAAGTGGTCGAAGTGCTTGTCGACCCTGTAGCTGATTGCCCTGTTGGTGAACAAGGACGCGAAGCATTTCTTACATGCTTTGATGAGGTTCTCCGCACCCTGGATGTTGAGATAGGTCTCCTGCTGGCCCGCAAAGGACGCGTCGGGAAGGTCCTCTGCCGTCGCGGAGGACCTGACGGCCACTGACATGTCCTTGGCTTTGTAGCGCTCGCACATCTGCTTGTACATGTCGCGTATAGCGCTGTCCAGGTCGGCGGGGAACTCGATCTCCTCGATGATCTTTCGGATCTGGGCGCCCCGGACCGCTAGGTCCTTGACGTTGTGCGTGTCCAGGCCCTTCAAGATTTCCTTGACCTGCGTTTGCGCGCCCGACTCCTTCATTATATATCTGTAAGCGTGCGCAGTGATCGCAAAACCGCTGGGGACCCTAACGCCCTTGGCTGTCAGTTCTCTTATCATCTCACCGAGGGAGGCGGTCTTGCCTCCAACGAGGCCAACGTCCTTGATGCCGACCTCTTCGAACCACTTGACAAAATCCTTCTGCACCATGTTTCTCACACCGTGAATTTGGGACCTCTCGTCTACCTTTCATTATAGGTACCTAGGAGGTGAACCGGCCATACTGCTTATCTATATAAAAAGCTAACCAATAAAGAATATAGATGACAATATAGAAAAAAGAGGAACACGGGGGTCCCAGGCCCGACGGCCCAGGCCCCCTAGGCAAGATACTTCCTATCGCCTTAACCTTGTTTCTTCTTTCTCCTGGCCACGATGAGGGCGATGATAGCAAGGGCCGGGAGCACGAAGGCGCCCTCGAAGCCCGGGGTCATTCCGGTCTTGGCCGGGGCGGTCGTCTTGGGCCTGGGCGTCCCAGTGGTCGGGTAGGTGGTCGTTGGGTAGGTCGTGGTGGGCGCCGAGGTGGACGGAGTGCTGTCGTGGGCGGCCACACTCGTGGTCGTCGCGACCGGGGGTATGACGCTCTTGGGGATGTCCACGAACAGCGACGTGAACTTGGTCACGAAGCCGTTGGAGAGCGACATGTTCGTGGCCTGTTCCTCGAGGTCAACCTGGGTCTTTGCGTCCTTGGCCACGGTTATCTGGTCGATCAAGGACCGGATCTTTGCATAGGCCCAGTACCTTGCGATGAAGGCGTTGTCCTGAGAGGCCTTCACTGTGAACTCGCCCTGGAATTCGCTGTCCCCGGACGCTGTTGTGGCCGTTGCCTTGAAGGAGACCTTCTGGACACTATTGTAGATCCTGCCGCAGACGACGATCTCGGAGCCTTCATAGAGCGTGTCCACGTGGGTCGGGAACACATCGAAGGTCCCGTTGGAATAAGTGAAGTCCACATCCCTCAGGACTGGCAGCGAGATGGTGTTGTAGAAGCCCTTGATCTGGCTGGCGGCATCCGCGTTGACCGCGATCTTGATGGCAAAGCCCTTGTTCTCAAGGGCCAGGGCCCGCAGGAACTCGAAGTCCACATCGTCGCCGAACCCGAGGCTGTAGATCCTGACGCCCTTGGTGTTGGCGGCCTGGATGTTCTGTCGGATGCTGAGGGTGCCAGTGACGCCTTCCGTGGGCAATCCGTCCGTGAGGAACACGATTATCGGGACCCTTTCGGACGAGGATGTGAGCATGCTCAGGGCATCCAAGAGGGCCTGGTTGATGTTCGTGCTCTGGTCGGATTCGAGCGCCTGGATCTTTTCAACGGCGTCCTTTTTATTGTCCCCAGTGGCCGGCACGAGGTTGTCGAAGACCGGCGTTACCGTTGTAGAGAAGGTCAATATTGCGAAGTTGTCGTTGCCCTGGAGGTCCATGATGATGGACTTGAAGGCCCCCTTGAGCTGGTTGAGCTTTGTCCCCTCCATGGAGCCGGAGTGGTCCAGCACGAAGATGATGTCCTTGGGCAGGTAGCCGCCAAGGGCCTGGGCGCCGGGGCTGAACACATGGAAGAAGTAGCCCTCACCGTCGACCTCGTAGAACAGCATGTTGCCGTTCACGGGCAAGGGTGCGAGGTCCCAGGTGAGCACGAAGTCGTCCCTCACGGTGTAGTTGACGAGCTTGAAGGAAGCGCTCGCGGACCTGTTCTGGTCCGACATCGAGATGTTGGCGTTCTTCATGTAAGATTGGGCCGCGATGCTCATGATGGGCCTGTCGTAGTTGAGGTCCACCGCAACATCCACGATCCCGACGTTCTTGCCCGCATAGCTGCTCAGCGGCATCGAGTACCTGAAGCCCTGGGGTGTCCTGGGGATGTACTGCTCGTAGCGCAGGTCCGCGACGACCGTATCGTGGGCGGCCACGTTGACGCTGTAGCCGAAGGTCGAGTCGCCGTTGGATGCCATCAGGCCCGCGTTGTCGCCCTGGGCCGTCGCGTTCTGATATGCGGCCGCCGCATCCTGGGCCTTCATGACCTTTGCATAATAGGTGTGCCCCTTGAGGGTGAGCGAGAAGTTCGATATGAAAGCGTCCTCGGGGATCTGCAGGACGAAGGTCTCGGAAAGGTTCTCCTCCGTCGGGTTGCCGAACCTTACCTGGACATCGGTCACCGCATAAGAGCTGTCAATGGTCGCGCGGGCCCTGATCCCAAGGACCTGCACGCCCGAGGGCGTCTGGCCCACGACCCCGGGCATTACCGGAGAAACGCTCACGAAGATCATGGCGACAACGGCCGCCAAGGCGAACAACGATATCTTTGCATCCATCGGACCACATCCTTTTGACTGTGGTCCTTATTCTGTGGCCCGGGGTATATAAGGCCGCCAAAGTTGTTTGAAAATTCCCAAACACTTTATAAATTATATATTAAGGGCCCGCTTGAACCGCTTCTCGTCCACCTTTTCGGGCCTGACCCGGTGCTTGTCGGCATCGGTCCTTATGATCCTTGTGCCCGTCTTGCCGCTCAGGGCCTTCAATAACGAGTCATTGGAGGTGATTATCACCTGGCCCCTGCGCTCCTTGGTAAGATACAAGATGGCCGCCTGGACCTTTGGCCCCATGGAACCGGCCGTGAAATGGCCCTGGTCCAGGTATCTTTGTGCCTCTTCCAGGGTTACTGTGTCCAAGGGCTCCTCATTGGGCTTTCCGAAGTTGCGGCAGACCTTCTCGACATCCGTTAGTATCACGAACAACTGGGCATCGATGTTGCCGGCCAGCACCGCAGAGGCCAGGTCCTTGTCAATGACGGCCTCGATGCCCTTGAGCCGGTTGCGCTCGAGTATCACCGGCACGCCGCCACCGCCGCACGAAATGACCACGGCCCCCTGACGGATCAGTTTCTTGACGGCCCTGCGTTCGATGACGCGCTGGGGCATCGGGGACGGGACGACGCGCCTGTGACCGCGGCCCGCATCCTCGACCATGGTCCAGCCGAGCTTGCGGTGGAGCTGGTCGGCTTGCTTTTTTGTATAGAACGGCCCGATAGGCTTTGACGGCTCTTCGAAGGCCTTGTCCTTTTTATGGACCAATACTTGTGTCACCAGCGAAACGACCTGGGTCTGCTTGCCACGCTTCCTCAACTGGTTCTCAAGGGTCTGCTGTAAAATGTATCCTATGAGGCCCTGGCTCTCGGACACGCACACGTCCAGGGGCATTGCGGGCAGGCCCTTCTTGCGGCCCGCCTCGTTTTGCAACAATATATTGCCCACCTGGGGCCCGTTGCCGTGAGTTATCACGACCTTGTAGCCCATCTGTATGAGGTCGACTATCTGGTGGCAGGTCTCATTGACCTGCTCGAACTGCTCCTCGGCGGTCCCCTTTCCATCGCGTCTGAGGATCGCGTTGCCGCCAATGGCGATGACTATTGTCTTGCGCCGCATGAGCTAACCTCTATCCAAAAGCCCCTCAGACCTTCTGAGGCTCCTTTATCTCCTCCACGACGGTGACCTTCTTCTGTGCCTCGGCGGCCCTCTTTGCGATCACGGAATGGTCGTACCCATAGAACGAATAAATTATCAGTCCCGCGCCCATCCAACCGACGAACCGAACCCAAGTCAATGCCGGCAAGGATGCCATGAGGGCCAAGCAAAAGGCGATGCCCGCGATTGGAAGGACGGGCCAGGGCCAGCCCGACAGCGGCGCCTTGAAGGCCCGCTTCCTATTGGGTTGTTTCTTGCGCAATATAACAACACCGATGCAGACGAGCACGAAAGCGAACAAGGTCCCGATGTTCGTGAGCTCTGCCGCCGTCGTGATCGGCGTGAGGCCTGCAAAGATCGCGATTATTATTCCCATGACCATGGTCGAGAACCAGGGCGTGTTGTACTTCGGGTGCACCTGAGCGAACTTCTTGGGTAGGAGGCCGTCCCTTGCAAGGGCGAAGAAGACCCTGGGCTGGGCCAGCAAGGACACCAGCAGGACGCTCGTTATTCCCGCAATAGCACCTACGGCCACCAAGGCCACGGCCCACCTTTGACCATAATGCGCGAAGGCCCCAGCAAGGGGCTCGTTGACATCGATCTGGCTGATGGGCACCATGCCCGTGAGCACGGCCGCGACAAGGATGTAGAGTATCGTGCACACTATTAGGGAAGCAATGATGCCGATGGGCATGGTCCTTTGCGGGTCCTTGGCCTCTTCGGCGACGGTCGCCACGGCGTCGAACCCTATGTACGCGAAGAACACGATGGCCGCGCCGGTCATGACGCCCGGGAAGCCGAAGGGCATGAAGGGCGTGTAGTTCTCGGGATGGATGTAGGTCGCGCCAATGACGATGAACAAAACGACGATGACGATCTTTATGAGGACGATTATTTTATTGATTGTGACGGATTCCTTGACACCAAAACACAAGATAGCCGTAAGCAGCAGCACGATGAACACGGCCGGGAGATTGAAGATGGCGCCTGGGGCCGAGCCCGGCGCAGCGCTCAAAGCGACTGGCAGCTCGGAGCCTGTCGTGCTCTTGATGAGCGCGTTGATGTATCCGGACCAGCCGACGGCCACCGCGATGGCTCCGACCGAATATTCTAGTATCAGGTCCCAGCCAATGAGCCATGCAACGAGCTCGCCCATCGTCGAGTACGAGTATGAATAGGCGCTCCCGGCCTCCGGTATCATCGAGGCCAGTTCAGCGTAGCACATCGCGACTATCGCGCAGGCTATTGCCGTGATTATAAAGCTCACGATGATGGCCGGACCAGCGTAGTCCCGGGCGGCCACGCCTGACAGTACGAAGATCCCGGCGCCTATGATCGCACCGATCCCGATGGTCGTGACGTCCAGGGGGCCCAGGACCCTCTTGAGGTGCTGCTTTCCGGTCAGGTCCTTTTCGACGTCCGCGACCTCCTTCGTGAGGAAGAACCGCTGCTTGCATTGCTGAAGGAAGCTTGGTGGGGGGCTCATTTACTGGCCTCCACGAGCTTGACCTGGGCCTGATAAGTTGTTAATAAAAGCCCCAAGTTTACATCGACGCTTCCCTTGCGCAGAGGATGGAATCCGCCACGGGTCACCGAGACCGTTATCTTCCAACCACCCGTGCCGTTCGTCGTGGGCGTGTGGGCATCAAGGACCTTTTTCCAGGCCTGGGCCTCGGAGCTCGCCTTGATGTCGTACTCGGCCGGGGCCGTGGCCTGGGGCCCTGCATTAATTGTAATACCTTTAGTTCCATCCGATCCCGAGCCCGCACCCACCTGGGTACCATTGGGGTCCGACATTTGTACGGAAACCGTTGCTGCGGGGGTCCTTAATGGGGCGTTGTCTCTCCAAATGACATTAAGCGCGACGAAGGTTATATTCGGCTGGTCCACGGTGATTATAGTAACGACGGTGGCTCCATCTGAGACGGAACCCGCGGTCCCCTGGGATCCATTATAAAGTGGGAAGCTGACATGGTATTTCAAGGCCCCAGCATTTGTGGCGGCCGGTTTTTCCTCGATGGTCCCTAGGCCCGCTCCGGCTACGATGAGCAAGACGACTCCGATGATGGCTGTGAGGTGATTGGGTTGCATCTCATTCAGTCCTTAGGGCCCTGCTAGAATGGGTTTTAAGGGAAGAGCAGGTCCCAAATAATTAAAAGTATCGGGCCACCGACCTGAAACGGAGAAGGTAACGCGCATTATCGTAAAAAGTCAAAAAATCGTCTGTTAAAGGTCGGTTACTATATATATCGGTAGGAAATTCTATTCCCCGTCACGCCCCCAAGGGGGGCCCGGGAGTGCCTTATATTTCGTGACAGGTTGGTATCTTTATGGCCAAGGGTGCGAAGAGGACGAAAGTTGTCATCATTGGGGCTGCAGGACGGGACTTCCACGACTTCAACGTCGTGTTCAAGAAGGACCCGAGGATCGAGGTAGTCGCCTTCACTCAGGCGATGGGCCAGAACATGGCCTGGAGCAAGGACGATATCGGGCCCAACGGCTTCAAGGATAGGCAGTACCCACCGTCGTTATCAGGCCGCAGGTATCCAAAGGGCATACCCATCTGGCCCGAGGACATGCTCGAAGAGGCCATCGAGAAGAACCATGCGGACATGTGCGTCCTGTCTTATTCCGACCTGCCGCCCGAGAAGGTCCGGTCCTTAGAGCTCAGATGCGCCTCCAGCGGCGCGGACTTCAAGATATTAGCCCCAGAGCACACGATGATCAAGTCCACCAAGCCCGTCATAGCGGTCGTTGCGTCCAGGACCGGCGCGGGCAAGTCCACCATCTCGCGGTCCGTAGTCCGTGCCCTCAAGCGCCACGGCAAGAAGGTCGTCGCTGTCAGGCACCCGATGCCCTATGGCGACCTTGCAAAGCAGAAGGTCGAAAGGTTCGCGACCTACAGGGACCTTGCCAAGTACGAGACGACCCTTGAAGAGCGCGAGGAGTACGAGCCGCACATCGATGCCGGGAACGTCGTATATGCAGGCGTCGACTACGAGGCCATATTGAGAAGGGCCGAAAAAGAGGCCGACGTCGTCATCTGGGACGGCGGCAACAACGACACTTCTTTCTATAAGCCCGACCTGACCTTCTGCGTGGTTCAGGCCTTCAGGCCCGGCGAGGAGCTCGTCTACCACCCCGGCGGCGTCAACCTACGCATCGCCGATGTCGTCATCATCAACAAGGTAGACTCTGCAAAGCCTGCCGATGTCAAGAAAGTCGAGGAGAACATCCGCAAGGTCAACAGGCGTGCGGCAATCATCCACTGCAAGTCCCCGCCAACGCTGGACCACCCAGAGCTCGTCAAGGGCAAGACCGTCGTTGTTCTAGAGGACGGTCCGACAGTTACCCACGGGGAGCAACCCTACGCCATCGGCTACATCGCGGCCAAGCGCTTCGGGGCCAAGAAGATCCTCGACCCCAGGCCCTACGCGATTGGGAACCTCAAGCGGACCTTCGACCACTTCAAGCACCTAGGCAATGTAATGCCGACCATGGGATACGGCGCCGCTCAGATGAAGGAGATCGAGACGGTCCTTGCGGCCATCGGCGACCGCGTAGATGCGGTCCTGATGGGAACGCCTATAGACCTCACCCGTGTCATCAAGATCAAGCAGCCCATCGTGCGGGTGCATTACGAGGCGCAAGAGGTCAAGGGCAAGCGCATTGCGTACTTCGTCGACAAGCTGCTCAATAAGTAATCGAACTATCTTTTTTTCTTTGTTCTTTTGTCCTTTCCTATATCGAAGAAGTCAGAGCCCTCGAGCATTAGCAAGGCCACTTTCCCTGCGATGCCGCCACCGCCCGACCAGCCGCCTATACGTTTGCCAGATGCGACGACCCTGTGGCAGGGAACGATTATACCGATGGGATTGGACCCGACGGCCTGGCCCACGGCCCTTGCCGCTCCGGGCTTTCCGATCCTCTTTGCGAGCTCGCCGTAAGCGACGACATGACCGTAGGGTATCTTCCTCAGCTCGCGCCAGACCTTTTGCTGGAAAGATGTCCCAGATGAAAGGTCGACCTTGACCGTGAAGTTCTTTCTTTTACCTTTGTAATATTGCTGGAGCTCTCGTATGGCCCTCAGGAGCACGCGAGTATCCTTTGGGCCGCAAAGGTCCATTCTTTTCAAATCGGTCCTCTCAATGTGGCCACCGAACTTGAATATACCTTTTGGGCCAATCGCTATCAGGGCCTTTCCAAAAGGGGTCCGTACCGTTCCGATGGTCGGGGTCCTCTTCCTGGTCTTTGTGTTTGGCATGTGATCAAGAGGGTATCATGAACAAAGGACAAATCTTTGGCGGTTCAAGTGACTGCGATAATCATTCGGTCCTTAGGGCCCGACCGGCCTTCGTCCTGCATCTTTGACAAAAATCGTGGTCCTTCACGTCCGAGTCAGCAAGGACCCTCGACGGGAACATCACGCAGTCATGGTCGTTGCAGTGGCCAAGGCCCAAGGTGTGTCCCAGCTCATGGAGCGACTCTTTAAGGACACGTTTGAGGAACCTTTCTTCATCTGCGGCACCCAGCCGTGCAAAGGAAACGACCGCCGCCCTTCCATTGACCTCAGCCTGCCCTGCAACAAACAGAGTGTCAACATCGTAGATGTCCGCGTCCGTCAGTAAAAGGACCTTTGTGTGCCAGTCGCTCATCGATTTGGCCTTGTCGCGTGCCATCTTGAGGAGCGCCTTGGAATGATACTGCTTGCGGCCAGCGTGCAGTCCCAACTGCCCAAGCTCTACGGTCTCAACACTAATTGTCTCGAAGCCGTGCCGTTTCAAGGCAGCCCTCAATGAAAGGACCTGGCCCTCGGTGAGGCCCGTTCGGATCCTCGATGCCTCCTTGCTCGTGCCTTTGAGCCGAGCGAGGGCATCTTTAGTAAAAGCGAGTAGTAAAAGGACCGGTGTCGCCATCGTTTTGGATACAGCCTTGTGCCATTTTCCATTTTTCGGTCATGCGATCATGACCAAGGATCTGAAGAGAATCGCCCAGTACGAACAAATGGGCGCATCTTTCCAGAACGCGCCCTCCTCTCAATATTGGCCCATGCTAGCAATTAGCACACCCACGAAGGTAAACAACTGTTTACGAAAAATAGTTATCTTCGTTTAGAACACATACCAATCATTTTATATACCCATTTCCACAGAAAAGAGTAACCATGTGCGAATGGACCGAGAACAACAAAAAGTCCCAAAGCTTGGAATATCAACTCTATCAATGCCCATGAAGTGCTGACCGCCTTTCCCTTAGGCCATGCGGGCTCCTCATGCGCGGTCACGCCGGGTCCTTACGATCCGGATGGGAACTATATGTCCCACACTTCACCGCGGCCTAAGGAAAACCTTTATTTGAGGACCTTCTTATCAATCACCGATAATCATGTGCGCACTGTTATCGAAACCAAAGGACACGCTACAGACCCTGATCGAATCCGGTGCTCGGCCCGAGACCCCCCACGAGATAATGCGTAACGAGATCAAGGGCCGACTAGCAAAAGGCCAGGAAAAGCAGCTCGAGTACGAGGCCTCGCTACAGTCGATGTTCCCCAACGCATTATTGGACGTCGAGGTCCTTGAATCACTGACAACTTCCCTTCTGGCCGGCAACCATGTCCTATTGTTCGGGCCCTCCGGTTCCGGCAAGACCGTCCTTGCAAAAGAGGTCCTCAACCTCATGCCCAAGGACATCTGGGTCGTTGAAGGCTGCCCAGTGCAGGACGACCCCTTCAGCGTTGCGGACCCGAACTTCTACAAGAGGGTCCCCTGCTGCCCCTTCTGCAAGGCAAAGCACGCAGACGGCGTCGAGGACTTCGATCCAAGGGGTGTGGACCCGAAATCCGTCATCATAAGGCGAGCCCGCATCCGCGAAGGCCACGGCTTCGCACGTGTCCAAGGCAGCGCCGAGGTCTTCCCAGACAACCTGACCGGAAGCATCAACATCCGAAAACTCGAGGAGGTCGGCGACCCGATGAGCCCGCTGGTGTTGGAACCCGGCAAGCTGCTCCAGGCCAACCGCGGCATCCTGATCGTCGACGAGGTCGGCAAGCTCCCGCTGGGGACCCAGAACGTCCTTCTGCAGGCCCTCCAAGAATCAATAGTCTCCCCTGCAAAGTCCCGCGAGACCTATCCCGCCTGCTTCATTTCCATGACGACCTCCAACATCACCGACCTCGACAACATCAACGATCCCCTCAATGACCGGCTCGCCAATGTCTACGTCGGCTTCAGCAAGTCCCATGCCTGCAACCGGATGATTGCTGAGATGGGTGCCGGCAAAGCCATGAGCACGGTTCTTTACCCCGATGTCCTCTTTGATGCCGGTGTACGCATCCTGGAATCCTGGCGGCAGGCAACGGGCGAGCTCTATGAGCTCTCCGAGGTCGGCTCCAACAGGACGCTCATCGATATCGTGACGCGTGCCGCGGCCCATGCTCAGATCCAGAGCCGTGGCGCGGTCGACATCAAGGACTTCCGCTACGGCCTTACCGAGGCGATGCTTTCCCACATCCGTGCCCGCGGTGGCGACTCCTACAGCCGGGACAAGGAAGCGGTCGAGACCTTCCTCAAGGACCGCTTCGATCCCGAGCTCAAGGCCGCCTGCGACACCTATTGGTGCCGGTTCTTCGAAGAGGACCTCAAGGGCAACAAGGACCTCGGGGCCCGTGTACTTTCCGACGGCCAGGATGTCGTCAACGACAAGCAAGGCGGCAAGGACTGGCTCCGTTTCGTGGAACATGTCGGCAAGCGTGAGCGTTTCAAAGGCGGCCAGACCGACGAGGTCATGGCCAGGCGCGTCTTCAAGCTGCTGAAGCGGTCCGGCATCTTCGGCGATCTCAAGTAGTACCCTCCAGGAGGAAATCTTTCTGAGCATCCCGGCCTGCCTTAAAATCAAAGAGGAGCACCTAGAGCTCGAGGAGTGGGAACGCCGCGAGCTCGTGCGCCGGATGGTCGAGGACGGGGTAAAAAAAGGTCTCGACCAAGGCCTGCGCGAGGTCTCCAAGGGAGACGGCGGGATTGCAAAGGCCATCCAAAGGATGAGGCAGCGCTCCGACGGGCAGATGGACCAGTCCAGGGCCAAGGTCCAGCAAAAGCACGAAAAGGAGGTCGATGCCATGCGCAAACGCTGGCAGCGGGCCTCCGAAAAGCGCAAGCAGGAGCGCGAGAAGGTCGCCCAGACCTCAAAGTCCTACCAAAGCCCCAAGATAATCGACGACACCTTACTAGAGGACGACCTTGTTTCCTTAGTCGTCGAGGGTCCTAAGCTGACCACCTGGCAGCGCTTCGTCACATGGCTCCGCAAGGGCTGGTACCGTATCCGCGCCGCGCTAGCACGTTTCTGGCGGTGGCTCACCGGAAAAGGCGAACCCCAGCGCGCCCAAGGAAAGCCCGGCCGCAAGCGCCTGTTCCTAAAAGGGATCGGTTACGAGAGCGAGTTCGGGGAGGCCCTGTTCTCGAGCCCCGCCCTCAAGCGCGAGGTCGACCAGCGCATCAGGGCCAAGGGCGATATCGACGACGAGGCCACCGCGAGCCTTTACAGCAACCCCGAGCAGTACATGAACGCAGCCGTAGAGGCCTTCGAGGAGTACGTCCGCGAGAAGCGCCACAAGATCAAGGAGGACCAGGCCCAGAAGAAGCAGCGTCTGGAGGAGCGCTTCCGCAAGCTCACCGACGAGGAGCGCGAGGCCGAGCGGGAGCTCGAAAGACGCATGGAGGAGCTCGCCCGGGCCCGCGAGAAAGAGCTTCTGCGCCTCGAGGAGGAGGCCACCGACGGCCCCCGCCAGCAGGTCCAAAAGGAGGTCACGGACTATTTCCGGCGCATGGGATATCTGCGCGAGGGGCCAGAAGGACCGGCCTTGACCTCCAGAATGATCGACCGCTTTGCCGAGCTTGTATATTCACAAGAGATGGAGGCGCTTCCCTCCAAGCTCCAGGCCCGGATGGGCCAGTCCGAGGCACTGCAGGGGACCTACGAGAAGACACGCATGCGTACCATTTCCGAGATCTCGCGCATGGACACCGTCGAGAGCCTCGTCCAGGCAAGGACGATGCATCCCAAGTACCGACACATGGAGGATGAGGACCTCATCATCAACCACGAGGTCTCCTCCGAGCGCAGCCATGTGGTCCTGATGTTCGACAAGTCCTCCTCCATGGAAGAGAACAACCGGTTACTGGCCGCCAAGAAGGCGGTCCTTGCATTGTATAAGGCCGCCAAGCGCGCCAACCCTCGCAATATCGTGGACCTTGCGACCTTCGACACCACCGTAAACATCACGGACCTCAACCAGCTTTGGGACTCGACGCCTTCGGGCTTCACCAACACAGGCGAGGCCATCAAGGTCTCCCGCGACCTCATAAGGACAAGCCGAGCAGATAAAAAGCTCATCTACCTCATCACCGACGGCCTTCCCGAGGCCTACACCACCGCGGAGGGCAAGTCCCGGGCCGGGGACCGCAAGCAGAGCCTGGATTACGCGCTCGACCAGGCGGGAAGGCTTTCCCGTGTCAGGGACCAGCGGATGATCGTGCTCCTTCTAGAGCCCGAGACCGAGATGTACGTCCAGGCCGCGACGCAGATCGCAAAGAAGGCCGCCGGGAGCCTCATAGTGACGGACCCCAAGCACCTTGCAGGCGAGATGCTCGTGCATTACGCTCGGGCAGCGGTCTAAAGAAATTGGAGCGCCACACTAACTTTCAAGAATACAGATATATATATTAAAGAAGGGAATCACAAACCGAGGCGGACAGATTGTCGAACACGGGGCGCATCCTGAAAAAGATATGCGTACTAGGGGACTTCGCAGTTGGAAAGACAAGCATGATACGGCGCTACGTCCTCGACGAGTTCGACGACCGCTACATCACGACCCTCGGCACCAAGATCACAAAAAAGGACATCAAGGTCGATGGCCGCGACCTGACCTTCCAGATCTGGGACATCGTCGGCAACATCAAGTTCAACAAGATCCAAAGCCAGTATTACCAAGGCTCCGATGGTGCCTTCATCATCTTCGATGTCACCCGCCGAGACACCTTCGATAATGTCTCCAAATGGGCCGACATGTTCCTAGACGCCGCTAAAAAGGCCCATCTCATCTTCATCGCCAACAAGGTCGACCTCGAGTCCCCCTTCGACTACGATTCGATGATGGCCGAGATCGCAAAGAAATACAGCG
>Ga0209777_10003013_pt1 | contig 21345 bp, 15 predicted proteins | sample FrelakmetHBP12HB_FD_187147 | JGI IMG/M metagenome (GOLD analysis project Ga0209777, IMG submission 187147) | Freshwater lake sediment microbial communities from the University of Notre Dame, USA, for methane emissions studies -HBP12 HB (SPAdes)... | ecosystem: Environmental > Aquatic >...
CGCCCGCGTGTTGCCGACGCGGCGCGAGCTTGACATCGCATGCTCCGACCGGCCGATGATCATCATCAAGCACGATGGGCACATGGTGATCGCCAACACGCGGGCGATTGAAGCGGTGGGGATTTCGGCCTCGACTCCAGACCCCGAGGGCGGGGTGATAGACCGCGAGAGCGGCGGCTATCCGCTGGGGCCTTTCCGGGAATCAGCCGCAAATATTCTGCTGAGCGCCATGCCGATGCCCGATATACCTTCATTCGTCACGGGCGCGTCAACCACCTTCGGAAGATTGCTATCCCACGGCGTGACCTCCGCGGGCGCCGTCTTGCAGACGGGCGAAGATGGGCCGGCGGGGAGGTCTGGCGCCTTCGATGTGCTCGCGATGAATATGCTGCTGGAACACGTTCCGATCAACCTCTATGGGCTATTGATCGCTGACGATCTCACGAAAATCGAGGCCGCAAGGAAGACGCCCCTTCATCAGAAGGAACGCGGAAAACACTGTATACGGGCGACAAAAATCTTTTCGGACGGCAGCTATGGATCATGCACGGCATACATGTATGAGCCGTACACGGACCAGCCTGACAAGCGGGGCTTTCTGGTCATCGGCGCCGAAGATTTATATAAGCGCATGGTCGCCGCCCACAACGCCGGCCTCCAGCTCTGCATCCACGCCATCGGCGACGCCGCCAACAGGACGTGCGTTGATCTTTACGACCGCCTGCTGAAGGAATACCCCAGGGCGGATCATCGCCATCGCCTGGAACACGCCTCCCAGCTTGACGCCGGCATCATCGCCGACATAGCGCGACTCGGTTTGGTAATATCCACACAGCCCATGTTTATTCATTCCGAAAAACATTGGCTGCACGTCCGGCTGGGGAAGGAGCGGCTAAAATGGACGTATCCGTTCCGTTCAATCCTTGACGCGGGCATAAAAATCGCCGGCGCCTCTGACGCGCCAGTGGAATCAACCGAGGTAATGCACGCCATTCAATGCTGCGTGACGCGGGAAGGCTTCGAGCCGCAGCAGGCGATCACGGCGGCGGAAGCGGTGAGGATGTTCACCCTCGATGCGGCGTATGCCCAATTTGAGGACTCCGTCAAGGGCAGCATCAGCGTCGGCAAACGCGCCGACATGGTGATATTGAGTAAAAACCCTCTAAGCGCGCCGCCGGATAAAATCCGCGAAATCAAGGTGGAACAAACCATCGTGGGAGGAAAGACGCTGTTTCAACGTAGGCATTAGGCCTTAGGCGAAAAAGACAAGACCAACCTTACAGCCTAAAGCCTATTTTTTTCATAATTCATAATTCATAACCGCCTAAGCCTTTCTCTACGCTGGAAATTATTTTTGTAGCGTGTTAAGTTTAGATTATGGGGCGGAGAGTTCTTTTTGTTTGTTCCGCAAATCAGACCCGTTCCCCTATCGCGGCGAAGATGTTTGAGAAGATGCTCCAGCGCGCCGGGATAGGCGGAATAGAGGTTATGTCTGCGGGAACATTCTCAGGCGGGGGCGAACCCGCCAGCGCCACCACTCGGGAAATGGCGGCAACGATGGGCCTGGACCTCTCGGCACATAAATCCAGCCTCATCACAACCGAAATGATCCGCAGCAGCGATCTCATCCTCGTCATGGAAGAGCTTCACCGGGCAAGTATAATCAACCTTTGCCCCGACCTCGACGACCGCGTCAGGCTGCTAAGCTCATTCGTCCCCTACGACGGCCCCGACATAGGAATTCCCGACCCAACCGGCTTGCCCCCTCTCGCCTACCGCAGTTGTTTCGCGCGTATTCTCGAATCCCTCGAAGGCCTCTTGAGAACGATTCAAAACGAGTGGATAGTAGACAATCTACAGTAGGCAGTTTATCAATCAAACAATTTTACAATATATTGTGGCGCCGCTTGCCAGCCAGGCGGCGCCACAAAATGTTATAGGCCTTAAGCATCAGGCTGAGAACTCCTGAGCCTAAGGCCTAACGCCTAATGCCTGTTATAAGCTGAAGTTAAATCCCTGGAAATTATTCAGATAATCAATGATGCCGGGCAGCGCGCCGTTGAGTGCATCAAGCCCCTGTCGGAGGAGGGGAAGAATGTCTGCTCCGATGTCCACTGCGCCGATTGCCGGGATCAAGGTGTTGAATAAGCTTACATCCGCCGGATTGCCCCATTCAGCAGGTAAAATAATCCCGAGAAGCGGGGCTATCTCATCAAACCCTGGAAGGTCACCGAGGGTAGTGTCAGGAGGATAAGCCGCTTCAAGGCTTGCCACGATGCTTTGGAACAAGGTAGTGCCGGACACCGGACTTTGGCCGGCCGGGAAATCATGTTCCAACTCCTCAAGAACATCGTATAAAATCGGTATTCCCTGGCTGTAAAGTATCTCGAGGCCATCGGCTATGTAGGGGACGAGGCTTGTTACGTCGTCGAGGACTGTGTTGAGTTGCCCTGAGCTTGCGTTAATAAGGAGGGTAATGACGTTTCCATCATCGGGAATTAAGGTATCTATATCCTGAAGGAGTTTTTGAAAAGTCGGCATTGCCGAGAGGATGCATTCGATCTCGGCATCGAGGAAGGGGATGACATTGTCTCGAATAGTGCTTGGCTGGCTGTCTGAATAGCCCCCGAAAACTCCGCCGTCCGCTGGCAGACCCGCGTTAATAGCTGGCAGTAACTGGTTCTCGACGATTGTCAATTGTTGCTGCGTGTTTGGCAGCATGCTCAAAATATTTTTGACGATGTCATCAATATACGGGAGCAACTGATTCGCAAGGGACAGCAAGTCCGACGTGTCAACAGTCTGGCCGTTAAGCAGATTTGTTATGAGGTCCTGGTTGTCCAGAGCAATTTGCCCAATAGCCTCCATGTCCGCCGCTATAGCGTCCTGCTGTGGGCCTGTTGCCTCGATGAGGGGCGCGAGCTGGTTTTGAATAACATTGAAGGCGTCAATGAATTGAGGGGGGAGGGGCCGGAGCAAGACTTCCGGAGCGGCAGCGGCGGCGAGAGGGGGCGTATTTAAGAGCAGCAGGCCGCGCGTGGCTATGCCATCGGTCAAGGATACTGTAGATACTGATGTCGAGGATAAAACAGCTTGCGACACCGGAATCTCTTCGGCCGTGGACGACCCGCTTATCGCCTCGATTGCATCGAAGAGGGGCGCCTTTTTATCAGGCAGAGCGAAATATGAATATTGATCCGTTGCCGGGTCTTCCGGGAAATCGGCCGCCTTGACAAGGTACACCGGCAGATCGGCTACCGGCGCGGATTCACCGCCTGCGCTTGCTATTGAGCCGGCCGCTATCAGATCCCCCAAGTCGGCGGCAGGAATACCGGAGGCGTCCCCAATGATACCCACTGCCGCCACGCTGCCGTTTACCAGAAGATTCGTCACCACCGGCAAGTCCCCACCCGACCCCGATCCCGTGAAATCCGCATTAACCATCGAGGCGGCAGGGGCTGTCTGGGCGATTTTCCCGGCATCTACCAGGGAGGTAATCGGAAGAAAAACGACGGGGTATTCTTCAGCGGGAATGTCCTTAATCGTTCCGCCAGGCAAATCGCCGGCTTTCGGCAGGAAATCGGTATCAATGAATGGATTGGTTCCATTCAGAAGGACGATAACGTCCTCGCCGTCGAAATTGGCAAGAACGCTGGGAAAAAAGGCAACGGAACCCCCATCCGACAATGTGGCGTCCAGAACCTCTCCCAGAAGAGGCAAGCGCGGCGTTTCGGTGAACGTGATCGCCCCGACGCCGTCAACAGCTGCCTCTATCTGAACAGGAGCAATGTCCGCGGCTAATGTGACGCTTACTGAAGCCTTGCCGTCCTCGCCGGTCATGACCGAAGTGGCGGAAAGTATGCACTTTCCGGCTTTTATTGAGAAATGGACAGCTTTGCCCGCAAGAGGAACGTTGTCCTGATCGTTGATAACCGCGGTCAAGGGGTCTTTCAGAGCTGTGCCGATAATACCCGTCTGCCCGTCACCCGAGGATATCTTGACATCGAATTGCCGGGTTTCAGCTGCCGAGCCGGAAGATGCTGGGACTGCGGAGTGAGAACCTCCTCCCGCCGAACCACACCCCCCAGCGATTAATAATAAAATGCCCGCCGTTGCCGCGATGATTGTCCTTTTCATGCCGAATCCTCCAGGTCCCATTGAATATTTGGGTATGCCTTCCTTCCTCCCTATTACTAGATGATTTTATCACTGTTTCATGGGCAATGTCAATAGACAAACCCTAATAGGTTGTGAATTTTGGATTTTAAAAGCCTGCCTTACAGCTTGCTGCTTGACAGTTTATGAAAAAATGCTTAATTATATGGCCCGATGAAAGTTGCATTAATATTTCCCCCCGAGTACAACACACTGTGGATGCCCTACAGCAGCCTGCCCACGTTGACGGCGTTTCTTGAGGCCGCTGGGGTTGAGACCTGGCAGTTTGACTGGAACATGGAAATTCACAGTCAGCTCCTGAACCAGAAAGAATTAACAGACCTTTGGAAAAGAACCTCATGGGAAGGAGATTCCAAGGCGCCATATCCCGGCGTTCCGGGCCGGGCTGAAATTGCGAAGCGCTTATCGAGCAGAATTGGCGCCATTGCAGAAGGAATTCAAGATGCCGTCGCAATTTTCAGGGATCCGAAGCGGTTTTATGATCTGGAGCAATACTTTAATGCTTCGGAGATTCTCAACGATGCGCTCTTGTTACTGGCCTCAGCCAGTTGGAACCTCGAAAGCGCGTTACATTCGCCTCTGGAAACGCTCAGTGCCGCCTTGGACCCGAAAGTCAATATCTACCTTCCATATTTAGAGGAATGTGTTCGCAAATTGATGGGAAAGGCTCCTGATCTGGTCGGGTTGTCGGTGACCATGCCGAGACAACTGGCGCCGTCTCTAGCCGTCGCAAAGCTTATAAAGGAGGCCCGTCCTCAAACCCATGTCACCCTGGGTGGCGCATACCTTACAATGGTGGCGCACGCGGTCGAGAATGCCCCAGCCCTTTTCAAACATCTCGACTCGGTTGTTATAAGCGAGGGTGAGGTGGCGCTTTTGGGTCTTGCGCGGGCCATCGAGAGCGGCGGCGCTATTGCGGAGGTTCCCGGGATTCTGTACGGCGACAAGGGCGAGGTGAGAAGGTCCGGCTTACCGGTTATGGTTGATGCGGATGAGCTGCCGACCCCCGAATTCGAGGGGCTGCCGTTGGAAAAATATCTCAGCCCCGAGGTCATTCTCCCCGCCTTCAGCTCTCGAGGCTGTTATTGGCGCCGATGCTCTTTTTGCGCGCGCCCGGACCGGAGAGGCTTCAGCCAGAGAAGCCCGGGACAGGTCATCAAGGACATCACCGCCTGCGTCAAAAAGCACAGGGCCAGAGCCTTCCATTTCACGGATAACGCCATCCGCCCCCGTCGCATGGCAGCCATTGCGGACGCAATCGTGGAGTCGGGCATGGAAATACTATGGACCGCCCGCACAAAGTTCAGCCCCGAAATCACAATAGAATGGTGCGAGCGGGTCGCCGCAGGTGGACTGGTCAGAATCATTTTCGGTCTCGAATCGGCCTCGAAGAGGATGCTAGACCTGATGCAAAAAGGTTTCCGGGTCGAGGATGTCCCCAAGACCCTCCAGTGCCTCTCAAAGGCAGGTGTGGACTCAACACTTTACCTGATGGTGGGATTCCCCACCGAGACGAGGGAAGAAGCGAAGAAAACGTTGAGTTTTATTGAAAATCTCTCCGATTCCCTCACCCCTTATGCCCAATATTACATAAGCCCCTACGGACTGGCATACTCAAGCGCCGTCCACAAAGAGCCGGACCGGTTCAAGGTGACCAAAATTCCGGAGAGACTCCGCGACGACCTCCGCAATCCATACTGCTTCGATTTCGAGACGTCTGCGGGCATGAGTCGCTCCGAGGCGACCGGCGCTTACATCGAATTCCGGGAAAAATTCGCCGCCCTGTCAAAGCCGGTGGCCATGCCCCATGATATGCTGATGCGCCGTCAGAATAACCTGGAAGCCCCTGCAGCGGCAAAGGGCAAAAACGTGCTCAAAATGACGGCCATCCCACGGCTCGCCGATGACTTGCGCGCCGACAAGGGCTATCTGAAAAAAGGCGCAAAAAAAATCCGCATTGACGAACACCTCGGCGCCCTGATCGAACTCCTCGATTCCAAGAAAAACGTAAAACAGATCATGGCGGAACTGGCAAAGGGAAAAGGCATGTCAATGGCAAACGCCTTCATTTACGTCCAACAATTGTACGAAGAGGGCGTGATTGCGGCCGAGGAGGGGAAAAGGAAGGAATGAAGATTAAATGATGAATAATATAGGAGAACTTATAGCGCAGTGGGCATTATATATATGTCCGCACTGCGCTGTAGCTGATTGTCTTGGCTTTAGTCTCTGTTGTCGTTTTGAGTCTCCTCTATAATCTGTTGATGGATAATTTCCTCTGTGGATAGTTGCTCGAACTCGCAGCCGTTCCACCCACATGACGGGCATAATGGGCGCCGGCCATCAGGAATGAGCTTGCAGCCACAATCAGGGCAAAATACGAGTTTCATCTTTAAACTCCTTTCGATGTTGGTGGTTAAAAATGGAGAGGCGGTAGTCCTTGTTATGGAACTGCCGCCTCATGATTTAGCCGTGAATTAAAGGTTATTGGGTTGTATCAACGCATAGAATCACCTCCTTTTCATTTGAAATTGAATGGTTGCATTTGTACGAGGAAGGTATTATTATGCCCAAGCAGCTGAATTGCTAGAGCAGAGGACTGAAAATCCGTGTATCGGCGGTTCAACTCCGTCACCAGGCTTTTTTATTTTCCTCCATTAGTAGGCTGTGCCGGTTGCAGTTCCCAGGAAAACAGTATATACTATTTAACTCTGCCATTAGCAGATTATATATTAGCCGCTCGACCAACTCGCCAATTGATCGAATGAATGGACTACCAAGTCCTTAACCGCTCGAACATTACTCGGATAGACTGGATTCCCGGCGAAATTCCACGAAAAATTCTTCCGGCAAGGAACGTTCGCGAAAAACAAGAAAAGGAGAAGAAATGAATATTTATGTAGGAAACATGTCTTTTGACATGACGGAAGGAGACCTGCGTAATGCCTTCGAGGCTTATGGTAGCGTCGATTCCGCCAGCATCATCATGGACAAGTACAGTGGCAAATCAAAGGGATTCGGTTTTGTCGAGATGAGCAATGACCAGGCGGCCCAAGCCGCCATCGATGGTCTGAACGAGACGGAACTGAAAGGCCGCAATATTAACGTCAATAAGGCCAAGCCAAAGACGGATCGCCGTGACGATAGAGGCGGCGGTGGCGGAAGAAACCGCTATTAACTGCAATTGACTTAATGCATAACAGCCCCTCCCGATATTTCACAATCGGTTGGGGCCTTTTTTTTGAAAACTCTCATAAGTAGCATAAGTAGAGCATAAGTAGAGCATAAGTAAGCATAAGTAGAGCATGCATAAGTAGGGACACATAGGTCCGCCCCTACTATTCCGGCAGCTTTGATTCTTTCAATAGGGAGATCAAAAAGCAATTGGCGATCATCAACCCCACGCCCAACAACAGGGATGGTGTGAAGGAGCCGAGCCATTTGTTCATGGCCGCCATGGCGAAGATGAAAATCACGGAGAACTGGCCTGCCAGCATGAGGAGGCCGTTGGAGGTTCCTTCCGGTACGGGGTGTGTTATTTCCGCCGCATATTGGTACGCGACGGGGGCTATGCCGATCATGAAAAAGCCGAGGGCAAAGATCGAGACAAGAAGTTGCGGATAGGTATGTAGGAAGGTGAACCCCAGCAGGCCGGGAACGCCACAGGCCATTCCAAAAAGCATGAATGGCTTGCGACGGCGATATTTGTCGGAAAGCGGCGGGATAACGGAAGCGCCGACAACGCCCCCGATCAGCAGCATTCCGCCCAGTATCCCGCTCTGGCCTATGGTCATTCCCTTGGGCCTCACTATATCTTCAATCCATGTGGCCACCCCGTTGAAAATTCCAACCCCCACAAAGAACATAATCAGGCCGAACCATAAATCGCGTTGCTTGAGTATTGACCTGATACCATCGAGCATGAGTGTCTTTTCCCGTTGCCCTATCGAGCTGTGAGCTATAAATACGCTCTCACGGGCCAGAACCAGAAATACGATAGCGGAGAGAGCGGTCAGTACCCCGTAGATCATCTGCATTGTATCCATGCCGTACTTTGTCGTAAGATACGGGGTCAGCATAAGCCCGATGGCCGTGCCGACAAAATTCGCCGCCATTGGCAATCCGGAAGCGGTTGCGCGCTCGCTGACGGGGAACAACTGCGCCGCCAGAGTGGTGAATGAGTTCAAAATGAGGGGTTGTGCAAGCGAGATGCCTATTGTGCACAATAACACTTTTTCATAATTGCCGGCCATAACGCCGCGGAGAAGACCGAAGACCCCCAGAAGGATCGCCCCCAAACCCACCGCCTTGCTGAACCCCAATCTGTCTATGAGCCAGGACGCCGGAATAGAGGTGGGAATGTAAACAATCATGAATATCATGGCCAGCATGCCGACCTGCATGTCGGAAACGCCATAATGCTCGGCGGCAACGCCGCTGATGGGGGCGAAACAAATCCAGAGTATCTGGATGGTGAGATTGATAGACATGAAAGCCCCCAGTATCACCCACCGGTAGCCTGATATTTTATTATTTCCGTCTTCTTTCACTGGTTCTCCTCCATCTAAAAACAGTAGTTTCCCTTCTTTTCTCTTGTTTTGCAATTCCTTAAACATGTAGTACAAATAGCTCCACTATAGGCTACCCGCTACCCGAGTGTTTGACGCCAAACAACGATCATGTTATCGTATTACAAAACAACGATCGTTGGAGGAATCGTATGCCAAGTGTCAAGGTTTCGCCAAAATACCAAATCGTTATCCCAAAGGATGTCCGGAAAGCCTTGGGAATTAAACCGGGCGACGAGTATGAGGTCATCCGCTTGGGGGATATTATCGAGCTGGTCCGAGTAAGGGATATTCGCGAATTGAAGGGATTTGCTAAAGGGATAGACACTACCATAGCAAGGGACAAGGATCGTGTATGAACCTTGTAGATTCTTGTGGGTGGCTGGAATATTTTGCAAACGGTCCCAACGCAAAGTTTTTTGCCCCTCCAATTGAAAACCCGAAAAACCTCTTGATCCCCACTATTTGCATTTTCGAAGTGTTCAAAAGCATATTAAGACAGCGCGGCCAAGAGTATGCCGCCACGGCTTTTGAAGGTATGAGGAAGGGTCGCATTATCGAGATGGACACATCAATTGCTGTAAACGCCGCAATTCTCAGCATCGAGATTGGCCTGCCTCTGGCCGACAGCGTAATCCTCGCCACCGCCCGCGCCTACAAGGCCACCATCTGGACCCAGGACGCGGATTTTAAAAACATTGATGGAGTGAAATTTATAACAAAAGCAATTTAAACACAAAGGCGCAAAGGACGCGAAGCAATTCATATGTATAGCACTGCTTAAAGCCAGAAGGGCGTAAGCAGTGCGGCGATGGCCGCCGGAGAACCCCCGCGCCGTCGGCGCCCTGCTTACGCTTTGCTTTAAGCAGGGCTACCCGCTCGATTAAAAGCTCAAGGATGTCCAGAAGGTTCGTTTCAATTCTATCGCCAATTGTAAACTTGTGATTACGCGGGAATTTATCAAGATGCGGAATTGTCCATAGAATTAAATCATACAGCTTGGCAATTACGACTGGCTCTTTTGCCATAAAAACCCCTATTTAAAAATTTGTGGCGAACAGGGGGTTTCACCCCCTGTACCCCCCACAAAGGGTAAAAGAACAAAGGGCAAAGAGTTACGGAGTTCTCGCACAACGAAACCCGCCGTCGTGGCTGTGGCTGAGGCCGGGAATGCCGTAGGGGCGGTACGACGACCGCAAGTCGGCCGGATCGCGGTCCCACGACCCGCCGCGAAGAACACGAAATTGACCTGAAGCCGGTCCCGTCGGATTTCGATTAGGGCCACTCGCATAATAATTTGCATCGTACCAGTCGGCCACCCAATTCCACACGTTTCCGGCCATGTCCATCGCGCCATAAGGGCTTGCGCCGGATGGATATGAACCCACTGGGGTTGTCTTTCCTTTTTTGCAATCGCCATAGTTAGCCTTCGAACAGTCTATGCCCTCTCCCCATGGATATGTTCTTCCATCCGTCCCTCGCGCCGCCTTCTCCCATTCCGCTTCTGTCGGCAACCTCTTCCCCGCCCATGTACAATAAGCGTCCGCCTGATTCCATTTCACTCCCACCACTGGTTGTTGCGGATCGGTAAAGCCATTGTATTTCTCGTTCGCGCTGCATGACCCCGCGCTTACACATTGTTCATATTGCGCGTTGGTCACGTCGTATTTGTCTATATAAAATGCATTGAGGTAGACCTTGTGAACCGGTTTTTCATCGTTTCTGCCACTATCACTGCCCATCGTAAATTCTCCGGCGGGAATGGGGACCATTCCCTTGATCTCTCCCGCAGTGGGGCGACGTGGAGTTCCAGCGGAGGGTGGCAATGGCGGTGGTGGGGGTTGGGGCTCAACCACTTGGCGAATTTTTTTGAGGATGACGTTGATTTTTCCGCTTTTTCCGGCCTCGATATTGAATTCGCGCCGCGCGTTTTCATAGCCATCGAGTGAAAACTCGGCTGTGTACGCCCCCGGATCAAGGGAGATAGAAATCGGGGTATTTCCTCTTTCCTCGCCGCCGATGGAGACTGAGGCGCCGGAGGGGGTGCTTGTTATGAGAATTTTACCCGGTTTGCCAGTAAGGTTTATGCTCACGGGGTTGGGTTGATTTGGTGCAACGGAGACTGTTTGCTCAGCGGCTTCGTATAATGGGTGAACGACTTTTATTTTATGGTCTCCTGCGGGGATGTTGTTTAGCTTAAGCGCCCTGCCCGCGACGCTTTTCCCCACCTGTTTGTCATCGAGAAAGATTGTTGCTCCTTGGGCATTTACGCTGATTTCCATATTGCCCGTCAGAACGGCGAGATTTCTGGACAGAGTCACAGTTCTTCCCGGAGGGACATTTATTTTCACGGAGATTTCAGCATAGCCTTCCTTCACAAGCGTAACATCGTGCTCGCCCACGGCCACCTGCACGGTCTTATTTGAAATTCCGACATCCTCGGAATCTATGAAAATCCTTGCGCCGGGAGGATTGGTGGTAACCGAGATTGAACCGCCGGGCGAACTTAGGGAGAAATCGAGGGTTGCTGTCTGATTTGCGACGACCTCTATCTGGCCGCTCTGAGAGTTAAATCCGGCAAGTGAGACTTTTACGGCGTGAGAGCCTTCAGGGACGCCGGATTTAGAGATCGGGCTTTTGCCGATACGAACGTCATCGAGGAAGACGTCGGCGCCGGGCGGTGTTGTGGTTATTGAAATTGAGCCGAGTCTTTCGGGGGGTTTGCCGGTTTCGAGGAATGTCCTGACGTTGCGAGCCATTTCCTCGACAAGGGCCACAAGTTGCCGTGTCGAGCAACTTGTGCAATCTCGTTTTTGAGGGAATTTTATAGTCCCGTCCGCATCGCCCAGACGGATGAAAACAGAATAATCCTTCTCTTCAAGTTTTGAGATACTTCCGAGAACAACCCAATCGGCGCCGCCCAGCTTGGCTTTCCCAAAACGGCATGTATCCTCCTCAGCTTCGCAGACAAAACCCCCTTGAATCCGTTTCTTTTGCTCCAAAAAAGCGTTAAAGGACTTTTCATCGCTGACGTCCAGTTTGGAGGATTCCAAAAGTATCTGGACAATGGTGTCCGTCAGTATCTCCGCGGTGCTTCCTTCCATGCCTATCGCCTGGATTTTATAAACCACAACCAATGGCTTTTTCTTCTCTGATTCCTTGGCGCCGCCGATGATTGCGACGGCGAGGATAAGGAGAGTGGTCAGCAGTGTTTTGCTATAGTTCATGAATTTCCCGGAAAGTAAAATCATTCCCGCGCTGGAATATATGGAAATTGGCGGATTTTTTCAAGCAGCAATCGCCTCAGGCGGGCGTCATCCCCTTTCAATACTCTATCGGACAACCTCGCATCCTCGACGCCCGCATAACTGATGACGATCTCAATTCCCACAGTATTGGATATCCTGGACACATTTCCGGTGATCACGTAATCGGCGTCATCGGGCGATGGGACGGTCATTATTCCCTCGGTTGAAATCCACGAGGTTATTTTGTCCTGCCATATTTTCCCCTGGCCCGCCGCGTCATCGGTCGCTTCCTGAAGCGGGGCGATGTAAAAGGCGGGGCCTTTGTCGCGGTATATCTGAATTACGCGTTGGAGAAGGCTCAGAGTTTGGGTAAGTTTCTCACAATTTTTATCCGACATTCCCTCAAAAGAATTAATGATACGCCCCTTGTGATCGAGAAGGAATCCTTTAGGCAGCGCCGAGACTTCCATGGCGAGCGACGCCCTGCCGTCGGGGTCGAGGCAGATCGGATATTCAATGCCCCATTGCCGCGCCAGTGCCCTGACTTTTTCCTCATCATTCTCCATGAACGCAATGGCAATAACGGCAAGTGTGTCCTTATATTTCTTTTGCAGCTCGTTCAGGAACGGGACCTCTTTCTGGCATGGCTTGCAGGCGCGGGCGAAGAATGTTATAAACACCGCCTTGCCGCGGAGGGAGCGGTTGGAATATGATGTCCCGTCCAGCGATTTCAGTGTGAATTGCGGGTAGAGCGTTGTACCCGACAGCAAAAAGGACGGGGTAAACGCAAGAAGCAAGGTCAGAAAAGCGAGCCGTAGTCTTTTCACAATGAAATCGCCTCCTTCGCGCAAATAACTATATCAGGTCGCCTTGAAATTGTCAATCTTTTTCTTCCCGCTTGACGATATCCCATGTTTGGCATTAAACTTTTATACCTTATCAGACAAGGGGTTTAAACCCCTTGTCCGGTGGTATCAGGGATTGATTGAAAGGAGCCGGATTCATGAAAGAATACGACAGGGACAAGGTGCGCGCCGTGGGACTATTCGGGGGAGGCGGGGCAGGCAAGACCACGCTGGGCGAGGCCATGCTTTTTGTGAGCGGGGCCATTACGCGCCTAGGCAAGGTTGAGCAGGGCAACACCTCCCTGGATTTCGAGGAAGAGGAGATCAAACGGCAGAATTCCACCTCAACCGCATTCACCAACCTGGAGTGGAACAAGCATCTGGTGTATCTGGTGGACGGGCCGGGGGAGAGCAACTTCGTCTCCGACTCGATGAACACCATACGCGCCGCGGACACTGTGCTGTTCGTCATGGACGCCATAGACGGAGTCAAAGTGACCACCGGCAAGCTGTGGGAAGAGGCCACAAAGCTGGGCCTCTCCAAAATGATCGCGGTGACCAAGCTCGACCGCGAGCTTGCCGATTTCGATAAGACGCTCCAGAACATAAAAGACGTGCTGGGCATTGACGCGGTTCCCCTCACCGTGCCGATCGGCAAGGGCGAAAATCTGACGGGAGTGGCGGACCTCCTCGCGGGAAAAGCGTTGATCTACCAGAAGGACGGCTCCGGAAAATATAAGGAAGAATCCGTTCCGGAAGACCTCAACTCCCGCCGTGAGAAGCTAGTCGAGGGCATTGTCGAGGCAGATGACAGCGTAATGGAGAGGTATCTTAACGGAGAGGAGATCGGCCAGGACGAGCTTATGGCCACCTTGCGCAAGGGCGTTATTTCGGGAGAGGTCGTGCCGCTATTCGCCGTCTGCCCAAACCTCAACCTCGGCGCGCATCCCATTCTCAACGCGATCATCGCCATTGCGCCGAACCCTCTCGAAAGAAAGCCGGTCAAGGCGCTGGATGTCAAGGCAGGCGTGGAAATCGAGATAAAGCCTTCGGCAGAGGGGCCGGTCCTGGCTCAAGTCGTAAAAACGGTGCGGGCTTTCGAGGGCATGAGGAGCATCTTCAGGGTTTATTCAGGCAGGATCGAGGCCGATAAGGCCATATATAATTCCACTAAACAAACAAAGGAAAGACTCGGCGGCTTAAGGGTGCTCAAGGGCAAGGAGGGCGAAACCGCGCCTTATGCCGCGCCGGGAGACATCGTTGCGGTGGCGAAACTGAAGGAGACAAAAACGGGCGACACCTTCAGCGACGAAAGGCAGTCGCTTAAGCTGCCCGAATTTCCCAAGCCGGCCTCGGTGATCAATTACGCCATCGAGCCTAAGAGCCGCGGCGACGAAGAGCGCGTCAGCGGCGGCCTTAACGAAATCATGGAAGAAGACTCCTCGATCACTGTCCGCCGCGAGGCCGAGACCGCCGAGTTCATACTCTCGGGCATGGGTCAGGTGCACATCGAAAACACCATAGACAAGCTCAAGCGGCGCTATAACGTCGAGGTGAACCTCAAGGAGCCGAAAGTCCCTTACAGGGAAACCATCATCAAAACCGCGGAAGCCGAGGGCAAACACAAGAAGCAGACCGGCGGGCGTGGCCAGTTCGCCGTCGCATGGATCAAACTCGCGCCCAAAGGGCGCGGCGAAGGCTACGAGTTCATAGACGACATATTCGGCGGCTCCGTCCCCAACAACTATCGCCCCGCCGTTGACAAGGGCGTTCAGGAGGCCATGGTGCGCGGCGTGGTTGCAGGCTACCCCGTCGTGGACTTCTCATGCACCCTTTTCGACGGAAAATACCACCCCGTTGACAGCTCCGAGCTGGCGTTCAAAATCGCGGGCCGAAAAGGATTCAAGGAAGCCTGTAAAAAGGCCGGGATGAAACTGCTCGAGCCTATTATGAACATCGAGGTCGTCATCCCCTCCGAAAATATGGGCGACATCATCGGAGACCTCAACAGCCGCCGCGGCCGCGTCCAGGGCACGGACCAGAAGGGCAGCAACGCCATCGTCCGGGCGCAGGTGCCCATGGCCGAAGTCCTGAGATACTCACCCGCTCTCGACTCGATGACATCCGGCAGAGGCGCCTTCAGCCTCGAATTCTCACACTACGAGGACGTCCCCGCACACATCTCCGAAAAAATCATAGCCTCCGCCAAAAAAGGCGAAGAGGAAGAAGAAGAATAGAAATAACACCAGGGGCGAAGCCCGTTTCGCCCCTTTTTCGGAACATAGTATAACTTCGTGTTCTTGGTGTTTTTATGTTTGAATTCTTCTTAATCTGTGAAATCTGCGCAATCTGCGGTTAAATATTGAATGAATCCATGTCGCCTGTTTTAAGAGCGCTGCTCGATTTCATTTATCCTCCCCGATGCGGGGTTTGCGGCGAGTTCATCGAGGAACACAAGCCGATGTGCCCCGATTGTGAAGCGTTGCTTCCAATGATAGATCACCCGATGTGTATTGTCTGCGGCACGCCGTTTCTTGGCGGCGAGGATCATCTCTGCGGGGATTGTTCAAAGATGCGGCCCCCGTTTGATCGGGCGCGGGCCGCGGGCGCTTATTCCGGCAGTTTGAGACCCGCTATTATCAGGTTCAAATTCAATCACAAGACGACGCTCGCGAAACCGCTGGGGAAGCTTATGGCCGAAACCCTGCTTAAGGAATTCGACGTGGGGGGAATAGACAGCATAATGCCCGTCCCGCTGCATAAGAAGAGACTGCGCTGGCGCGGCTTCAATCAGGCGCTGCTGCTTGCGCGGGAGCTGTCTGCGCTGACCGGCATCTGGGTTGACCCTCACTCCCTCAAGCGCGTAAGGTACACCAGGCCGCAGACGCGCCTGCCTCTCAAGGAGCGACCGGAAAACGTTAAAGGCGCCTTCAATGTTTCACGTGAAACATTCGTCAAGGATCGCTCCATCCTGCTCATTGACGACGTTGCCACAACCGGTTCGACGCTCATCGAGTGCGCGAGGGTGCTAAAAAAAGCGGGCGCGCATCGCGTCGAGGCGCTCACCGCCGCAAGGGCCGTATCTGATAGCTAATCTGTAATACAGCGCTTGATCCTTGATTTGCAGGCGGGTTTCCACGCCCCGGCGGGGCCATCCTATTTACAGCTTGCCCTCACGCTTGAGAATTTTACGTGCAGCCATAAGGCCGGAGCTAATCACCGCTGACTGGCCTCCTCCGGGGAATGTCCAAGCTCCCGCGAGGTAGAGGTTTGGGATCGGCGTTTCCTGGGGCAGGCGCTTCAGCATGCTTTGATCGGGTATATTGTCCCAGCCGAAGATGGTGCCGCGCGGGTTGAGTGTGAAGTGTTCCATAGTGCGAGGCGAGCCGACCTCCATGATCTCGACATTTTTGCCAAGGCCGGGGAGGAATTTCTCGGCGCGTCTTATAAGCGCGGTTGCCACCTCGGTCTTAAGCGCCGTGTACTTTTTATAATCCTCCTTTTCGTACCAGCCGTTTTTCCAATCGTATGGAAGCATGGTGGTTATGCCGATGGAGTTTTTGCCGGGAGGCGCGAAATCGGGATCGAGGACCGAGTAATTGGCTATGGCGAATGAAATCTTCTCGAGGTTTCCTTCCGTGTACCACTTGAAATTTTCGGCCTGGTCGTAGCTTTCGTTGACCATGATTTCGTGCATGCCATGGAACAGGTCCCGGTAATCGTGGTTTACACCGAGGTACACAACGAGGACCGACATGCCGATTTTAAGTCCTGAAATCTTTTTCACGTAATCGGCCGGCAGGTGCTCTTTTCCGATCAGTTTTAAGAATGTGTCCGGGGCGTTTGCGTTGGAAATTACATAACGGCACTTGAACTCGTCGCCCTTTTTAGTCTGAACCGCGACCGCTTTGCCGTTTTCGATGACGATCCTGGTGACCAGAGTATCGAGCTTTATCTCTCCGCCGTTCTCCCTGATAACATCGGCAAGCGCATTCGAGACGGCCTGGGAGCCGCCTTTGAAATAATAGTATCCGCCGAAGTGGTAGCTGATCCACATCATGGAGAAATATATCGCTGAAAGGTTGTTTGGCTCGCCGCCGGCGAAGCCGCTTAGCTGCGTGAAGACTGCGAAAAGTTTGGGGTCACTGATGTAATCATCGAGCATTTCTGTGAGTGATGCGTTCCAGTATTTCCTTATCGGATGAAAAATCCACGGTCTTGTGAGCATTATGCCCATGTTTTTAAATTTCGCGCCCTGCTGGGCGCCAATGAGGACTTCCATTGCCCTCTTTATATCGGCCATGTTTCTGAAAAGCCCTTCGATGCCGTCGGCTTGCCGGGGAAATTGCTTTTTCAGGAGATCGCGGTAGGCCTCGACTCCCGCGGGAACGTCAATGGCGAAATCCGGGTAAACGGAGTGATACATCGGGTCAAGTTTGATGGGTTTGACCTTTCCCCAGATGCCCAATTCTTTAAATGCGGGGACGTTCATGCCGCCGGGGTCGTTGAGGCCGTCCATGGCATGCAGCGAAACCTCGAAGGTGTACGGTTCACGCTGGAAGGTTGTCATGTAGCCGCCGACCTTGGAATGTTGTTCGATAAGTAGCGTTTTCATGCCGGATTTCGCAAGCTTTGCCGCCGCCGCAAGTCCTCCCCCCCCGGCGCCAATGACAATAACGTCATATCCCTGGAAACCGTTCAAGTTTTCCGCCATCCCGGGCAGGCACAGCATTATAGTTAAAATCCCTACAATTATCAGCCTCTTCATGATTCCTCCTGGAATAAAAAATGCTTTCAAGATGTAAAATGTGAAATGCAGACAAGGGGTTTTAAACCCCTTGTCAACAGATAATGGAAACATGATCTAATTTAGCAAAACGGGGGCCGGGCGTCAAGTTTGCGCTTGGGGGGCGTGTCTTGTAAAATATTTGATATATGCCTTTAAAGAAAATCCGCCGAGATCGCAGTCGTCCCGGGGCGCGGAGGACCGCGCAGGAGGCGTTCCGCGAGATCGGCATTGCGCTCACCTCCCGGCTGGAACTTCACGATGTCCTCAAATCTATTTTGTATGAGGTCGAGGCCCTTCTGACGCCGGACGATTTCATGCTTTATCTGCTCGACGACGCCCGCGCGGGGTTTATCACTTACCCCCGCAGCCGCCGGCGAGCGTCGGGGAAACCGGTTCTGGAGGAAGGAATCGCCGCTTGGGTGACCCGAAACGGCAAGAGCGTTTACACCAAGCACGGCCTCGCGCATCTTCATTACTCGCCGAGGACAGACCTCGCGGTGAAAGGTGAAAACACAGCTATTCTCTGTATCCCCATCAGCTCCGGCGATGAGGTTCGAGGCGCCCTCGAGGTTCTGGGGAAAAGCTTTACAAAGGGTCGGCGGGAAATTCTGCACACCATCGCCGATTTCGCGGCGGTGGCCATTGAAAACTCGAAATACGTCGCCGCCATCGAAGAGCTTACCATAACCGACGACCTTACCAGCCTGTACAACTCCCGCTATCTGGGCAGGATAATTGACATGGAAATTCGACGGGCCAACCGTTATGAGGAAGAATTTTCGCTCATCTTTATGGACCTGGACAAGTTCAAGGATGTCAACGACAAATTTGGGCACATGGTCGGCAGCAGGGCGCTCACCCGCACAGGCCAACTTATCGCGGAGGCATTGCGAAAAGACATAGACAGCGCCTTCCGTTACGGCGGCGACGAGTTCGTTATGGTTCTGCCAAAGACAAACGAGGCCGGAGCCATGGTGGTGGCCAGGCGCATTCAGCGGAAGGTGCGGGATTGCGACTTCCCGGCCGACGACGGCAAACAATTCAGGCTCACGGCAAGCTTCGGCGTCGTCACATTTCCCCGCGACGCCACTTCCCGCGAGGAAATCGTCAAACTCGCCGATGAAGCCATGTACGAGGTTAAGCGCAGAGGTCGAGACGGCATCGCCTCAATGTCATCAGGAAAACATTGAACTGAAAATGAACAATGTTTGTTATAGAATCCATTTAACCACAGATTTCGCAGATGACGCAGATGTTTTTCAAACAAGAAGGCACAAAGAACTCTAAGAAAGAAAAAATACTTTTTGAACTTTGTGCCTTTGTGTTTAAATTCCCTTTTCTTAAATCTGTGAAATCTGTGTAATCTGCGGTTTATTCCTTATTTCGTTTATGGAAACGCTTGCGCGCATCAGCCGTTATTTCCGGCCCTACCTGCCAGCGGTCGTCTTGTCGCTGACGCTCAGCATCCTTGTCAGCTTCACCGAGGCGGGGATGGCCGTTTTTGTGAAGCCGATATTCGACGAGGTCTTTTTCGGTAAAAACAGGGCCTTCCTGAAATGGATTCCCATAGCGCTGCTCACCCTGGTCATACTTAAGGGCACGCTCGGGTATTTGCAGAACTATCTCATGTCCCGTGTCTGCATGCGCGTGGTGGTCAAGCTCAGGTCCGAGCTGTATGAGCATTACCTCCGCCTCTCCATGTCGCAGTTCGATCATACGCCCACCGGATACCTCATGAGCCGCATAACCGCGGACGTCGGCGGCCTTCAGCAGACCGTGCCGATAATTATAAGCCTGGTGAGGCAGGCGTTCACATTGATGGCGTTGGCGTCCGTGGCGCTTTACCGGGACTGGCAGTTAACGCTGTTGGGATTGAGCGTTGTGCCCTTCACCGGCATCCCCATCTACTTTATCGGCGAGACCCTCAAGCGCAACCAGCGCAGAACGCTGAGCAGCATGGGCAACCTCAACACCATCGCCTACGAAGCCTTCTCCGGCATCCGGATCATCAAGGTTTTCGGCGCCGAGTTGAGGGAGGCGGAAAGGTTCAGGAGAGAGAACGACAACCTGTTAAAGATCGTGATTAAGAATACACTTGTTGGCCTGTCCGCCTCGCCGCTCACAGAGGTGATAACGGCGCTCGGCGTCAGCGCGGTGTTCCTGATCGGGGGCCTGCACGCCATAAAGGGCGAGGTGACGCCTGGGGAATTTTTCAGCTTTGTGGCCGCCGTGCTCCTCATGTATCGCCCCGTCAGGCGCATTAGCGAGATAAACAAGACCCTGCAGAACCTCGTGGCCTCCGGCGAGAGGATGTTTCAGTTGTTGGATGAAGTTCCCGATGTGGTTGACCGGCCCGGCGCAACCGAGCTAAAAACCCTTGAAGAAGAGATAACCTTCGACCATGTCTGGTTCCGCTATCCGCCGCCGCAGAGGCGCGCCCTCGGGGAAGACGGCATGGAGGTCGTCCAGACGGGTGTGAAACAGGACTGGGTCATCAAGGACGTGAGTTTTAAGATACGCAAGGGCGAAACGGTGGCACTCGTCGGATCGAGCGGCGCGGGAAAAACCACGCTCGCCAGTTTCCTGCCACGATTCTACGACATCACGCAAGGCGCACTCTCGATAGATGGAACCGACATACGCGACGTGACGATGGAATCGCTGCGAAGCCAGATCGCACTCGTCACGCAGGAAACCTACCTCTTCAACGAAACCGTCGGAAATAACATTGCCTACGGCCTCAAGCGGCAGGTTTCGCAGGCGGAGATCGAGAACGCGGCGAGGGCCGCCAACGCCCACGACTTCATCACCGAGCTGCCAGACGGATACAACTCGATCATCGGCGAGCGCGGCGTGAAACTCTCCGGCGGACAGCGCCAGCGCCTGGCAATCGCCCGCGCCCTCCTCAGAAACGCGCCCATCCTCATACTCGACGAAGCAACATCGAGTCTCGACACCGAATCCGAACAGGAGGTCCAAAAAGCCCTCGATCTCCTCATGCACGACCGCACCACACTCGTCATCGCGCACCGCCTCTCCACCGTCCGAAACGCCTCCCGCATCGTCGTCATCGAAAACGGCGAAAAGGTCGAAGAAGGAACCCACGAGGAGCTGATCGAAAAAGGCGGCGCATACAAGTACCTCTACGAGTTGCAATACTTCGGCGAATCCGACAAAGCGGCCTGTGGCTGAATTCGCGGGACTTTAGTCTTTGGCCTGAGAATATTTTTCTTGCCTACAGATTCCAACCTTTCCCGGAATTGGCATTATTTACGGTAAATTTTCACAATTGACTAAATAGACCGGAATAGCGTATCCTATTGTCATCTTATGGCAGGGAACAGATTTCTGAAAAATCTCTGGCGGCGCATGATGCCGGTGGTGATCCCTCCACTTGGGGAGGTGTTTATCCGATGTCTCTGGCTCACGGCGAGCAAAAGGGTTTACGGGCTTATGGCGCTCAGGGAGGAGTTCGACGCCGGCCGGGGCGTGATTATCGCCTTCTGGCATGGCCGGATGCTTCTCCTGCCGCCTTTTTTCGAGAGGTACCTTTTCAGGGAGGCCCACGTACTCATCAGCCAGCACCGGGACGGGGAGCTTATCTCGCGCGCCATCAAGGGTTTTTCGCTGGATTCGATCCGCGGATCGAGCCGCAGGGGGGGCAAGGAGGCGATGGTGGAGATGATCGAGAAGGTTCGCGCGGGGGCGATAATTGGCAT
>Ga0209777_10003014_pt1 | contig 21340 bp, 18 predicted proteins | sample FrelakmetHBP12HB_FD_187147 | JGI IMG/M metagenome (GOLD analysis project Ga0209777, IMG submission 187147) | Freshwater lake sediment microbial communities from the University of Notre Dame, USA, for methane emissions studies -HBP12 HB (SPAdes)... | ecosystem: Environmental > Aquatic >...
CCCAGCGTCCGGCCGCCCACCGTGCCCGTGATTTCCAGGTTGGTGAAGGTGGCCACGCCGCTCGAGTTCGTCGTCGCCGTCAGCGTGCCACCCAGCGTCCCGCCGCCGGTCGCGATGGCGGCCGTCACCACCGTCCCGGCCAGGCTCACGGCGTTGCCGGCGGCATCCTGGAGCTGCAGCGCCGGCTGCTGGGCCAAGGCCACGCCACTCTGCGCCGTACTCGACGGCTGGGTCGTGATCGCCAGCTGACTCGCCGCCCCGGCGCTGATCGTCACCGTGCCGGAGGTGGCGCTGCTGAGGCCGGTCGCCGCGAAGCTCAGCGTCCGCGCGCCCACCGTGCCGGTGATCTGGAGATTCGTGAAGAACGCGACCCCGCTGCTATTGGTCGTCGCCGTCAGCGTCCCGCCCAGCGTCCCGCTACCACTGGCGAGGGCCGCCGTCACCACCGTGCCGGCCAGGCTCACCGCGTTGCCCGCGGCATCCTGGAGCTGCAGCGCCGGCTGCTGCGCGAAGGCCACCCCGCTCTGCGCCGTACTCGACGGCTGGGTCGTGATCGCCAGCTGAGTGGCGGCGCCGGCGGACACGGTGATCGTCCCCGACGTCGCGCCCGTCAGGCTGGGGGCGCTGAAGCCCAGCGTCCGGCCGCCGACCGTGCCCGTGATCGCGAGATTCGTGAAGGTCGCGACCCCGCTGCTATTGGTCGTCGCGGTCAGCGTCCCGCCCAGCGTCCCCCCGCCGGTCGCGATGGCGGCCGTCACCACCGTCCCGGCCAGGCTCACCGCGTTGCCGGCGGCATCCTGGAGCTGCAGCGCCGGCTGCTGCGCCAACGCCACCCCGCTCTGCGCCGTGCTCGACGGCTGGGTCGTGATCGCGAGCTGACTCGCCGCACCCGCGCTGACCGTCACCGTGCCCGAGGTCGCCCCCGTCAGCGACGCCGCGCTGAAGGCCAGCGTCCGGGCCCCGACCGTGCCCGTGATCTGGAGATTCGTGAAGGCCGCGAGCCCGCTGCTATTGGTCGTCGCCGTCAGCGTGCCACCCAGCGTCCCGCCGCCGGTCGCGATGGCGGCCGTCACCACGGTTCCGGCCAGGCTCACCGCATTGCCGGCGGCATCCTGGAGCTGCAGCGCCGGCTGCTGCGCCAACGCCACCCCGCTCTGCGCTGCCGCCGACGGTTGGGTCGCGAGAGTAAGCTGGGAAGGAGGTCCGGCCGTCAGTGCGACCGGCTGAGCGTCTGCGGGCGCCAACGTCCCGGACGCAAAGTGCAGCGTTACCGACCCGATCCGGCCAGTCAAAGTGAGGGAGGTAAAGCGCGCCGAGCCGCTGGCATCCGTGGTCGCCGTTCCGTTCACGACCGTGATACCGGAAACGGTGGTCGTTGCCGTCACGACAACACCCAAGGGCCCCACAAAAGTATGCGAGGCGGTGCGGAGGCGGACGATCGGCTGTACCGCAAGCGCGACGCCGCTCTGCGCCGTATCAGAGGGCTGAGTGGCGACGAAAAGCTCGCTCGCCACAGGCAGGGGGCCAGTGGCTTCCCCGCAAGTTGCCAAGACTGCCGGGAACGCCAAGGCCAGAAGGCGAAGTAGAAGGCGCGGACGTCGCATCATCAGTGGAAGGAAGGTAGCGCAACGGCCGTGCCACCCGCAAAGCCGGTTGACTGGGCACCACCCATGCGCGGTCGCTGGGGAACAGCAGCATCCAACGCCTGTGGCGGCCGAACCGGCAGGGCAGCGTCCCGACCACCACCGGTATGTTGGTGACCAAGATCACGACGAGCAAAGCGATGGCCTCGTGAAAGACGATGGGACCTGGCTGGTTCCGCCGCGGCGAGGCGAGCCAAGGGTTCATCCTGATCGGAATCGTCAGGATTTCAGGCTAAAGGTGTTGGAGGAAGACAATGCGCAGGCGTAGGTACCTCGTGAAGCCGAGCGCCACTCCGATGATCAGGGCCACGCCGCCTGGCAAGATGCCGGGTCGCGCCATTGCTCGACCGCCAGTGTAGTGTCGCTGGGGTGTCTGGTCAGAGCTGCGGCCGGCGGTTCCGCCGTGGGGCGCGACGCGGTTAGACTTCTCTGCTTCGCACTCACGGCGGACGCGTGGCGGAACCGCACAAGAAGCCGCTGAACTGGCCCTCGGCGTGGCAGGAGGCCCGCCGCATCATCTGGCGCCACCGCGGCTACCTCTCCGTGGGGCTCGCCGTGATGCTGGTGAACCGGCTGGCCGGCTTGGTGCTGCCGACCACGTCGAAGTTCCTGATCGACAACGTGGTGGGAAAGCACCAGGCGCACCTGCTGGTGCCGCTCGCGCTCGCCGCCGGCGGCGCCGCGCTCCTCCAGGCGGCGACCTCGTTCACCCTCTCGCAGATCCTCGGCGTCACCGCGCAGCGCGCCATCACCGAGATGCGCCGCGACGTCGAGGCGCACGTGATGCGCCTCCCCGTTCGCTTCTTCGATTCGACCAAGAGCGGCGTCCTCATCTCGCGCATCATGACCGACGCGGAGGGCATCCGGAACCTCGTCGGCACCGGGCTGGTGCAGTTGCTGGGCGGCCTGGTGACCGCCACACTCGCGCTGGGCGTGCTCTTCTACCTCAACTGGCGCCTCACCACCGCCACGATCGTGATCCTCGCCGTGTTCGGCGGGATGATGGCGTTCGCGTTCGCCAAGCTCCGGCCCATCTTCCGCGAGCGCGGGCAGATCAACGCCGAGGTAACGGGCCGCCTCGGTGAGTCGCTGGGCGGCATCCGGGTGGTGAAGTCGTACGTGGCCGAGCGGGGCGAGCAGCTCGTCTTCGCGCGCGGCGTGCACCGGCTGTTCCGCAACATCGCCCGGACGATCACGGGCACGTCGGGGCTCGGGGCGGCCACCATCGTCATCACCGGCGGCATCGGCGTGCTGATGATCCTGGTGGGCGGGCGCGCGATGCTCGACGCCCGGATGACGCTCGGCGACTTCGTGATGTACGTCTTCTTCATCGGGCTGGTGGCGGCGCCGCTGGTGTCCATCGCGTCCATCGGCACCCAGGTAAGCGAGGCGTTCGCCGGCCTCGACCGCATCCGCGAGCTGCGCCGGACCGCCGCGGAGGACGAGGACGACCGGGCGCGGCTGGCGATCGGCGACGGCCTCGCGGGCGAGATCGCCTTCGAGAACGTCGAGTTCGCCTACGACCCCGGCGTGCCGGTCCTCAAGGGCGTGTCGTTCCGCGCGCGGGCCGGCTCGACCACGGCGCTGGTGGGCTCGAGCGGCTCCGGCAAGAGCACCCTGATCAGCCTGGTGATGGCTTTCGCACGGCCGGCGGTCGGACGGGTGATGGTGGACGGGCAGGACCTCGCCGCGCTGCGCCTCCACGACTACCGCGCCCACCTCGGCGTGGTGCTGCAGGACAACTTCCTGTTCGACGGCACGATCGCGGAGAACATCGGGTTCGCGAAGCCGCACGCCACGCGCGAGGAGGTCCTGCGGGTGGCGCGCATCGCCCACTGCGACGAGTTCGTCGCGAAGTTCCAGCAGGGCTACGACACGGTGGTCGGAGAGCGGGGCGTGAAGCTTTCCGGCGGCCAGCGCCAGCGCGTGGCCATCGCCCGCGCGATCCTGGCCGACCCCAGGATCCTGATTCTCGACGAGGCCACCTCCAGCCTCGACAGCGAGAGCGAGGCGCAGATCCAGGACGGGCTGCGCCGGCTGCGCCAGGGGCGCACGACGTTTGTCATCGCGCATCGACTCTCGACCATCCGCAGCGCCGACCAGATCCTGGTGCTGGAGGGCGGCGAGATCGTGGAGCGCGGGACCCACGACGCGCTGCTCGCCGCTGGCGGCCGCTACCGCCAGCTCTACGACAAGCAGTACGCTCTGGAGACCGACCGCTTCATCAACCCGGGCGAGGACTTCACCCCGGAGCCGGAGCGGCCCGACGCGCCGCCCGCAGCGCCCGTGCGGCCGGGTGCGCTGTGAGCCGCCACTTCGCGGTGGGGGTCGCCGCGGCGGCGGCGCTGGCGTTCGGAGCCGCCATGGCGCGGGCGCAGACCCTCACGGGCACCGTGCGCGGCGCCGGCCATCCCGTGGTCGGAGCCACGGTGTGGCTCCTGGAGCTGGATCGCAGCGAGCGCACGGGAGCGGTCGGCGACTTCCGCTTCGTGAACGTGCCCGCGGGGACCTACCGGATCTTCGTGGCTGCGACCGGATTCGCGTCGGTCACCGACACCGTCCCGGTGACCGCGGCGACCGCGACGGCATCGTTCAATCTGCGGGAGTCGGCCGTACCGCTCAAGGCGATCGTCGTGTCGGCGGCGCCCACCGCGCGCCCGGCCGACGAGCAATACCAGCCGGTGGAATCGAAGTCGAGCGTCGAGTTCGACAATAGCCCGGGCACGAGCTTCGCCGAGAAGCTCTCGGACCTTCCCGGCGTGAACGTGCGCGGCAACGGCTCGGCGCCCTCCCGCCCGATACTGCGCGGCCTGGGCGACAACGAGGTCCTGATTCTCGAGAACGGCCTGCGGATGGGCGACATCGCGACCTACGATCCGGCGCACGCGACGCCGATCGACGCCATGGGGGTCGCGCGGATCGACGTGGTGCGCGGTCCGGCCACCATCCTCTACGGCCCCAATACGATCGGCGGGTTGGTGAACGTGATCACCAACTTCGTGCCCACGGTCGCGGATCATCCCGTATCCGGCACCGTCGCGCTCGAGGGCAACAGCGTGAGCGGTGAGATGTCCGGGTTCACCAACACCGTCCTCAGCAGCGGCAACTCGGCGTTCCGGGTCTCGGCCGGCGGGCTCAAGGCCGGGAACATCCGCATCCCCTCCGGCACGTACACCGACCCCGCCAGCGGCGCGGCGTTCAGCCTCGACCGGATTCCGCAGTCGTTCGACCACAGCGGCGAGGTCGGGCTCGGCTATGCGTACCAGGCCAGCTTCGGCACGATCGGCATCGGCGGCAATCACTACGAGATGAACTACGGCATTCCCGGCGTGCCGCCGAACCCGGATTGGATGACGGTCCCGCCGACGACGTCGCGCATCACCCAGCAGCGGAACACGGTCGAGTTGCGCGGCCTGCTCAATGCCGGCGGGACGTGGGTGCAGCGGGTGAAGCTCGACGCGAGCTACAACGACTACAACCACTCGGAGTTCCCCACGGCCCAGGACTCGACCGGCGTCTCCGACCCGCAGGCCAACCACTTCCACAAGCAGGAGCTCAACGCCGTCCTGCAGCTCGAGCAGCGGCCGCTTGGCCGGCTCAGCGGCACGGTGGGGCTGTGGTCGGACATCCAGGACCTGACCATCGAGGGTGACCAGCCCCTGGGGCCCAACTCGGTCACTACCGGCCTGGCGGCCTTCGCGTACGAGGAGTACCGCGCCGCGCCCGGCACGCGCCTGGAGGCCGGGCTGCGGTTCGACTACAACCGGATCCAGACCCATCCGTACCCGCAGTCCACCGACTCGGTGTTCCGGACGCTCGACGCGTCGCGGCTCTCCAACGCCGTCACGGCGTCGCTGGGCGCGATCCAGCAGTTCACGCCGCAGATCACGGGCTCCTTCAGCCTGGCCCGTTCGTTTCGCGCGCCCACCGTGCAGGAGCTGTTCGCCAACGGCCTCGACGCCGCGAGCGGCACCTACTCCATCGGCACGGCGACCCTCGGGCCCGAGGCGGGACTGGGCGTTGACGCCTCGCTCAAGGGCGATTTCGGCGGCGTGACGTTCGAGGTCTCGCCCTACCTCAACTACATCAGCCACTACATCTACGGGTTCCTGCACGGCGACACGATTCAGAACTTCCCGGTGCGCCAGTTTGCGGCCACCAACGCCCGGCTGGCGGGCTTCGAGGCGAGCGTGAACGTCGCGCCCGCGCCCTCCCTGCTGCTCCGCGCCAGCTCGGACTACGTGAACGCGCAGGACACCAGGAACGGCACGCCGCTGCCGTTCATCCCGCCGCTCCGCGGCCTGCTGCGCGCGACCTATCAGGATCCGAGGTACATGGCGATGGTGGAGTGGCGGGTCGCCGCGCGGCAGACGCGGCTGGGCCAGGGCGACACGCCCACCGCGGGCTACGGCGTGATGAACCTCGGTCTCGGTGTGCGGGCGGTGCACCAGGGACTGGTATCCGAAATCAGCCTGCACTGCGACAACGTGTTCAATCGGGTGTACCGCGACAACCTGTCGGTCATCAAGGACTTCGTGCCGCAGCCGGGGCGCGGGTTCCGGCTGAACTACGAGCTGTTCTACTGATCGGTTGGCAGGGCTGGCGCCGGCACGCCCGAGGCGGGCCGGTCACTTCCGCCGTCTCAGCGCTCCTTCTCTTTCTGCCTGCTGCCGCAGCTCGTCGACCAGCTTGCCGGCGACGAGCCACGCCGATTGCTCGAGGTAGTCCTTCGGCAGCGAGACGGAGACGCTGGAGCGGCCCTGCCGGTCGCCGGCGCTGACAGTGCCCGCGGCGCGGTCGATCCGGTAGCCCCAGTCCGCGGTGCCGAAGTGATCGGCGAACTTCTTCTTCACGCTCCGCTCGAACGAGGCGAACCACCCATCGGGGGTCGAAACCTCCTGCAGCGTCGAAGGCCGTGGCTGTCGCGGTGAAACCGGCGGAGACAACGGGGCGGGAGGTGGCGGCAGCTCGGCGGCGAGAGGCGGGGCCGCGCGGCGCTTTCCGATCACCGCTTCCGCCGGCGCAGCCGAGCCCGCGGCGCCCTCGTTCTCTTCCTGGTTCGTCGGCTTCGCATCAGCCACGCGCACCGACTCCGCCTTGGCGCCCTGGTCCAGGAACTGGTTCCACTCGGACAGCACGGCGTGATCGAACTTCACCTTCTCGAACGCCGCCGAGACGCTTCTCGTGGCGTGCGCATCGTACTGCTGCAGCACGACCATCACGCGCGCCGAGGCTGCGTCGCGCAGCCGTTCCTTGATCCGGCCCTGTCCCGGCTCGGCTGCGAGCCCGAGCGTGAGCGCGAGCAGCTCGTCGGGGCCGGCCCCCTGCGCGAGGGTGATCTCGGCCACGTGCTGCGCCACGAGTCGCTCCGTGAATTCGGCGAGGCGGGGATCCGTGGTCGGCACGGTGGTGCCGTCGAGGGTCAGCGTGCCCGCGTACCAGCGCAGCGTGGCGGAGCGCTCGGCGGCGAGCGCGACGAGTGCGCGCAGGGCATCCTTCTGCGGCTTGCCCGGTTCGGGCGACCGGCGCAGGATGGACACCGCGCGGGCCAGCGCGGCGACGTGTCGGATGTTGTCGGGAGTGGACACGGGCTTCAAAAGGAACATACAGGGCGCTGGTTCCGAAAGCTCCCCCGGGGGATGTGGGTACCAGTGGAGTGCGCGGCGCTGAGGTGAGGTGGGGTGTAGGGTGTAAGGGTGTGAGGGTGTAAGGGTGCCGCGGGTTTCTTACCCTACACCCTAAACCCTACACCCCTACACCCGTCCTGCTCTTACTTCAGGTGTATCGTCCCCAGCAGGGCCCGGAACCGCGGGTGGCCGCGGATCGCGTCGTAAATCGGATGGACTTTCAACCACACCACGTCGGCCGCGCGCCGCTCGGCAGCCTCTTCCAGCCGCTCGAGCGCGGCCGCGTGGTCGCCGAGGCCGAGGTGGATCTGCGCCAGCAGCGCCGGTGAGACGTAGGACTCCTTGCCCCGGCGCTCGAGGTCGGCGAGCAACGCCTCCGCGTGCGCGCGGTGGTAGGCGAGGGCGTGGGCGGTGGCGAGCGCGGCCATCGTCTCGGCGCTCTCCTCCTGCAGGGTGACTGCCCGCTCGAGCGGCACGATCGCCTCGTCGTACCGGCCCATCGCGATCTGGACGTGGCCGAGGAAGTAGTGCGCCGCGCCGAACTCGGCGTTCAGCTTCAGCGTCTCCCGTAGGGCTTCCGCGGCCGAGGCCAGCTCGCGGGCGTAGAAGAAGCGCAGCCCGACGCTGATGTGCACGGCGAGCGACAGCGGGTCCAGCGCGAGGGCGCGATCCAGCTCCGAGCGCGCGTCGTCGAACCGCCCTTGCGGCACCAGGCAATTCATCGCGTACCACTGGTGCGCGGTGGCGTACTGCGGATTGTGGGCGATGGCACGTCGGAACAGCGCGTCGGCCGCGGCCCAGTCCCACTCGAACAGTGCCCGGACGCAGGCCAGCGCGGTGTGCGCCTCCGCCAGCGATCCGTCGATCTCGAGCGCCTGCTCGGCGGCCGCCTTCGCCTGCGGCATGACCTCGTCGGGCGGGCGGTGGCTGTACACGCCGAGGATGACGTAGGAATCGGCGATGCCCGCCTTGGCGGGTGCGTGCCGCGGGTCGATGGCGAGCGCCCGCTTGAACTCCTCCACGCTTTGCTCGAGCGCGCTGGTGCTCCGCTGGTTCCACAGGTGGCGGCCGCGCAGGTAGTGCTCGTACGCCTTGGGATCGCCCTTGCGCGCCGGCTCCTGCGCGTAGGCCTTCGGCGCGCCAAGCAGCTTGGCCTCGAGGACGTTGGCGATAGCGTCGGCGATCTCGTCCTGGATGGCGAAGACGTCGTCCACCTTGCGGTCGTACCGCTCGGACCAGAGCCGGTAGCCGTCGGCCACGTTCACCAGCTCGGCGGTGATGCGGACGCGGTTGGCCGCGCGCCGCACGCTGCCTTCGAGCACGGTGGCGACGCCCAGCCGCTTCCCGATCTCCCGCACGTCCTCCGTCCGCCCCTTGAAGGCGAACGCCGACGCCCGCGCCACGACGCGCAGGCCGTCGAGGCGGGACAGGGCGTTGGTCAGCTCCTCCGCGATGCCGTCGCTGAAAATCTCGCTGTCGGGATCGGCGTTCATGTTCACGAACGGCAGCACCGCGATGGAGGGCCCGCCCTCCGCCGCGCCGCCGGTGCGCCGCGCCGTGCCCGGCGTGACGCTCGGCGCCGGCTCGAGGGCCGCCGCCAGCTCGGCGGCCGTGGCGAAGCGGTCCGCCGCCTTGCAGGCCAGCGCGCGCACCAGCGCCGCCTCGACCTCGGCCGGGACCTCCTCCCGCTGCGGCCGGAGCGGCGGCATCGGGTCCACGAGCTTCTGCGCGGTGATCTCCATGGTGTCGGCGCCGATGTAGGGCGGTCTGCCGACCAGCATCTCGTAGAGCACGCACCCCACCGAATACAGGTCGCTGCGTGCGTCCACGGGGTCGCCCATCGCCTGCTCGGGGCTCATGTAGACCGGCGTCCCGATCACGATGCCGGACTCGGTGAGGCGCCCGGCGTGGGCCGAGCGCACCGCCAGCGCGATGCCGAAGTCGGTGACCAGCGCGGCGTCCTCGTACAGCATGATGTTCTCGGGCTTGATGTCCCGGTGGACGAGGCCGCGGCGGTGCGCGTAGTCCAGCGCGCCCACCACCTGCCGCGCAATCTGGAGCGCCTCCGCCACGGGCAACCACGGCTCGCCCTGGAGCCGCTGGCGCAGCGATGGGCCCTCCACGTACGGCATCACGTAGTACACGAGGCCGTCGGCCTCGCCGGAGTCGTAGAGCGGCAGGATATGCGGATGGGTGAGCGCGGCGGCGATCTCGATCTCGAGCAGGAAGCGCTCCGCCTCCATGGATTCCGCGAGCGTGCTGCGGAGGGTTTTGAGCGCGATGTAACGGTGATGCTTGAGGTCCTCGGCGAGGTAGACCGTGGCCATCCCGCCGGCGCCGAGCTCGCGCTCGACGCGGTAGCGGCCCGCGAGGGCCGTGGTGAGGCGGGACGCGACGTCGGTCACCGGTAGCCAAGATGCCGTTCGGGGCGCGGTGTGGCTAGACTCGATGGTCCCGTTACCTTGCCCAACCCCCGTATCGGAGACGGACGGATGAATCGCCTGGCACCTCGATGGGCCTTCGCCACCGCAGCGCTCGCCGGGCTGGCCGGATGCGCGCCGTCCACCCGGCTGGCGACGCCGGCGCCGTCGGCCGACAGCGCGGCCGCGCGGGCCGCCGTGCTGGCGCTCCTCGCCCACGGCGCGGCGGCCTGGAACCGCGGCGACCTGGCCGGCTTCATCTCGGACTACGCGCCCGACGCCTCGTTCGTCACGCCGCGGCGGGTGCTGCACGGCGTGGCGGAGATCCAGGCGGGCTACGCCCCGCGCTTTGCGCCCGGCGGGGTGCGTGACTCGCTCTGCTTCCAGGACGTCGAGGTGGACGTGCTCGGCCGCGACGCGCTGAACGCTATCGCCTACTACGTGCTGCAGCGTGGTGACTCGGTCACGGCCCGCGGGCCGACGTCGCTGGTAATGCGCTACCTGGGCGGCCGCTGGTTCATCGTGCACGACCACTCCAGCTGAGGCGGCCGCACGGCAGCGGTGAGCCGCGACGCTTCGCTCCGCTGTGCGCTCGTTGCGTTGGCTGGCGGGCCGAGCGTACCCTTACCTTCGCGTCCGACAGGAGGAACGTCGGATGCCGGTCACCGCGAAGCTGTCCAGACTGTTCTACGAGAAGCTCGGCGATGAGGTTGCAAACGAACTCGTGGACTGGTTCAACACGGTGGACCTGAACTACCGCCGGGAGTTCCGGGAGCTGTTCGAAGCGCACTTCGGGCGCCTCGAAGCGCGCCTCGCGCAACAGTCCGCCGAGCTGCGCTCCGATTTCGAGGTGAGGCTGCAGCGCTTGGAAACCACGCTGATCCGCTGGATGTTTGGCTTCTGGATCGGAGCCTGGGTCTCGATCGCGGTTACTGTCCTCGCCGTCCAGCACCTGCGCTGACGCGCGCCGGGACGGGGGATTCCGCCCCGTGCCCGATCAGCGCCCTTCGATGGCGGCGAGCAGCCCCTCTGCGAACCGGTCCGGGGCCTTCTCCTCCCACCCGAAATACAGCATCGGCTCGACCAGCTCGAGCTCCGTGACCACCAGCTTTCCGTCCACCACGACGCCGTCCGCACGGGCGTAGAGCGGCGGCTCGGGCGCTGCGCCCAAGGCCCGCGTCGCGTGCCGGACGAGATCCGGTGCCACCGCTTCGCGCTCGGCCGTCCCTCCGTGCTCTTCCTGGACGCGGAAGTCGCCGGGCCTGGGCCGCTTGCGAACGGCGTGCGAAAAGCCGCCGGCGAGGAAGATGAGAGAGAGCTCTCCTGCCGTGACAATGCTCGGCAGAAAGGGCTGCACCATCAGGTCACGATCCCGCAGCAGGCGCTCGAAGCGCTCCTCGTCGGCGGTGACGCCGGGGCGCTCCATCAGCCACGTCTCCCACGCGCTTGCCGACACGGTCGGCTTCACGACCAGGGCGTCCCAGCCGCTGGCCTCACGGATCTCTCGCAACGAGGTGGTCGCTCCCATGGTCACCCAGACCGTGCCGGCCACCGGTATGCCCGCCGCCTCGAGTTCGCGAAGGTACGTCTTCCTTATGTTCCATCGCAGGGTGGCCAGGCCGTTGTGCACGTGCGCACCCACGCTCTCCAGGTGGTCGAGCCAGCGCTCGAATTCCGTCGCCCGATGGTGGTAGTCCCAGCATGAGCGGAGGACCACGGCGTCGTAGGCCTCCCACCGTTCCTTTGGGTCGTCCCACCGCGCCGGCTGCGCATGGCAGCCGCGCCGCTGCAGCGCGGGGAGGAGCAGCCGGTCGTCCGCGGAGAGGTCGGGGTGCTCGGCGCAGGTCACCAGCGCGACGGAGGCATTCACGGTGCGGAATGCTAACGCGAATATGCGACTTTTGTGCTGGGAGTTCCGCCGGTGGCCGCGTTCTTGCGGCGGCTCTCCAGGCGGGATATGGAGTGTGCGGGGCGACGCCGCCGGCGGCGTCACGGGCAGGACTCACCAGGCACTGACGCGAGGACGACATGAAAGGCAACGAGAAACTGCTGACCGTGTTGAATCAGCTTCTGGCGGACGAGTTGACCGCCATCAGCCAGTACATGGTGCATTCCGAGATGTGCGAGAGCTGGGGCTACGGCAAGGTTCACAAGGCCATCGAAGGCCAGGCGATGGATGAGATGCACCACGCCGAGTGGCTCATCCAGCGCATCATCTTCCTCGAGGGCTCGCCGGTCGTCTCCAAGCTCAACCCGATGAAGATCGGCCAGTCGGTGGCGGACATGATCGGCAACGACGAAGCCGACGAGCTGGGTGCCGTGCGCGCCTACAATGCCGGCATCCGCCTGGCGCGGGAGGCTGAGGACCAGGGCACCGCCGACCTGCTGACCAAGATCCTCAAGATGGAAGAGGGGCACGTGGACTGGGCCGAGGAACAGCGCGACCAGATCGGCCAGATGGGACTGCAGAACTACCTGGCCAATCAGACGGCAGGTGCCGCGGGCTGAGCGATCCTCCCGCCGCCATCGGCTCGAGGGCAAGAAAGACGGGCGGCGCGTTGGCGCCGCCCGTTCTTCGTCCACACGGCGTACGCTATTGGCAGCCGGGCGAGCCCTCGACCGTGGCGCCCGTGGGCGGCGTGGCCGTGCCGATGAAGATCCCGCAGGTCTTGGACGTGAAGATGGACGTCGCCGTGGCGCTCCAACCGGTCGCAGTGGCCGACATCGTGATCGTACTCCCCGCGGTGATCAGGTAGTTCAGGTTCGTCGTCGTCGGCGAGTACGTCGCGCTGCCGGAGAAGTACGCCTCCTGAGCGGTCACCAGATTGCGTAGGTCGGCCTGCATGCTGGCGATGTACGCCTTCTCCTTCACGCTCTGGAACTTCGGGATCGCGATGGTCACCAGGATGCCGATGATGACGACCACGATCAGCAACTCGATCAGGGTGAAGCCCTTGGCACTCCTCACGATCGCAGCCTCCAGCAAGACAGGACGCGCGTGACGTCGGGAGCCTCGCGGCCTTCTGCGTTAGCGGCAACCACCGTACCGCTGGCCTGCCAGTGCATCATAACAGCTTGGTGGCATTGAAGATATGATGCGTGGAGGCTGACGGCAAGGATCTCCTCGGCCCCCAAGCACCCTTGCGTTCTGCGAGGCTCGTGGCTGGTCGCACCAGATGGCGGGCCCCGGCTGGGCCGTTCGGGGTCACGAAACAGCAGTACAGGACCGTTCGGGGCGGCTGCGGCGAGCGATGCTGGCGGCTGCATCGTGTGGTTAACTTCGCGACCCCGGCGTGCGGTTGCCGTGCGTCCTTGTCGTGTCATCGCGAGACGAAGCGGACCCTGCTGCCGACTCGCGGGTACTGAGCCGATTCCCGTCGTGAGGAGTGCTGGACTTGGACTACGTGCTGTGGCTCATCCTGGCGACCAGTGTGCCGCACCTGCCGGTGGTGCGCTCTCTCCAGCCGGACTCGCTGGCGCCCGCCCAGATCGTGGCGGCGCCCCGTGCCTATGCGGGGCTCGGCCTGGCGTGGCCGTCCGACGTCGGCGCGTTCCGGCCTGACCCGTTCGCGGAGGACGCCACCCCGCAGCGTCCGCGGGCGATCGAGCACAGCGACTTGTACTACGCGCGTCTCACCGTGCACCGGATCGCCAGCCTCGCGACCGTGCCGCTGTTCGTCACGGAGTACTTCCTCGGCCAGAAGCTCATCAGCCACCCGCCGGGCTCGTCCTCGACACGGAGCGCGCATCAGATCGTCGCCCTCGGCTTGGGCGGCCTGTTCGGGGTGAACACGGTCACCGGCGTCTGGAACCTGTGGGACAGCCGCAAGGACCCGAGTGGCCGCGCCAGGCGCTACCTCCACGCGGCGCTGATGATGGTCGCCGACGCCGGCTTCGTCGCCACCGCGTCCGCGGCCCCGTCAACCCGGAAACTCCGGCTGGGCCAGCCGACGACGGCCAACACACATCGGGCGCTCGCGATCGCATCGATGGGCACGGCCCTCGCGTCGTACCTCATGATGCTCGTGTGGAAGAACTGACCGTGGTCGCCGCCGGTTCCTCGGGCCTCGTGGCGTGGTGGGCGCACCTGTACGCCGACTCCAAGGCGCTCAGTGCGGGCGTCAACTTCGTGCATCTGGCCGGCATCCTCGTCGCGGGCGGTTTCGCGATCGTCACCGACCGCGCGTCGCTGCTGCTCTCGCCGGAGGGCGGGACCGACGTGCTGCGCGAGCTGGAGCGCGGGCGGGGCGTGCACGCCTGGGTCCTCGGCGGGCTGGCCGTCACGGTGGCGAGCGGGGTGCTCCAGGTGTTCTCCGATCTCCACACCTACCTGACGAGCGTGCTGTTCTGGGCCAAGATGGGCCTCGTCGCCCTCCTGCTCGTCAACGGCTGGGTGCGGATGCGGGCGGAACGGGGGCTGGAAGCTGGCGGCACTCCGGAGTGGATGCGTTTTCGCCTGACGTCGGCGGTGAGCCTGGTGCTGTGGTTCACCGTGTTGCTTGCCGGCGTGTTCCTCACCACCATCTCCTGACCCATGACACGTGCTCGCTCGTCGCAACCCGGCTCCACCGCTCCCGCCTGCACCGGCTGCGCGCTGGTGGAACGACGGGCGTTCCTGCGGGACGCAGGCATCGTCCTCGCCTCCGTCGTCGCGGCGCTGGGCGGCACGCCCGGCCGCGCGGCGGCGCTCAGCGTGAAGTTCGGCCGGGCCCTCGCGCGGCACGGCTCGGAGCTGACCTATCCCATTCCGGCGGAGGACGGCGCCCAGATCGACCACGCGAACGAGGTGATCGTGGTGCGCTACCAGCAGAAGGCGTACGCCTTCAACCTCGCCTGCCCGCACCAGAACACCGCGCTGCACTGGCAGCCGGAGGACGGGCAGTTCCAATGCCCCAAGCACCACTCCCGCTACCAGCCCGACGGCGTGTTCGTCTCCGGCCGCGCGACCCGTGGCATGGATCGCTTCGCGGTGCGCCGCGACGGCACCAACCTGATCGTGGACGTTTCGAAGTTCTTCCAGCAGGACAAGAATCCGGCGGAGTGGGCGGCGGCGGTGGTGGCATTGTAGCGGCTCGCGGGCGGGCGGATCCGCGCGCCTCCCGGCGCACGGACCCGCCCCGTCCGGTACAGGTCAGAACGGCGTGTACGGCGGCGATCCGAAGTGCGACGTGGTGATCAGGTGCCAGATCGGGTACCCGTAGGCGAGGAGCACCAGCACCACCGCGACCACCGTCCACAGTCCCAACCGGTCCAGCAGCGCCAGCGGTGCCGGCGCCCCTTCGAGCGGCTCGGCGAACTCCACGGCAGGTTGCTCGGTCTTCCGGCCCGCCAGCCACGTGCCCAGCACGACCATCACGAAGAACGCCGCGCTCACGAACAGGAAGATGCCCCCCACCGCGGAGACGCCGGTCAGCACCTTCCACCTGGCGGCAAAGGCGTCGCCCCCGTAGCTGGCGTCGAACACGCGCCGCGGCATGCCCATGAGCCCGGTGATGTGGTTGGAGAACGAGAACAGCATCATCCCGACGAACCACAGGTACGGTTGCACCTTCGCCAGCAGCCCCAGCTCCAGGTCGCGGCCCGTCAGCTTGGGGAGCAACCAGTACGTCGTGCCCATGAAGGTGAGCGCCACGGCGCTGCCCACCGTCAGGTGGAAGTGCCCCTGCACCCACGCCGTGTTGTGGATCATGGCGTTCATGCCGTAGGCGGCGTTGATGGCGCCCCCGAAGCCGCCGAAGGCGAAGAGCAACATCGAGAGCAGCACGCTCGCCACCAGTGGGTCGCTCCACGGCAGCTTGGAGATCCAGTTGAACAGGCCGGTCGCCCCCTTCATCCGTCCCGCCACTTCGAGCGAGGCGATGACGGTGAACGCCGTGATGAAGCTGGGAAACAGGATCCAGAACGTATTGAAGGTGTGGAACAGCTTCCATCCCGCCGGGATCCCCGGGTCCATCGCCTGGTGGTGCAGGCCGACCGGGGACGAGAGGACGATGAACAGCACGAAGACCAGGCGCGCCAGGTTGTCGCTGAACAGCTTGCCGCCCGCGGCCCGCGGCAGCACCGCGTACCAGACCACGTACGCGGGGAGGAGCCAGAAGTAGACCAGGGGGTGGCCGAACCACCAGAACAGCGTGCGGGCCAGCTCCGGGTCGATGGTCTTCTCGATTCCCAGCGACCAGGGAATGAGGAGGAACAGCATCTCCGCCGCGATGCCCACCGTCGCGATGTACCAGACGATGATCGTCGTCGCCATCCCGTGCACGGCGAGCGGGATCGGGACGCCGGCGTGCTCGCGGCGCCAGGCCCGCAGCGTGCGCAGCACGACGAACCCCCAGCCCCAGGATCCCACGACCAGCAGCGTAGCGCCGATGTAGAAGGCGGGGTGCGCCTTGAGCGGAGGGTAGAAGGTGTAGAGCACCGACGCCTTGCCGGAGAGGATCGCGGCCACCGTGGCGAGCGTGCCCGCGAGCGCGACCCAGAACGAGACCCAGGCCAGCCCTTCGTGCACCAGCGGGCGGCCCAGCGCCCGCGGGGTGAGCGCGTAGCCGAGCCCCATGATGAAGAACGTGGTGAACACCAGCGCCATCAGCGTGCCGTGCGCCGTCACCGAGAGGTAGTAGATCTGCGCGGAGCGGAACGGCAGATCGAGGTTGGCGCGCGACAGCGCCTGCATCAGCGCCATGCACGCGGCGATGCCGAACGCGCCGACCGCGACGCCGATGTGCGCGAGGGGAAGTCGGTTGCCGCGGTTCATGGCGTCACCGCCGGCGCTCTCGCCGATGTGCCGGCCGGGTCCACGATCACCTTGCCCTGCATGGTGTGGTGCCCGACGCCGCAGTACTCGTTGCACACCACGAGGTGCTCGCCCGGCTCCCGGAAGGTGTACGTCAGCTGGGAGATGTAACCCGGCACCACCATCGTGTTGACGTTCGTCCCCGTGACCTCGAAGCCGTGCGTCACGTCCATGCTCGTGATGCGGAAGGTCACCGGGCGGCCGACCGGCACGTGCACTTCGCTCGGCAGGAAGGTGAACGTCATCGCGATCATCGTCACGTGCACGCTGCCGTCTGGCAGCGTCGTCACGCCCGGCGTGCTGAACCGGGGGTCCTGCATCACCGTCGCGGGGTCGATGGTCTCGATGTGGCTGGGAGGCCGCACCGCGTACGCGAAAGTCGAGATGCCGATGGCGGTGAGGAACACCACGACGATGGCCGCCGCGCCCCACATCCAGATCCGCTCGTACAGGTCGACGTTCATGGGGTGACCGCGCCACGCGGCGTGAACAGGAGGTAGTAGAACGCGAGCCACCCGAGCAGGAAGAGCAAGCCGTAGATGCCGACCACGGCCAGCGTGCCTCTGGGATGGTGCCCGCCCACGGGCGGCGATGTGCTCATCACGATCCTCCGGATTCGGTCGAACAATCGGTCGCTCCCGACGGCGGGAGACGGTGTATCTGCGCCTGCGGAGCGAATGCCAACTGAGGTAAAGGGATTGCTGCGAATCGCCGCTAGGAATGTAGGGAACGGCGCGAAGGACGCTAGCGGCTAGCGAAGAGTTGCCGGAGTTGGCGTTCGCGCTCCTCGGCGCGCGGCGCTACTTTTGCCCGCCCCACGTGGAGGCGGCCATGATCCGGTCGGCGGTCCCCCTGTCCGCGGCGTGCTGTCTGCTCGCCATCCCGACTATCGCGGCGCACGCGCAGTGTCCGGACGGGACTCCCCCGCCTTGTGGCGGCGTGGCCGCTCCGGCCCGGGTCGCCGTACCCACCGCCTCCGACCGCGCTCGGCGGTTCCTGATCCTCCCATTCCGCAACGTGACCCGTCAGCCCGATCACGACTGGCTCGTCGAGGGCGCGACGACCATGCTCGGCGACGCCCTCGGCCGGTGGCAGGGCATTACGGTCGTGCCGGACGAGCGTCTGTATCCCGCGCTCCGGCGCGCGGGCATCGCCTCCGGTACCGTGATCGAGCCGTCACGCGTGCGGCGGGTCGCGGAGGAGACGGGCGGCTGGACGGCCGTCACCGGTGACGTCGTGGCCACGGGAGGCCACGTGCGCATCAGCGCCCATGCGTGGGACGTGGCGACGAACCGCGAGCTGGTGCGCACTGCCAGCGAGGTCCCGGCGACGGGGGACATCCGCCTTGCGTTCGATTCGGTGAGCCTCCGGCTGCTTCGCTCGGCGGGACTGGACTCAGTCACGCTCGACCTCGCGGACGCCACCACCCACAACTTCGACGCATACCGCGCGTACCTGCGCGGGCTGGCATATGAGCGGCGCTCCGAGGTCGGCCGCGCGCAGGCCGCGTTCGAGGAGGCGGTGCGTCTCGACAGCTCGTTCGCCCTGGCGTGGGCGCGGCTCGCCGAAACGACGGAGGCGACGAACGCCGTGTCGGTGTTGGACCCGCAGAGCCCGGGTGCACGGTACGTCGCACGCGCCCTCGCGCTGTCGTCCCGGCTGCCCCCGAGGCAGCGCGAGCGCATCCAGGTCCTGGACGCTGGGTTCCGCTTCCAGATGACCGAGAGCCGGCGCCGGCTCGAGGCGCTCGTCGCCAGCGACACGAACGATGCGGAGGCGCTCGAGGATCTCGCAGGTTTCGAGACCTACGATCCCATCCTGGTGCCGGTGCCCGGAGGGCAGCGGCCGCGCGGCTCGTGGAACGCCGCCGCGCGCCTGGCGAAGCGCGCGCTGGACCTCGACCCGTCGCGCCACGGTCTCTACGCGATCCTCGCTCTACTCTATCGGAAGGCCGGCGACGCCAGCCCGGATCCCGTGGTCGCCACGAGCCGGGAGCCACAGTCCCTGCCCGACTTTTACGCGCATCGCGAGGCATTGCGGGCCTTCTTCCCGGTCTACCGGGACAGCTTCGATCTCGTCCCCGCGGAGTCGCTGTCCGCGTTCCCGCGCGACTCGCTCGAGGCCTGGCGGCAGCGCTCGCGGGCGGTCGCGCGCCAGTGGGTCGAGCGCTGGCTCGCCGTCGCCCCGGGCGAGGCGCTGCCCCACATGGTGTCCTCCCGTCTTCTCGAGCTGGACGGAGAGTACGAAGCCGCGCTCCGGGCGCAGTTGACGGCTGACTCCATGGGCGTGGACATCGGCAGCGTGGCCGCGTCGGAAACGCGGCGGATGGTGCTCTATGCGGAGGCCGGGCGCCTTGCCGACGCGGCACGCTTCGCCGACTCGCTCGCCGGCGGCCGCTACTTCGCGGACCCCAACCACGTAGTGGGTGCCAAGGACGCCGCGATACCGTGGTCCTTCGCGCTGCATCTGCTGGCAGACCGGATCGACCGCGCCGAGGAGCTGCTCGGACAGGTGGACGGACTGACCCACAGCATGGGGTTGCTCAGTCCCGCCATCGCCGCCATCGTGACCGCCCGGTGGCTTGTCGGCGGGGACGATCCGAAGCAGGCGCCGCGGATCCCGGCCGCTGTCCGCAGCCAGGTCCTGGACAGCGCGCTGCGGCACATCGAATCCATCGCGGCCGCGCCCAGATTGGGCCCGTGGATGCCGTCCCTCCTCAGGGCACTTGCCGAGGCGACGGGTGCGCCGCGCGCCAAGGTGGGCGCGCTCCTCGACGCGGCAGGGACGCTGGCCGCGTCCGGCAGGGAGCGACCCGCGTTCTACCTGGCGAGCAACGCGCTCACTTTGGACTCGACGCTGGAAAGCCGGGTGGCGGACGCGCCGTGGTACCGGAGCGGGGCCGACACGCTCGCCGCGATCCGGCTGGCGAACCTCCAGCGATTCCACGCGGGGAGCGCGTCGGTCAGCGCTGAGCGGGCGACGTTCGAGTGGCGCGTGGACGGAGACAGCGGGTTCGCTTGGAACCGGCCGGAGGTCCCGCCGGGCCGAGAGGAGTACCGCTGGACCGCGTCGGTCACGAGTGGCGGACAGATCCTGCGAATCGTCGTGGTGCGCATGCCGCGTCAGGCGGACAGCCCGGTCGGCACCGGGACCCTCGCCGAAGTCGTAGCGGGCGGCGACGTCCAGCGGGCGGTCGTCGCGGGACCGTCGGACACCTCGTTCACGCCGATTTCAGGGGCTGTCGTGAGGGGCGAGGCCGCGCCGGGCGTTCTACGCCTGATCGTGGACGACGCGCGGGTCGTGGGGATGCTGCGGGCACAGCGGCCCACCGAGGCGCGGCTCCGCTTCTTCCCCTGCGTGCAGCTGCCGACCGGCGAGCGGTGTGCGGACGAGCAGGTGACGATCGGCTACCCCTGAGGGTAACCCCGCGGCGCAGGTTCAGTCCCCGCGCTTGAAACGAAGGAGGTCCCGCCGGTCCTTCTTGGAAGGCTTCCCTTCGCCGTAGGTGAAGGCCTTTGCGGCGAGGCGGTGCTGCTCCGCCAGCCGCAGCCGCAGCGCCTTCCCCTCGCGGTCCTCCTCGTACAGCAGCGCGGCCTGAGTCGCCGGCCCCCGGTGGACCGAGACCGCGCGCACGGTGAGCAGGTGCTCGTAGGGGCCCAGCCGCACGCGGATCACATCGCCCGCCCGCACGGTCTTGGCGTGCCTGGCCCGCACGCCGTTCACCTGCACCCGGCCGCCGGCGATCGCCTCCGCCGCAAGCCCCCGAGTCTTGAAGAACCGGGCGGCCCACAGCCACTTGTCCACGCGAACGGGCTCGGCCGCCGCCGGGCCGGCGTCGGCGTCGGGTGAGTTCCGCGACACCTAGCGGCGCTCGGCGCTCTTGAGGCCGAGCGCGCCGTTGATCCAGCGCACCAGCGGGAGCAGCAGCGCGAAGTCCTCGGCGACGAGTGCGGGGAGCCGCGCACTCGTCATTTGCGCGTCGCGCAGCGACCGGCCCATGGTGAAGGATTGGAAGCGAAGCCACTGCGCGGCAGGGTGCTCCGGCGGGTAGCCCCGTGGCACGCGCTTGAGGACCGCGTCGGTGTCCAGCTCGCCGAACCGGCGTACCACGGCGGGCGCCGTGACGACGCGGGTGAACACGGCCGGCTTCTCCGCCATTGCGTCGCGCAACTTGCCCAGCGCCTCGCGCGGCGGCATCCAGATTCCACCGGCGTCGAGCGAGGATCCCGGTTGGAGATGGACGTAGAAGCCGGCGCCGCCACCGTGACTCTCCTGCCCGACGCGGTGGCTGGCGTCGCGGTGGAAGAACCAGCAGGCGGCGTGCGTCTTGTACGGCGACTTGTCCGCGGAAAATCTGACGTCCCGGTAGATCCGGAAGATCGAGCGCTTCGGGTCGCCGACCATCTCCGGTGCCAGCTGGGCGAGCCGGACGTCCATCTCCTCCACGAAGTCCCGCATCGGGAACAGGATCGCGGTCTCGTAATCGCGGCGGTGCGCCTCGAACCAGTCGCGGCGGTTATTGCGGGCGAGCGCGCGCAGGAAGCGCAGGCTGGCGGCGGTGAAGAAGGTCGTCGTGGGAGGCATGGGCGCATTATCGGCACCGCTACCGGCGGTGTCCAGAGGCGGCCCGTCTCTGACCATCCTGGCTGGCCGCGGCCCAGCGCAGCGCGTCGCGGCACGGTCGATGCAGCCGAATCCCGCGTCGGCATGGTAAGTTGAACCGGCTCAACGGCGGGAGGAGCGGCGCGTGATGCGGCTTGGCGCGGGACAGCCCCTGACGATCGAGGACGTGGTACGCGTGGCGCGGCACGGCGAGCAGGTCGAGCTCGCCCCGGCAGCCCTGGAGCGGATCCGGAG
>Ga0209777_10003015_pt1 | contig 21340 bp, 16 predicted proteins | sample FrelakmetHBP12HB_FD_187147 | JGI IMG/M metagenome (GOLD analysis project Ga0209777, IMG submission 187147) | Freshwater lake sediment microbial communities from the University of Notre Dame, USA, for methane emissions studies -HBP12 HB (SPAdes)... | ecosystem: Environmental > Aquatic >...
GCGTCGCAGGGCTCCGCTCCGTCCGGGGCCTGAAGAACATGGAGAAGAGCGCTTCAACGAAAGATCAACAAGATAGGGTGGGCCAAATCAGACGATCAAAGTGGGCCAGACCGAGTTGACAAAGCGATCTATTTCAACAACTTCTCGATTGGCGTGCCCACATTGACCACGACGCAGCCCAACAACACCCTGATGTTCAGCGACGGTTTTTCCAAAGTCGTGGGCTCGCACACACTCAAATTCGGAGGCGAGTTCCGCTACCTGCAAATCAACGAGCGGAATATCGCAACTCCCAATGGCAGCTTTGCATTCGACAGCAGCGTGACGGGGGTCGACGTCGCCGACTACCTGCTCGGAGCGCCTTCGGCCAACGGCTTTCAACAGTACAGCATGCAGTTCCTGGACTCGCGGACGCGCTACGGGGGCGCCTACGCTCAAGACTCGTGGAAAGTAAAGCCCAATTTCACTCTGAACCTGGGTCTGCGGTGGGAAGTCAGCATGCCGTGGTACGACACTCAGGGCAAAATCGAAACCATTGTTCCCGGCGAGCAGTCTACTCAGTTCCCCACTGCTCCGCTCGGTTGGCTCGTCCCTGGTGATCCTGGTATCCCTTCCACGTTGGCGCCGACGCACTACAACAACTTAGCTCCCCGCGCTGGCCTCGCTTACTCGCCTGGGTTTACCGATGGCGTTCTGAGCAAGGTATTCGGAGGCCCCGGAAAAACCAGTGTCCGTGCGTCATTCGGTATCTATTACACCTCGATCGAGGACCTGAATCTCTTCTACGAAGTCGGCGACCCTCCATTTGGCCTGAATTGGGCGAGCCCCACCGGTGTGATGTTCGAAGAACCTTACCTCACTCGCACCGACAAAGTTTCGCAAGGACAGCGCTTCCCGTTCACGTTCCCGATTCCCGGAAGCCCCGCGAACAAGACTCTCGATTACTCGATATACCTGCCGCTGAATTACGTGCCCGGATACGACATTCACAACCGGATGCCGTATGCCGAGCACTACAATTTCTCGATTCAGCGGGAACTATCCAAGTCTACGGTGTTCACGCTCGCGTATATCGGGACGCAGGAACATAAGTTGATCTCTCAGACCGACGCGAATCCGGGCAACGTTGCCCTGTGCAATCAACTCAACGCCGGGGGTGCAGTCGATCTGAACACCGGCGCTTCCAACCCGGCGTGCGGCCCATACGGAGAACAAGACACGTATCAGCTTCCCAATGGAACGCTGGTTTACGGAACCAGAAGCTACCTGGGACCAGCCTTTGGTTCTAACAACACTTTCACACGCAACATCGCCAATTCGAACTACAATTCATTCCAGGCGACCGTGGAGCGGAAAGCTGCGGACCTTACGTTCCTTGGCGCTTACACGTTCGGCAAGTCGATCGATAACTCCTCGACCTTTGGCGACCTGATTAACTTCTCGAACTACCGGCTGAGCCGGGGGCTATCCAGTTTCGACGTAACACACAACTTTGTGGTCAGCTACAATTGGGCTGTACCCCTGGACCGTGCGTTTGGCAGCCTGCCAAAGCGCCTGACAAACGGCTGGAACGTTACCGGTATCACCCGGGCGTCAACCGGATTTCCCATCAGAATCCACCAAAGCAGCGGCGATCTGTCGCTCACGGGCAGTTCCAGCACCGATCAGCCGGATCTCGTCGGGCCGGTAGTAACTCAGGACCCGCACAAGGCCGGACCGAACGGTGCCAACACCTACTTTCTGCCGGACGCATTCGCTTCGCCGGCCCTCGGTCACTTCGGCGATTCCAACCAACGGTTCTTCCACGGCCCGGGAATCTTCAACACCGATTTCGGAATGTCGAAGAGAGTCCGGATTACCGAATCCATGGCCGTTGAGCTCCGTGGAGAGTTCTTCAATATCTTCAACCACACGCAGTTCAACAACCCGGACGGCAACTTCAGTAGCAGCTTGTTTGGAGTCGTTACGGGTGCGCGAGATCCGCGCATTGGTCAGGTGAGCGCAAAGTTTTACTGGTAACGAAGGACTCGTGCCGGCTGGATGCGTATTTACCTCCGCGGGGCTGGCCAGATCGCGGTCTCCGAGAGTTCGACGTGGGAGAAGAGCCGGTTCCGGGTGGTGCGAACGCGTCACGCCCGCGGGGCATCAAGGTGACCTTCACTCCCTTTACCGGACCGCGAACCGATCCGGAATCTCCACCGTCAGGTTTCGATCGCGCAAGTCCGCGCCGAAGAACTTTCCCAGATCGCGGTCCAGGCGCGCTGAGTGCTGACGGTAAATCATTGCCCTGGAGGCATAAGTCTCTTTTTGCAGACGGCGTTTATTTTCCAAGCTGGACGTCGGGGGTTCGTCGTCAAGAACGAATTCAACCATTGAGAAGCGGTGGCGGAGCGGTCTCTTCAGCACAACACGCGTACCGCTCCAATCACTGTCTACCAGGGGCTTGCGGCAGGCCGACCCGGCGACAGAGATCAGAAAGGGCTCAAAGGTGGTGTCGTGCGTCGACTGCTTCTTCACTTCCTCGAGGATCGTCCGCGCCTCGTCCAGTCGCAGTTCGGAATCGGTACGGCGGCCGGGTACGCTTAGGAGGTCGTTCGGCAAACGCAGAGCAATCGGAGCGCCCTGCACGCGGTCAATCCGTCGACGGGCGGTGGGGCCGCTGAGGACCTATCGGCGCAGGCGCGAGGCGATTTCCGTGTACCAGCGTGTACCAAACCGGTGCCGATTGCGCAGTTCATGCATTTTTCGCACATTGAAGAGTTAGTAAGTCTTACAGAATTGGCGAACTCCCTCGGTGTACGATTCCAACGACGGCGAGTGCCGTCCATCTGACACGAACGCGCTCGCTGCGTTCGTCCTCTTGGCCGCGAATCGCCCATCAGTCTATCTCACGGGCGGCGTGCTCTACCTGATCACGGAAGGCTTGTGCGCGGCTCGGTTCACGGCGCTGCTGGTGGATATCGTAGGACCGGAGACCCGCGATGCCAGCACGTTTTACAGCGCCCTTTCTGCAGCCGGCAGCATTCCTGTCGTTTACATGATTTGGCTTGACGGTGTGGGCTTTCGCAAATTCGGGATGCGCGGGCTGTTGTGGGCGGACGCCGCTGCCAACCTCCTCGTCTTCGCGGTCGTTGCGTCGGCATTTGCGGTTTGTGGCCTGAGCCTGCGGCGTGCTCCACATCACCGGTTTCAGGCGAGGCATCCACATCCTGAGCAGCCAACTGCACGGCACGGACGGATGCTGAGGCGGAGCGGGCGTAATGGTGCATAGCCCGAAGACGCCGGCGGCAACACGAAGACGGTCATCAGCCGGTCGGGCCGCAAGCGCGCCGTGGCGGGCCGCTACCGGCTATCGGGCTGCGATCCGCACGGGATTCGTCCACTGGCTGTCGATCGTCAGACGCGCCGCACAACCGGCGCCGGCCAGCGAGCGCGGCAACGCAATGTTCACATGGTCAGACCCAGGAGCATCGAGATGTGAGCAAATCCGAACGAGCCGATGGTTGCACTTGGTTGCACTTAAGACCGGGTGTTTTGGGATGGTACCCGGACTAAGTCGCTCAGAATCAATAAAATGGAAATGGCAGATCTCTGCCCTGAAAAGGCTGACCTTGGCGGTGAGAAGCGGCGTACCCCAATCCCAATCCGGTTAACCACATAAGACCTTGACGCGGAGCTCGGCCGCGCGCGTGGCGCGCCCCATCACAATCAACACATACTCGCGAGCCGTCAACGCGTTCCTGCGCTGGCTCCACGATGAGGGCCACACAACCGCAGTGCTACGAATCCCCCGGTTGAAAGAGGAGCAAAAGATCATCGCGACGCTCGGACCGTTGCGCTTGTCACGCTCGATACGGGCCTTCGCCTCAATGAAGCCCTTTCACTCTGGCGAGAAGACCTTGGATTTTGACAATCTGCTGATTGCCGTACGGGACGGCAAAGGGGGCAAGCAGCGGATCGTGCCAATGTCAATTGAATTGCGGAAGGTCCTGTATCGCTATGCTCAGCGGAACGAGTCTAGGTCCGGCCTCGTGTTCTTTGCTGGCGAAGGGGGAAAGGTGCTTCAGAACAACATCCGTCGCGATCTGGCAGCCATCATGCACGACGTCGCCATCGTGGGCATCAAGGGTGGTTTCCACGTCCTCCGCCATACCTTCGCCGTCAACTACCTCCGTGCAGGGGGGAACGTCTTCTACCTCCAGCGCATCCTCGGCCACTCCACCCTGGAGATGACGAACCGGTATGTGCAGAGTCTGGGGATTGAGGATTTACAGGCCGTCCACGATCGCCTGAGCTTGCTGGCGAGGGCATGAGCCGGGCGGCAGCGAGTGAAACTCGTGCGGTGCCCGTGCGCAGGAGCGGACGCAGTCCTGGCAGGCGAAGAGGAACCGTGGGGAATAATGTTTAGTTCCAGCGCGGAGCGTTGGAGCGGAACGCCGAGTGCGACGGCGCTGTCACCAGCCGTCCCCTTGACTCAGCAGGTGCCGAGAAGAGGCGAATCAGACCGTCAATCTTGAAGTACAGCCGCTGCCGTTCGCAGTAGCTATTGTCCGAATTGCCATACCCTCTCTGGCTCGAGAAGCCCCTGGAGACGATGCGCCTGCCCACCTCAGACAATGTGATCCGGTAGCTGCTCAGGTCCAGACCGGAGAGCTGCTCCAGGCGGTTGAGGATGGAACTATACGTCCTCAACTGGTGTTCCTGCAGATCGGTGTGTGTGGGCACCAACGCGCGGAACGTCCTCAGTCTGGCGCACCCGTCAGCGATTTCGGCTTCCATGGGGGAGGTTGTGGCCGCTCCGGTCAGTAACCCGATCTCAGGCCGTTCTGCGCTAGCGGACATAAAGACAAACCCGAAATAAAAATACTATGACCTCCGCAATTCTGCGAGGTACATTTATGATTCTGCTGCTTTTATGCGTTACGACCAGTACGCTGTACTAGCCGTACACCGTCGGTGGCCTATTCCGCGTCGTGGATCCGTGGAACCAGAACCAGAGGGGAGAGTGAGTACCCAGGAAACACCACCGGCTGCGCCTGCAAACGCATTAGGCGGAAGGATTCCGGCTGCCTTGGAACCCCGTCGCGAGTACTGGTCGGTACCAGACTCCGGTACTCCGAAAGGCCCGCGATGCGCTCCGCGCCGAGCTTCTCGCTTACCTCCCTGAGTCGCCTTGGCGGTTGGATCGTTCAGCTAGACGGGACCTATGAGCCGCAGCCGGTCAAACGGGTGGAAATCCCGAAGCCGGATGGAGGGGTACGAAAGCTTGGCATCCCTACCGTGCTGGACCGATTCGTCCAGCCGGCGGTGATGCAGGTACTGCAAGGCAGATGGGACCGGAAGTCTTCCGATCATTGCGCGCTCGGCGCATCAGGCGGTCGAGGCGGCGCAGCAATGCATCGCCGCGGGATATCGCGGAACGGGTCAGCGACAAGCGGTTGCTGAAACTGATCCGGGCATTTCTGCGAGCCGGGGTGATGGAGGGCGGGCTGGTGAGCGCGGTGGACGAACGGACCCCGCAAGGTGGCCCTCTTTCGCCGTTGCTCAGCAACGTCGTGCTTGATGAGTTGGACCGGGAGTTGGAGAGGAGAGGTCTCCGGTTCGCACGATACGCGGACGACAGCAATATCTACGTTCGTAGCGGGCGGGCGGGGGAGTGAGTGATGGAGAGTGTTACGCGATTCATTGCAACGAAGCTCAAACTCAAGGTGAACCAGCAGAAGAGCGCGGTTGCGCGGCCATGGGAGCGAATGTTTCTAGGATTCAGCTTCACGAGTACCGGGGTGCCAAAACGGCGGATTGCGCCGAAAGCGGTGCTTCGCTTCAAGGAGCGGATTCGGGAACTGACGCGCCGGAGGTGGGGGACGAGCATCGAACGGATGGCCGGAGAACTGGCTCGCTGTTTACGAGGTTGGATCGGCTATTTCGGAAGATGCGAAACACCCTCGACGCTGCAAAGCCTTGCGGAATGGACCAGGCGCAGATTGCGGTCTGCGATCTGGAAGCAGTGGAAGCGAGGTACGGTGCGTTTCGCCGAGCTACGGAAACGGGACGTAAATACGCAACTCGCTGCGAAAACAGCGGGCAGCGCCCACGGGCCGTGGCACCTTGCGAACAGCAAGACCCTCGCGATTGCGCTGCTCAATGCTTACCTCGACTCGCCTGGGATTCCGAGATTGACTGGCGGCCGATAGCTCAACCCGCCGAACCGCCGTATGCGGGCCCGCATGTACGGTGGTGTGACAGAGAAAGCGGGCGACCGCTAGGTCTATTGATGGTGACCCATGACGCTCTCGCCGGTGCACCGCAGATGGCGGAGGAGCCCAGGATTCGCCTGGTCCTGCGAACATGGTCCGCCTTGCAGCCGTATCTCTTGTTGTGAAACTGCTCTTTCCTGTATTGTTACTCGCCGCCTGCGCCGCGCGCTCCGAAGTGCGCCATATCAAGACCTCCGACGGCGTCGATCTCTTCGTCGCCGTGAAAGGCCACGGCACGCCCTGCCTCTACCTCCATGGCGGACCCGGCTCGGGAAGCTACTGGCTCGAGAAGTTCTCCGGCGAGCTGCTCGAACGGAATTTCCAGATGATCTATCTCGACCAGCGCGGCACCAGCCGATCCACGAGCCCCGCCACCAGCGACTACTCCCTGGATCGCATGGTGCGCGACTTCGAAGAGGTGCGCGCCGCGCTCGGCATCCGCCAATGGCTCACCCTGGGCCATTCCTTCGGCGGCGTCCTACAGGTGGTCTACGCGCAGCGCCATCCCGGGGTGGTTCAGGGACTGCTCATGATCAACTGCGGGCTGAACGTCCGCGCGAGCGCCGCCGAAGTGCTGCCCCATGCCTGTTCCCTGCTGGGTCCCGCACCTCCGAAGCCCTGCACGGATGAGTCGGCTCCCCTGATCGAGCGAGTCTCCGCAGTGTTCAGGCAGCTGGGCGACCGGGACCTCTTTTGGAAGCTCGGCTACGCCTCTCTCGACAACAAGAAACTGATGGACGCCACCTTCGACGACCTGCCCGATTGGAACAAGGACCTCGAAAACCACGCCCTCAGCATCGAGGAGTATTGGAAGGATTACGCTCAGCTCACGCCCTCCATCTCCGCGCCGGTGCTGTTCTTCTACGGTCAGTCGGATTGGATGGTAGGACCCACACACTACAAGCTTGCGCGCTTCCCGCACATGCTGCTCTGGCCGAGCGCCGTAGGCCATGTGCCGTTCCTCGAGAACCCGGCCGACCTCGCCCGCGCCATCGCCAGCTATCGCAGGCGCTTCCGGCTATGAGCGCGCGCCGAATTCAGTCCGACGTTCAACCGCGCCGCCGGCAGCTTGAAGCGATTGGGGTGTGCTATCCGAAGCCGCAACACCGGACGCCTCGGGCACGCACGGATCAGCAACCTCCTGTGAAGTACCAGGGCTAGTGGCAGTCCCCTCCGTTGAACCAGAACCTTCGGGAGCCGTACGTTGCACGCGGGCGAGGGACGTTCAGGTCTCCGCAGGCCAGGGGTCGCCAGGATCGCAGACACGTGGTGGTACAGGTCGCCCGCACACCGGGGCTCACAAACTCCGACAAAAGGCCTGACGTAGGGTGCTATGATCGCCGGTGCTGACTGAGCGCACCTTTTTCCATCCGGCGTCAGGAGGATGGCTATGTCCCGTTGGTCCTCCGCGGTTACTTTTCTTGCCTGTCTTCCGCTTACCTCCGGACAGGAAAAGCCGCGCGCGCGGCTGACGCTCGCGCAGCAGGAGGAGTTCCTGCAAACCGCCAAAGTTCTGGAATCCAGGCACATCGGAGAAGGGCGTGACGAATTTCCGGGTCACTCTCGAAAAGGAAGGCGTTCGGCACAGCGCCCATTGCCAGATCATTGATGTGGCGAAGAAAGAGTTCCAGTCGGCAAGATACTCGTAAACGAATCTCAAAGACACTTAGACGTTCAACATTGCCGGGTATCGCCTTGCGGTGCTCCTTGGCATCGGCGACATGGTCCCGGTCTCAATAGCGCGCCGCGTTCAAGGCACGATCGGCGCGCTCACGTGGTTGGTGGACGATGTCCTGATGGATGAGAAGAAGCGGATAGCAACCCATACGGAGCCTCCGGACCAGATCCGATGGAAGCGCGAGATGGCGATCGTCCGGGCCTTCGACCAACTCATCGCAAATACCGAACCGCAACCTCGGCAACCTTCTCATCGACAAGCTGTGGCGGATCTGGATGATCGACCCAACATCACTTATGCAGTGAAAAGGCTACCTGCGAGCGGTCAAGGAGCCAACGTCCGGCGTGCCCGAGCGTGTCCCCTCAGCCCCCGCCTTCGCATTCGCGCAGAATCTCGTCAGTGTGCGCCAGCAGTCGTGACACTGTGAAGGGCTTCTTCAAGAACCCTATCCGCTTGCTTTCGAGCCTACTCCCCAACTCGTCCTGGTCGCAGTAGGCACTGACATATAGGATCGTGGGGCGTTCGGCGAGGAGCCTGTCCGCAAGCTGCAGGCCATCTACATCGTCCATCGCGATATCGGTGATGAGTAGATCTATGGATCCCGGGAAATCGGCGGCCAGCAACAGAGCCTCCTCGCCGTTGTTTGCTCGCAGCACCCGGTGATTTCGAAACTCCAACGTGGAAGCAAACCAGGTTCAGGACCTCGCACTCATCTTCAGCCACCAATATTGTCTTTGCGTAAGCAGAACCCATGTGACGGCCTCGCCCTCTCATCGCATACCTCCCAGTCAACGCGATCACGGCTACTTGATGTTCACGCGCACCGTGTTCGCAGCCTTCCCGTCCGCAGAGATCGTAAGATCGACCTCTCCCTGCCCGGCGAGCGCTCTCGGAATCACGACATTGACCTGGTCGAGACCCACATATTGCGACTGTGCACCCGCGTACTGCACTTCGGCGCTGAGGCCACCGATGGTAGCGGTCACGGCGGCGAGCGAACTCCGCCCGCGAACCCCCGTTCCGTAGAGCGCAATGACGACCTGGGTCCCGCTTGGGCCGAGATCGATCGGCGAAGTCACGCAACTGCCCGGTGTCGTGCCGCAGCTCGCCACTGCCTGGATGGTCTGAGTGAGGTCCGGCGCTACTGTGATCACTTCCGCGGCCGGTGCGCCGTGGCCATCCATGTTGGCCGTGAATAGGCCGGGGGCAACGACATCGACGTTCACGGTGCCCGTGGCCGCCACCTGGCCTCCGCTATTGACGGTTACCGCAGCCGGACCCGGCGCCACGGCATCCGGAACGAGGTAATTGATCTGGGTGGGACTGACGTAAAAGAGCGGGGCCTGCCGCTCGATGCCCGCACTGTCTGTTACCTGCACGATCGTGTTCGCGAGAGGAACCGGCAATGGCAGGGACAGGGCAGTTTCTGTACCTGACGCAAGCGCCTGCCCGAACCCGCTGGCGATCGAACCCGGCGCGAGCGGCGCTCCGCTTGCGTAACTCGCCGCCGAGACACTCGCGAGGCCGGACGCCGCCAGGGTGACGATGACATTGTCTACGAAGAACGCGGAGGCCCCGAGCGGTTGTGGCGGGATTGCAATCTCCACCAGGTTGAACGGACGGCCTCCCGAATTGAATGACAGCTTCCCCATGGGCATCGTGTCGGTTCCATAGGTCCCATGGGCAGTCCCCGACCCTACGGCCGGCGTGGTGGTCGAATCCAGGTAGGCGGTCAGTTGGACGGTAGTGGGCACTTCGACTTGTTGGAAATCAGCAGTCGCAAAGGTCAGGGTGACGCCAGTCAACTGCCGGCTGAACTTGATGTCCAGAGCGTTCCCGTTCTGGTTGTTGGAATACAGGTAGTTGCCGGAGAACTGCGACATCCTCCATCCGGTGGTGGCATCGCTCTGGACGGAGAAGGCGGGGCCGGAAGGCGAGCTGAAGCGCGCGGTGACCCCACCCGAAGTCTGATCGAAAGGCGTGTCTTGACCCGGTGCGAGAGCGGGCGCGCCGCTATCGAGATCGAACGTCACGGTGACTGGCGGGGGCGGAGCTTGCACGATAGCGGCATAGACATCAAACTTGGTGGCCCCGTCAGGGTTGTCTCCGGTGCTGTTGGAGTTGTCGGCCCAGGCCGGGACCAGCCGCCCGTCGACGAAAGCGCTGCCCGTGTAATCTCCATAGTCGGCTTTCTTCAAAGCAGCGACGCTGTTGGCCTGGTTGGATGTGCCGGCAGCGATCTGGAAATTCAGCCCGAAGGTCGTCCCCCCGTCGCTGCTGAAAGCTCCGAAATACTTGGCCGTGTCGTTGAGGGCGGAATCGCGGGCATCGTACCAGGTCACCGCGATCATGCCGTCGGACTGATCCAGGGAGATTCGTGGTAGAAACTGACTGTTCGTGCCCGCGTCGTCATTCACTCGAACCGGCGTACTCCAGGTCGTGCCCATGTCGTTGGAACAGATGACGAAGATGTTCGTGTCCGTGGAGGCGACGGCAGGCGCGTCGGTGTAAGCAAGATAGACCCGCCCGTGATAAGGGCCGGGGCTGCGGTCCCAGGCCAGCCCCGCCTCTGGATCGATCCCCCAATGGGGCTGCGCAGGAATGTCGGTAAAGCCTCCGATATTGACGGGAACCGCCGCCGCAAAAGTCGAAAAGGGACTGAGACCGAGGCCGTCCGCTTTCACGTTGGTGTAAATCTTGCCGCCGCTGCCGGAATTTGGGCCGTAGGTGACCATGACCTCGCCGTTGGGTCCGACCGCGATGTCTCCGAAATTCACGGAGGCCGGCTGCTCGGGCTGCCAGGAAGTGAATGGTCCCACGACGCCGAGGCCTGAAACGCCCGCGCCCGAAACCATGATTCCACCCGTCGTCCAGTATGTGACCCAGACGCTGCCTGGAAACCCCGCGCTCCCGGGACCAACCGTTACCGTGGGCTGATCGCCGAACACGAGCAGGCTAGGGGGATTGTTGGGCAACAACAGAACTGCTCCCGCACCCGTTGGTGAATAGAACGTCGCGCCGCCGTCTATGCTCAGGGCAAGGCTGACGTAGGTAGCTGCGTTGACGGAGCTCTGAGAAAGATAAGCGAGAAAGAGGTTACCGAAGGTGTCCCAGGCGACACTCGCGTTTCCGTAGGCGCGCGGGATGTCGCCGGCGGCTGGCACGGTCGTTCGGGCGATGAGCTGGCTGATCCAAGTGACTCCGCCGTCGCTTGACCGCGCGGTGTACAGGCCTCCTACTTCGTTTCGTGAGGCCACGAGAATCTGATTGTTGTTATTGGGGTTGATCGCGACTGCGGGCTCGAACTGATTTCCCGCGGCCTTGGTCAGGTTAAGATTCGGACCGACTGTCTGAGCCACGGCACAAACAGTTTGCAGGAGCAGCACGGTTCCGCTAACAAGGTCCAAGCGGATACGCCTTCTCAGCAAGCCGCCTGGTCTTGTCCGTGATGATACAAGGACAGCCGCACTGTTGAACGCTGCGGGCATGTCTCCTCCTCTCCGTCCGAGTGTTCCGCATGGGGCGATTGTTGAAATCGCGCTGGCTACCCACCTGCGTGGATATGCCCCAATAATGAGAGCCTCACTGCGCTGGTAAAGGGCCGCCTCTCCAGCGGCCCTTTCCCTGCGCCAATCGTGGCTGCGATCGGCGCAACCGGGCGAGCAGGTATGAATGGCGACACCAGCGATGCCGGAAACGACGCCCGCCGCGTCCCGCACCAGGGTGTTCGCCGTGCCACTCACCCGTTTCCAAGACAGACCCGGGCCGGCTCGAGCGCCTCCTCCCGCTCGTCCGAGCCGGCCATCTTCTCCAGATGGAAGTTCCACTTCCAGACTTCGTAAATTCCCGGATACACCAACAATTCGAGCAAAAGGGATGTAAAAACGCCGCCCACGATGGGCGCTGCGATGCGCTTCATCACATCCGAGCCGGTACCCGTAGCCCACAAGATGGGCGCTAAGCCGACTAGCTCGGTGGCCACCGTCATGAACTTCGGGCGGATGCGTTTCACCGCGCCGTGAATGATCGCCTCGCGCAGATCGGCCAGCGTCCGCAGCCGCCCGGCCTTCTTGGCGTCCCCATAGGCCAGGTCGAGGTAGAGCAGCATGAACACGCCGTTCCCGGCGTCCACGCCCAGCAAAGCAATCATCCCGACCCACACGCCGACGCTCATGTTGTAACCGAGCAGGTATAGGAGCCACACCGCACCGATGGCAGACAGCGGCACGGCCAGAGACACAATCATGGTCTTCACTGCGGAGCGCGTGTTCAGGTAGAGCAGTAGGAGGATCAGGAAGCCCGTCACCGGCAGCACCGTCCGCAGGCGATTGTGCACGCGCTCCATGGCCTCGTATTGCCCGCTCCAGGTAATGGCAAATCCGGGCGGCAGGTTTACCTTCTGGCGGACGATTTCGCGGGCTTCGCGAACGTAGCCGCCGGGATCGCGGCCTGCCACATCCACGTAGACGTAACCCGTCAGCATCCCACCCTCGTCGCGGATCATGCCCGGGCCCGACGCCGGCCTGATGTCGGCGAGGTCGGACAGCGGGATCTGGCGGCCGTCTCCGGCCGCTACCAGCACGCGGCCCAAGGCCTCCAGATCCGACCGGAAATCGCGCATGTAGCGAACGTTTACCGGGTAGCGCGCGCGGCCCTCCACGGTCGTCGTGATGTTCTCTCCGCCGATGGCGTTCTGCACCGACGCCTGTGCCTCGTCAATGGTGAGGCCGTAGCGCGCCAGGGCTTCCCGGTTCCAGTCGAAATCGAGGAAGTAGCCTTCCGCGGTCCGCTCGGCAAAGACGCTACGCGTGCCCTTCACGGAGCGCAGCAAGGCCTCCACCTGCAGCCCGGTCGCCTGGATCTTCTCCAGATCGTCACCTTGAATCTTCAGGCCGGCCGGCGTGCGGATGCCCGTGCTGAGCATGTCGACGCGCGCCTTGATCGGCATGGTCCAGGCGTTCGAGACGCCGGGCAGCTTCAACGCAGCGTTCAATTGTTCGACCAGTTGCTCAGGAGAAATCGTATCCGGCGTGAAGCGACGGAACAGCGGCTTGAGCCAGCCCGGCGACCAGGCCGAATACCAGGTCGGGACCTTACGCCACTGCGAGCGCGGCTTTAGGGTGATCACCGTCTCCAGCATCGAGAGCGGCGCAGGGTCCGTAGACGTCTCCGCCCGGCCGGCTTTGCCCGCGACGTGGTCCACCTCCGGAAACTGCCGCATCACCCGGTCGGTCGCCTGCAGCAGCCGTTGGGCCTCGCCAATCGAGATGGCCGGCATGGTCGAGGGCATATAGAAGAGCGCCTCTTCGTACAGCGGGGGCATGAACTCGGAGCCGAGGGCAAAGAACACCGGCATGGTAGCGGCGAACAGCAACGCCGCCGTCGCCATCACCGCCCATTTGTGGGCCAGGGACCAGCGGCAGACCGGCTCGTACAGCCGTATGAGGAGCCGGCTGATCGGGTGGCCGTCCTCGGAATGGATTCGTCCGACCAGCGCGGCGTTCGCCGCCCAAGAAAGCCAGCGCGGCCGGAGGCGGAAATCGCGCAAGCGCGTGAACGAGAGGCGCAGCGCCGGGTCGAGTGTGATGGCCAGCACCGCGGCTACGATCATGGCGAAGCTCTTCGTGTAAGCCAGCGGCTTGAACAACCGCCCTTCCTGCGATTCGAGCGACAGCACTGGAATAAACGAAACCGCAATCACCAGCAGCGCGAAGAAGCTTGGGCCGCCTACCTCCTTCACCGCCTCGATGATGACTTCCTTGTAGTCGCCGCGGCGGCCGCCGGCCTCCCACGCCTCGAGTTTCTTGTGAGCCTGCTCCACTACCACAATGGAGGCGTCCACCATCGCGCCGATGGCGATGGCGATGCCTCCCAGGGACATGATGTTCGCCGTAATGCCCATCGCTTGAAACGGAATAAAGGCGATCAGCACGGCAATGGGAATCGTAATCATCGGGATGATCGCGCTGGGAATGTGCCACAGGAACAGCAGCACGGCCAGGCACACGGTGATGATCACTTCGATAACCGTGGACTTCAGCGTACCGATGGAATTCCGGATGAGTCGCGAGCGGTCGTAGAGGGTAACAACCTTGACGCCCTTCGGGAGACCCGGCTCGATCTGCCGGATCTTCTCCTTCACACGGCCGATCACGTCCAGCGCGTTTTCGCCCTGCCGCATCACGATGATCCCGGAGACCGCCTCGCCGGCGCCGTCCAGATCCGACACGCCGCGCCGAAGGTCAGGGCCGAGCGTCACCTGCCCGATGTCCTTGACCCGGATGGTCGAGCCGTTCTCGCTGGCGAAGACCACCACGTTCTCAATGTCGGCGACCGAGCGGGCATAGCCGCGGCCGCGCACCATGTACTCGGCTCCGCCCAGCTCGATCATGCGGCCGCCTGTCTCACTGTTGCTCCCGCGGATGGCGTCGATCACCTTGTTGATCGGGATATTGTAGGCTTGAAGGCGGTTCGGGTCCACGTTGACCTGGTACTGCTTTCCGAATCCACCAATGGGCGCAACTTCGGCGACTCCGGGAACCGCGGTGAGGTGATACCGCAGATACCAGTCCTGGAGCGAGCGGAGGTCCGCCAGACTGTGCTTGCCCGATTGGTCCACCAGTGCGTATTGGTAGACCCAGCCGAGGCCGGTGGCGTCCGGGCCGAGCTCGGTCTTGGCGCCCTGCGGCAGCGACTGGAGCACCCGGGAGAGGTACTCGAGGGTACGAGTCCGCGCCCAGTACAGGTCCGTGCCGTCTTCGAAGATGACGTACACGAACGAGTAGCCGAAATCCGAGAAGCCGCGAACAGCCTTCACCTTTGGGGCGCCGAGCAACGCCGCGACAATGGGGTAGGTAACTTGGTCCTCGACGATGTCCGGGCTGCGGTCCCAGCGTGAGTAGACGATCACCTGCGTATCGCTGAGGTCGGGGATGGCGTCCAGCGGCACGTGGTTCATCGACCACCACCCGTACAGCGCCGCGGCGAATACAAGGGTCAGGACCAGCAGGCGGTTGCGCGCAGAGAAGTCAATAATGCGAGGGATCACTGGGTCCCCCGCATGCCGCCGGCAGCGGGCGCCGGCTGCTTCACGGGCACGTATTTCCCGGGGACGGCCTCAAAATCCTTCTTGCACTTCTGTGAGCAAAAGGTATAGGTCCTGCCCCGGTACTTGGCCTGGATTGCGTCCGGCGCCTTCGGATTCACGTCCATGCCGCAGACGGGGTCCTTTTCGGCCGCCGGCGGCGCCACGGAGGCAGGGGCGCCCGCCGCCGCCAGCTGCATGCGGCTTTCCGAGTCGATCAGAAAGTTGCTGGAGACCACGATGCTCTCCCCCGGCTCCAGTCCGTCCGTTACCTGGACGCGGTCGCCGAGCCGCCACCCGGTATTCACCGGCCGCGGCTCGAAGAAGCCGCTCCCGCGATTTACGTAAACCGTCTTGCGGCGGCCCGAGTCGATGACGGCATCAGTCGGCACCGTGATGGCTGAGGGCGTGTTCACGTTGACTTCGACATCCACGAACATTTCCGGCCGGAGGACAAAGCCCGGATTGTCGAGTTCGAAGCGGGTCTTCAGAGTGCGCGACTGCCCATCGAACTGCGGCAGAAGGTCGCTGAGGCGCGCGCGGAACTCGCGGCCCCGGTATCGCACGGCCGCCACGGCGCCCGGTGTCAGAAACTCGCGGTCCTTTTCAAAGATGTCGGCCATCACCCAGACGTGGCTGAGGTCCGCGATCCGATATAGCTCGGCGCCCTTGTCGAAACGCTGCCCTGGGGAAATATTCCGCGCCAGAACAAAGCCCGTAGCGGGAGAGTAAACGCGAACCTCGGGCCCCGGATCGCGGGTCCGCTGGAGTTCCTGTATTTGAAAGTCGGTCATGCCGAGTCCGCGGAGCGCCTCGAGCGCCATTCGAAGGTTGAGGGCGGCCGAGTTGCGTTGTGGCACAGCGTTCGCCTGTGGCTGCTCCAACTGGGCATTGGTTTGAAACGCGTAGAGGTAGTTCTGCTGGGTGATCACGAGATCGCGCACGTAGTAGGACGCGAGAACCTGATCCTGTTTAACGAGAGCTCCGGCCGGATTCCGTCCAAGCTCCCGGATCCAGCCGTCAGCCGCGGCGATGAGCCGGTAAACGCGCGCATCATCTGCCGCGATGCGCCCGGGTACCCGCAGCAGTCGTGAGCTGGAGGCGCGCCGCACGACATCCGTACGCACGCCGATCAACTGCTGCTTCGCGGTGCTGACCTGGACCATCCCCGGCGGGTCGGGAGTTGCCGGATCGTTCTTGCTTGCGGCGGCGCCGACATACACCGGCACCAAACGCATGCCGCAGCATGGCGCATCTCCGGGGCGGTCGGACTTGTATTGCGGGTGCATGGGGCAGGTGTAGTACAGCGCCTGCCGAATGGAAGCGGAGGAAGCGACGGCAGCTGGTTGCCGGTTGGCCACGTAGCCGGCAACGAAGATTCCCGTCGCCAAGCCAAGACGGACTGCAAGTCTTGCGGGCGTCATGATCGTCTCTCTCACTCAGGAATTCGCTGGAGGAATCTCTTCCTCCTCGAACGATGCCGGCGCGCCAGATGCACCGGCCAGCTGCGATCACTTGATCGCGAGAAGCTCGACCTCAAAGATGAGCGTGATGTTCGGTCCTATGCCGCGGCCCGATCCTTGCCCTCCGTAAGCGAGCTCGGGAGGTGTGAAGAGTTGGTACTTGGAGCCCACAGCCATGAGCTTCAAGCCCTCTCTCAAACCCGGAAGTGCACCCTTTACCGCCAAGGCGGCGGGCTGTCCGGTGCGATAAGAGCTGTCGAATTCGGTCCCATCAATGAAGGTGCCGCGGTACTGGCACACCACCGTGCCGTCTTCCGCCGGTTTCGGACCGTTCCCCTGCTTGAGGACCTTGTATTGCAGTCCGCTCGGCAGGGCTACGACACCTTCCTTCTTCTTGTTCGCGGCCAGGAACGCGTCGCCCGTCTTCTTGTTGTACGCAGCCAAGAGCGCCGCTTCGACGGCGTTGTCGCCGGTTCCCTCCCTGCTGTCGGCCGGTTCCTTCCGTTTCAACTCGGCCTGGAGCTCGGAAATGGCGGCGCGGACCTGCTCTTCGGTCAGCAGCGTCTTGCCGCCGGAAAGGGCGTCCTTCAGCGCCTGACCAAAGAGGACTGGGTCCACCTCGACCGATCCTTTGCGAAGTTGGTTCCCCAGATCCATGCCCAACGCATAGCTGATCTTCTCCTTCTGCGTCTTGAGCGCCGGAGTGTCTTCCGCCGCGGCGACGCCAGAGACCAGCGTGATAGCTAATATCATCATCCATCGCGTCAGCATTCCAAGTCTCTTCCTCCCTCCCCGTGGAGCGGAATATCCGCCCTTCGTATCTCCACCCGCGTCACGACGGCTCGCCTGTTCACTGCGGTGGCTGGTCAGGCTGCTGCGAATCCGGGCTCCCTTGCCGGCCCGGGGCGTTGCGTCGTCCAATCAGGCTCTCCTGGATCGTTCGCAGGTGCTGCTCCAGCGCCTCCCGGCTTGGCGCGCGCGGATCCTCCGCGACCGGTTCTGAACTGATCATGGCCGTTTCAACGCCCGGACTCGCTGCTTCGGACGGCGGGCCTTGGCCCTGCCGTGGCGCAGCAGGCCGGGCCGGCCTCGATACCAGAAGCACCCGCACGGGCTCGTTCGGATGAGCAGCCGAACCCTGGATGCCGTAGTCGAAGCTCAAAGGCCTCAACAGGCGATCCAGTACCTCGACTACCGGGCCCGGTCCGACGCGCCCGGCCACAGGTTGGTTGGCGTCCGGCGGAAAATCAATTTCCGCGCCCGTCTGCTCCGCCACTGCGCGCAGAACATCACTCAGCGTGGAGTTGTGCGCCTCAATCGTGAGCTCGCCGTTCTGGTATTTGATGAACGGCGGATCGGATGCCGCTGGCTTGAGGGACCCGGACGGCAGCGATGACGGCGCCGGAGCGGCCTGCTGCAAGACGGACTTGGAATTCTGCGATGCCTGGGCCGGCGCAGTCGTGCTTTGCGCTTGAGAGCGCAGAGGCAGTGACTGAGCGACCATCGTTACCAGCGCAATGGCTGCCCACCTCATGTGTGAACTAACGGCGAACCTCGCGAAACAGGTGCGCGCCACACGTTCGTTTGAAAGTGCCCGCATAAGTGCCTGGAAAAAAGATGGGGAGGGAAGATCTCCTCCCTCCCCGAGTTGCTCAACACTACCTTGCTTGTTTACAGCCCTGTACCGCTCAGCCCGACGGCCTGTGGGCTGTTCAGGGCGTTATCCGTAAGCGTCAGGCTGGCCGTCCGCGTTCCCGCGGCCGAGGGCGTGAACGTGATGTTGAACACGCAAATCGCCCCCGGTGCGAGCGTGGCAGTGCAAGTGGTAGACGCGATCCTGAAGTTGTTAGCGTTGGTTCCGGTGATGCTCCAGGCGAAATTAATGAGCGCCCCCGTACCGGTGTTTCTAACCGTTTCCGTCTTCGGCACACTGGTGGTACCCACGCTCAAGGGGCCAAAGGTGACGTTGCGTGGAGGGGTCAGGCTGACCGTGGGTGCGTTCACCGTCTGCGAGACCCCTGGCGACGTGCTGGTGAGGAAGTTGCCATCGCCGAGGTACTGGGCCGTCAGCGTCCTTGTCCCCACGGTGAGGAAGGCAATCGAGCAGTTCCGCGCGGCAACGGTGCCTGCGCATGTCTCACCCGTGCTGGCGCTGACTGTGACGTTCCCAGTCGGTGTGCCAGTGAACTGAGGAGCTACTGTGAAGGTCACTACCACCGGCTGCTTGAGGGTGGAGGGGTTCGGCGCGAGAGATGTGATGGTCGCGGTGGTCGTCGCCTTGCTTATGGTGACGACTCCAGACACGTAGCCGATAGTGTAATTGGCGGCCGCCGCGCCCGTGCAACTACTCGGATACGGACTGCCGCTGACTGGACTCGAACTGGTCGCCGCCGTCGAGCAAGTCGGCTGGGTCGTCAGGACTGAGCTGGTCTGCCCGAGCACGAAGCCACTGTAACTGGGCGTGATAGCCGGCACCGGCCCACCATAGGTCATCGTGGCGCTGCTGGCCCTGATCGTTAATGGCGCCCGGTTTACGGTGACCGTACCAGGCACGTAGGTGATTGTGTAATTGGTACTTGTTGCCCCGGAGCAGGTGGTTCGATACGGACTGCCACTGACCGGGCTCCCCTGTGTATACGCCGTTGAGCAGGTCACGGTTCCCGTCAGGTTGCCTGGGCCCTGCCCCAGCACGAAGCCACTGTAGCTGGGCGTGATGGCAGGGGCTAGTGCGCCGTAGGTTACCGTGGTGCTGCTGGCCGTGATCGTCAGCGGCTTCGCGATAATCGTGAGCGTGCCCGGCGAGTAGGTGATGTTGTAATTGGGGTCCACCGCCCCCGTGCAGGTGACCGGGTACGACCCCAGCGGACTGCTGGCGGTCGCCGTCGTCGTGCAAGTCGGCTGCGTCGTCAGGCTGGCTGCGGTGTCCCCGGCCACAAAGCCCGTATAACTCGGCGTCAGAATCGGGAGAGGTCCGCCATAGGTCATCGTGGGGCTGGGGGCCCTAATTGTCAAAGGAACCGGGGTGATGGTAAACGCCGCCGTGTTGTAGGTGATGGCGTAGTTGGTCAGCACGGCCGCCGGGCTGAGCGTGGCACTGATCGCGTACGGGCTGCCCGCCACCGTCTGACCAGGCGTGCGGGTATAAGTTGCCGTCACGTTGTCGGCTGGCAGGAAGCCTGTAAGCGTTCCCGTGGTCAACGGAACCGGGTCGGCCGTCCCGTAGGCCTTGGTGGCTGCGTTCGGTTTCACTGAGGCCGCCGCCCGGCTGATCGTAAACGCCGCCGTGTTGTAGGTGATGGTGTAGTTGGTCAGCACGGCCGCCGGGCTGAGCGTGGCGCTGATGGTGTAGGGGCTGCCCGCCACCGTCTGACCAGGCGAGCGGGTATAAGTTGCCGTCACGTTGTCGGCTGGCCGGAAGCCTACTAGCGTTCCTGTGGTCAACGGAACCGGGTCAGCCGTCCCGTAGACCTTGGTGGCTGCATTCGGCGTCACTGAGGCCGAAGCCCGGTTGACCGTGATCGCGCCCGCCACGTAGCTGATCGTGTAACTGGTACTTGTTGCCCCGGAGCAGGTGGTTGGATACGGACTGCCACTGACCGGGCTGCCCTGTGTATACGTCGTTGAGCAGCTCACGGTTCCCGTCAGGTTGCCTGGGCCCTGCCCCAGCACGAAGCCGCTGTAGCCAGGCGTGATGGCAGGGGCTGGTGCACCGTAGGTTACCGTGGCACTGCTGGCCGTAATTGTCAGCGGCTTCGGGGTTACTGTTAGCGTGCCCGCCACGTAGTTGATCGTGTAATTGGGGCTCGCTGCCCCCGTGCAGGTGACCGGGTACGTGCCGACCGGGCTGCTGGCGGTCGCCGTCGTCGTGCAAGTCGGCGGCGTTGTCAAGCCAATCGGGTTAGCGGGGTTGTAAGTGGGCGTGAGGGCCGGCAGAGGTCCGCCGTAGACCATCGAGGGGCTGGGGGCGGTAATCGTCAACACCCCCTTGCTGATGGTCAGGGTTCCGGCGACGTAGCTGATCGTATAGTTGGGGTCGGCCGCTCCCGAGCAGGTGATCGGGTACTTTCCGATCGGGCTTGTGTTGGTCGCTGCCGTCGTGCAAGTCGGCGGCGGCGTCAGGCTCGCTGCGGTGTCCCCGGCCACAAAGCCCACGTAACTGGGCGCCAGGACTGGGATCGCGCTGCCGACAACAAACGGGGGCGTGGGGGGGTTGGGGACGTTGGGTGCCCAAATGGTCAAGGGTACCGGCGTTACCGACAACGTGCCCGGCACATAAGTGAATGTGTAGGGGCCCGCTGCCGCCGAGCAGGTGGTCGGGTACAATCCCACCGGGCTGGTTTTGGTCGCCGTCGTCGTGCAAATCGGCAGCGCTGTCAGGCCAGCCGGGCTGGGGGGGTTGTAACTGGCCGTGATGACCGGAACCGCGCTGCCGTACTTCATCGTGGCGTTGCTGGCCGTAATCGTCAACGACGGCAGTCCGCTACCCGTACCGGTCAGCGAGACCGTCAGCGGTGTATTCGTGGAATTGTTGATGATTGCCAGCGTTCCAGACCGCACGCCCGAGGCGGTTGGCTTGAACGTGACGCTGATCGAGCAGGTGGAGTTTCCTGCCAGGGTTGCCGGGGACAGGACGCAGGTGGTTGACGAAACGGCGAAGTCACCTGTAAGCGTGATACTACTGATCGTCAACGGTCCGGTGCCCGTGTTGGAGAGCGTGACCGTCTGGGGTGCGCTATACAGCCGCGCATAATTAAAGGGACATTAGGATCAACAAAAAGGGGCCAGATAGGAACTGATGAATTGCGGGTGTGACTGCATCTCTCCAAAGACGCGCGTCAACGTGGCGACCAAGCCGTCC
>Ga0209777_10003016_pt1 | contig 21339 bp, 10 predicted proteins | sample FrelakmetHBP12HB_FD_187147 | JGI IMG/M metagenome (GOLD analysis project Ga0209777, IMG submission 187147) | Freshwater lake sediment microbial communities from the University of Notre Dame, USA, for methane emissions studies -HBP12 HB (SPAdes)... | ecosystem: Environmental > Aquatic >...
CTTCCGATCTGGATTCACCAGAACAGATCAATCTCCGGCGGCTTGCGACGGACAGGCATCGCTGGTAAAAGACCGGCTGCACTGCCTACTGAAATTGGCTCATGGCCGGCGTCGAGTACACGGCGGCGCGTGCATGGTGGTTTCGGTTTCGCTTCGCCGCCCGTTGGAGAGGTGCCCGAGTGGCTGATGGGGCTGGTTTCGAAAACCAGTGTGCTCGAAAGGGTACCGGGGGTTCGAATCCCCCCCTCTCCGGTTTGCAGAAAGTGCCATAATATTGGCATTCATTGACGCTTTCGGGTTTTCCATCATCCGATCCTTCGCCACCTTGTAGTCCGGCCCGGCCCATTATAAACCGCGTCGCTCCGGGCTTCGTGCGAATCTCCTCCATGCAAGTGCCGACCGGTTACGGGTTCTCCGGAACCGCAACTGCCATATCATCCGTCGGCTCGCGTAGATCTTGTTCATGGTTGGGGATTGAAGAGAACTGCCGCCAAAGATGGAACTCGGAGTAGTGCCCGACGGGCGCTGTGTTCAGTGAGATTTCGACGCCTTATCCAGCAGCGTTTATTGCGGAGTGGAGAAAGTCGCCGCACGCTTATTCCGTATCCGCACGTCGTTGTCTCGTGTTGTCGATCATTTTACCCGCCGTGCTGGCCGGTTGTTTCGGCAAGTCGAATCGCGGGCCATGGCGGAGTTCGTCGTTCCCGATCCGCCATTGAACTGACCGCCGCGCGCAAAACAAAGCCCGCCGTATCGACGCCCTCTCTCCGGCATTGATACGACGGGCAAAGTTTTCGGCCTACCCTGGCCTGGGATGGAGGTAAAGGAACGAGAAGGCTTTTCTTGTTCGCTTCGTCTACTTATACGCATCATCAGTCCTACATGCGAGTCTCGATTCTGTAACGTGTCCGATCGCGCCGACTGATCCGAAGCCCTCCCATTTCTAGCGTAACCTCCGCTCGTTGCTCGTGATACTTCCCTATGCAGTAAGATATGCGGGCGTGTATTATGATATGAGGTTCTTATGTTTGCCGACTGATTCGATAAAATGTGGGTATGTACATCGCCACTGTGTCCAATCGGTCGTTGCCGCCGACCATCCTCTTGCGGGAAAGCTGCCGCCAGGGCGAAAAGGTCACCAGACGGTCCCCGCCGCTAAGCGTTATCGAATAGAGGTTGTTACGGACACATTACGCACGGCCCGGTCGTCGATTGGGCGGTGCAATCCAAGTCCGCCGCGCACGCCTTGGACGCATTACCCGTACACTTGCCCGGCTTGTACGGGTATGGCAGGCCCTTGAAGGCGTCCACGCACAGCGAAATATGCGTGAAGCTCATGTCCGGCGAGATTTCGGCGGGCCCCATCGTTCCTCTTGCGTTGCCTCCGGCCAGAAGTGCGCGAGCCTTTATTGGCGCGCCAATGGCGCTCTTGAACTTGTTGACCAGCGCGGAGATGTCCGAGGTATCCGGCTGCGGGTCGCTGCTCGGCGGGTTGTAGGGCGTGTCCACATCGCCCCAGCGTGTGGTCTTGATCTGCAACGGTGTTGAGACCGCTGTGCAATTCGACTCATGCCCGGCGCAACTCGCGGCCAGGTCTGTAACTGCATAGGTCGAACTCGGCACAATTGCCTCGCCGGAGACATGCAGCAAAGTTATCGTGCTCCAATCCTGATAGTACGGCGCGCACTGCAATTGTGATGCGTAGAACGGCGTGCCACCGGACGCCGACTCTTCGTACTGTGTCGGCGGGCCGACGTACATCGACTGACCCTCGAACAAGGTGAACGGAATGGAGGCCCCGCCGGTGTAGGGCGGCGCCACATGGTGCAGCGACACCAGCTTGACCCGGAGCGCCGTCTCCACGACTACGGCCGTCGCCGAAGACGGAATCTTAAACGAAATGAACCGCGACTTGTCGATGCCGCTCGGATCCGCCACCGGCGCCGAGACCCAAGAGTCTCCGCAGCTTATCACAAAAGTCCCTCGACCGCGGGCACCGGGGAAGCTGCCCATGCGCAACAGGAAGCACTCGCCCGGCAGTGTCTGCCGCAGTATTTGTTCCGTGGCGACCCAGTAGCCGGACCCGCCGACGGGCTGACCCGTGCAGCTTTCGTCCTGGGCGAGTCCGGCCAGCGTTTCCATAGATATCTGCGCGCTATTGGGGTCGGACATGAGTGCACAAGGCGGACAGACTGTAGGATTTGTCGGGTTGTGATAGACCGCGAACATGGAATCAAACCGCTGACCCGTCGGACACATGTCGATCCGCAAATCGCAAGCAGTCGGCGTCACGTATTTGTACCAGACATCGAAGTCAATCTGCGATCCATGAACCGGGTCGTAATCGCTGGGAATCGGACCAAAGCCGTCCGTATTGGCACACACGTTTTCGTAGAAGTAAGTCCCGGGCGAAGGAATCACGCCGGCATTCGCACAGTCGTCGTTGGCGGGCCTGCTTGGACAGGTCACGCTGCCGCAATCGGCGGTTTCGATGTGCCACAGACCGGCGGCAATATCGCAATCCGCCAACGTCTTTTGCTGGCAACTGCCGTCGCAGAAGCAGCAGGCGCTGAGCATTGATCCTATAGTGCTAGGCGACAAGGCGAAGTCCGTGCAGAACGCCAGGTCGTATGGCTGCTCGAAGCCCGCTTCATACCCGGCGTTCGATCCGCCGAAGGAGTAGGACGACGATGTCTGGATCTTCGGCATCCAGTACCATACACATTTATCGGGCCCGGAAATCGTGGGGTCGTTGGCCACTTCAAGCCAGTATGTGTTACCCGGGACCATTCCGCCGATCGGCGTACTCAAGAGAAGTGTATGCCCGTAAGTTTTCGCCTCGAGCACGTTCCAGACGCGTGTGACGCGCAAGGTGCCTCTTTGCGACGTTGCCATGGACTCCCCAAGCAGCGTCTTGGGCATGCGCCCGTTGCCCGCTGTGTCGTTGGTGTAGACTCGGACGCGGAAATGATCCGCCGCGACGCTTGGCCCGCAGTCGCGGTTGGTGGCATTGGGATCGCCGTCGAGATAGAAGCCCCAGACGCACAGGCTTTCGAGCCGGGAGCCTTCGGGAATGAAATCGTCGGCGGTGACCATTCCATTGCCACCAAGCTGCGGATCGCTGACCGCGAAATTGAGCGTGTCGTCGAATTTCTGGCACGTTCCATTGCTCTCAAATCCGCAAAGCGGGCATGGCAACGGCTGGGCAAGCGCCTGCGGATCGCCCACGCACGGTCCGGTGGTGCCGCCGGCGCAGTCATCGTTATTGGCGCACGATGTGAGCAGGTGTTGGGCGCAGTAACCTCCCTTGCAGGTCATACCGCCGAAGTAGTTGCCCTCTCCGTTGAAGCAATCAGTCGGGGTCATGGAGTGTTCGGCTATTTCATCGAAACACGTATTGGGGCCGAAGCAACAGGAGCCCGTATCGCAAATCGAACCGGCGCACGCGGCGACCCCCGGATACTTCTGCGGCGGGGCCAGGAAATATCCGCCCAAAGCGTCGCACTGAAGCTGATTGATGCCGTCAGTGCATGTGGCGCCGGTGCAACATGCCGCAGTTGGACAAGCCTCCACGGAGATGTGCATCTGATACACGCCGTGGTGACCGGCTAAGGCCGAATAGACCGGATAATAGTAGTGACCGGCGGGCAGCAATCCGTAGGTTTCCCACAGGTTGTCGTCGTCGAAACAGTAGGGACCGCCACGGGCGGAGCTCACCTCCGTCGGCTTGTACGGGTTGGGCGCGTCAAAGATTGACGGACCGCACGGGCAACTATTGTAAATCACGCGATAAGCGGGACGATGCACCGGGTCCGTGCAGCAGTGGTCGATGCGGACCAGCGCACAATCGTCCACAAATTCAAAGCCTTCCCACCAACCTGGGTCGGCGTTGGGATCGGTACTTGGCGCAAAGCAGCTATCCGGCTGCGCCGCGGTGCTGCTGGCCGAGCTGTTGTCGCCTGTGATGGTAATGACCTTTACCTGCCCCTGCGGTGGAACCGTAATCACGTGTATCGTGACGGTCTCGCAGTTATCCGAACCGGTATAGGTCGGCTGCGGGCAGCAGTGCTGCAGGCCCTCGTCGTGCCCGTTGTCCGCGTCGCAATCCGTGCCGAACCCGACAAAGGTTCCTCCACCGTTCGTACACGTGGTCGCATCCACTACGGCGCAATTGCCGTTTGTACAGCAAGCGCCGGTCCCACAGGCCGGCTCCGCGAGGCAGACTCCGGGACTGCCGCAAGCGCTGTTTGTCGGGATGCAAGTGCCCGCAATGCAGTCGGCGTCATTATTGCAGGGCTGCGCCGAGTTATCCGAGCACCGGCGGCAATATAGACCGGCTTGCGGCCCAGCGTCGCACACCGCACAGAGGGTGGCGTCACCGAGATAGACATTGCCAGCGCTCTTGCAGACCCAAGGGAGCGCCGCGTTTTCGCAGACGCCGGTCGCGTAGTTGCAGCACGCACCGCCGGGCGGGCTGGTTTTTGTCCCTTCAAGTTCGAAGGCCAGAACGCCGAGGTTAGATGCCACCGTCATCGGGCCGCTGTTGATCCAAAGCGTCGCGTTGTCGTTGGAGCCCACGTCCACGACATCCGTAACCGCCCAAACGTGTCGCGCATTGGGTGAGAACGAACTGGCGTTGCGCATGACGACATAGCCCTCGCTGGGGATAGTCAGCGGCGGGGCGAACTGAACGGGGTAGATCCCGAAGGCCGTCGTGGAGATGAAGAAAATGTCCTCGACGAAGTTCTGGTTCTTGTCATAAAACTCGAAGGAAATGCGCTCCGGAGAGACCGATCCACCCACAAAACGCAGGTAGTCCAACTTAAAGTAGATGTCAGAACCGGCGCCGGGATCGTTGGACAACTTGTAATCGTCGCCAAGTTTGTTCAACGGAACGCCGAACGTCGCATTGACCGCCCGCGAATCCGATACGGTACCCAGCTTGTTCGTGATCTTGCCGAACGGGGCCACGCCGCTGCTGTACTTGGGGCAGGTTACTTCGACCCCGTTGAGAACGATACCGGTGCACGAAGTCGCCGTATCACCCCTCAGAAGTCTTCCTGGATCGCCGCCATAAAAGAGACCGGTGCAGTCGGCATTTTTCCGCCGCTCGCAAATCGGTTCCGAGATATTATTCGTGCAGCAACGCCCTTCCAGGCAGACGGGACCTTCCACGGTGCATGTGCCCGTGCCGCCTTCCACGATGCAGTCATTGCCCGAGGTGCAAAATAGAGGGATTGGGCCTGGGAGATCATATAAAAAATAGCACCTCTTTTCACCGCACAGTGCCCCCGATCCGCACGGATTCTCGCTGGCCACGCAGACGCCGCCCACGCAGGTCTCGTCACCGTTGCAGTGCAGAAGGTCGTCGCAGTCCGTGTAGGCGCATCGACCGTCGTTCATGCCAGGATGGCTTGGACATTGGGCGTTAGTCATGCAATTGGCGCCGGGATTCGTACCGCCGATGCACTTCTTCTGTGTGCTGCACGCAGCCGGCTGGCAGTATTTAAGCCCTTCGCTGCAAACCTGGGGGCCGGCGCAGGGCGGCGTTCCGATGGCGCAGCTACCGCCCTGACAGGTTTCGAGGCCGTTGCAGAACAAACCATCGTCGCAACCGCCGCACAGCAACCCCCAATTGGACGTGCACTCCGCTAAGGAAAAGTTGCTCCGATCTGGAACCGGCGCATGAACACACGTTCCGCTTCCGGCGGGCTGACCGGGCGGGAAGTTGCAGGTGTCAACTGTGCACGGATTGCCATCGTCGCACTCGATAGCGAACGAACATCCTCCCGTCGCCACACCGCCCTGCACGTCCGCACGTAGTGGAAGCGGGCCGATCAGCAGCCCGGCCTCACGCATCCGCGTGGCATCGTCGTCGCGATAGTCCACGATGATCGTGGGCATGATGGGAACATCGCCCTTTGCAAGGTTGGCGAGATTACCGAAAGTCACGGTTTCGGTACCGTTCTTCGGCCGCCCGCCGCTCGCCGGGGCGCTCGTATCTGTGAGCCCCATTGCCGGGGCCGCGACCGATGCACTCTTCTTCGCACTCCCGGCGCCAAGAGCCGAAGGGCTCTCCAATCGCAAGCTCCAACTAAAGGCCAAAGCTCCGACCACGATTACACTAACAAGGACACAACGCAGGCTTTTCGACAGATATGCTTTCTTCATTCTCTAGTCTCCTGCTAAATCTGACGGCGTGGGCGGGAGCGCTGCACGGAAAGGATGCTCCTCACGCCGCGAGCGACGAACACAGTTTACAGTTTTACGAGTTCGATGGCAATCCAAAAAAGAGGATAAGTGCGGCTTGAGGTGCATCCCAAATTGGGTGGCAAAAATCGGGAGCTCCCAAACCAGTTCTATGGTCTTGTGGCAACTGTGCGTGCAAACGACTCGTTTTTCCGGGCAAGTCGATGTATATCCGTGGTAGAACTTGTGTTTCGCGTCAAGCCCATCTTCGACAGTGTTTGGACAGGTGAACCCGCGTGGTTGCTCATAAACGCGGATTTTCGGGCAGAATCAGCCCCGGAGTTTGAAAACGTAGTGCCATAAAATATGCCCGAAACGGACATTTGTCCGGCATTTATCTTGCATTGCAGCAGAATGGGTGCACATTTGCAGTGGGTACAAACCACACCGGGATGCATGGAGGCTGCTAATGTTCGTCCGAGCCAAGAAGAGCGGGGCCTACCAATACCTTCAATTGGTGCGCAGCGAACGCGTGGACGGTCACGTCCGCCAGCAAGTAATCGCCACCCTGGGACGCCTCGACGTCTTGCAGAACGCCGTGAGGATCGACGCCTTGATCGCCTCCTGCGCCCGCTCCGCCGATCGCCTACGCGAGAACGGGCTGAATTCAAGCTGCCGCGGCGAAAGCAGCCAGAGTACGATTTGACTAGTAAAGTACCAAAGTCCAGAGGACGTAACGTCCTGGCCTGGGGATCGTGAAACCCCGCATCTCCATCCGCACTCTCGAAAAACTGGACGACTTGGCGTGGAACCAACGCGTCCACCCTGTTATCTGTTCGCCGTCTTCCGTGCTCAATTCGTAGGTCAGGCCTGCAAAACGCCTGGTGAGTAGCGGGCCTTCTATGCACAGAACCACCCGGCCGGCCTCGGCAAAATCGATGTTTTACATCTCCTGCAGGGGGACGCTGAACAGGCGCTTCCTCTCCCCGAGCCTGATCACACTCAGAATAGTGAACACGAGCATCGCCGCCGACGCGACGAACAGCGGTGGCGCAATCCACAGCCCGTTGTGGTATAGAAAGTTCAGGAAAGTCATGTCACAACCCGGCCAATCCTACCAAACACAACCGGAACAGCACACTGGGGAAGCACGCTTCATCGGAGCGGAAGCTTGCGTAGGGCGTGTGGCTCCCGAAGAAACTATCCCGCTTTACTGGCTGCGAAAACGCGTTAGTTGGCGATTACCTTCGCGAACAAGCTTTTGGGCCGGGAAACCTTAATTCTTGCTGGGATCTCACGATCCGCCGCACGACCGGCGAGCCGCTTACGGCCAAGTGCTTCGTCGCCGAAGCGATCAATGGCCGCTGAATGCGTTACGCTTTGCGACGCCGCGTAGTAGGTTCGACGCTTCTTGTCGCTGTACCGTCCAGACGGTACAATCCAGGCGTGCTTGAGCAACCGCGAAAGGGAGGAATGATTCCTGTGCGGGATCGGCTGCTGGATGCAGCCGAGCAGGTTGTCACGCGCGACGGCATCAGCAACATGACCCTCGAGGCGGTGGCACGAGAGGCAGGAGTAAGCAAGGGCGGTCTTCTGTACCACTTTCCATCGAAGTCCGCTCTGGTCACAGCCATTGTGGCGCGGCTTGTGGTGCGGTGCGATGATGAGCAACAACACGCAATCGAGACCGACCGGGCGACGGCAGGTTCCTTCACACGAGCCTATTTGACCGTGCGTACTGCGCCACCAAAGCTACAAGATCAACCGATTAACACCGCGCTGCTGGCGGCCGCGGGTACCGATCCGCAGTATCTTGCGCCCGTCCGCGTGCAACTTGCCAGGTGGCAGGCGCGACTGGAGTGTGACGGCATCGATCCGGTCAGCGCTACCATCGTGCGTCTGGCGGCCGATGGGATTGCCCTCTGTGAGCTTTTAGGGCTGGGCGTACCCACCGGTGACTTTCGCAAACAGGTGATCGACAAGCTTCTGGAACTGACCTCGCCTGCGGATTGCGGAGAAACGCAAACATGATGACCGCTGAACCGTTCAACCGACCTGACCGATTCAGGTGTAACCTCGTCAAAGCGGCCTCCTTGCCGTGTCTGCTCGTTCTCGTATTGCTCCTCCCCACCGCCGGGTGCGGGCGCGGCGCGGAACAGACGAGCGAGATGCCACAGCGCCCACCGGCGCCGGTGACCGTAGTTCCAGCGCTCACCCGCGACGTACCCGTGTACTTGGACGAGATCGGTAAGACGGTGGCCGTCGAAGTAGTTTCAATCGTACCACAGGTCGGAGGCAAGCTGATTGCCGCTCATGTCCAGGACGGTGACTACGTTGCCAAGGGACAGTTGCTATTCGAGATCGACCCACGTCCGTTAGAAGCGGCGCTGGCTTCGGCCCAGGCGACACTGGCACAGAGCGAGGCGGACCGGGAGCTGGCCAAGATCGAGTTCCGAAGGACGCAAGACCTGATCCCCAACGGTACCGCCACTCAGATTGAGTTCGACCGTGATCGGGTAGCCCTCGCCGTGGCAGAAGCGAAAGTGGCGGCGGCCAAGGCCGCGGTGCAAGCCGCCGAACTGAATCTGGAATACACCAGGATACGTTCTCCGATAGACGGACGGGCGGGCGCCAGATTAGTCGATCCGGGTAACGTCCTGCGGGAAAATGACGCCCCGATGCAGGTCATCCGGCGGCTGGATCCGATTTACGTCGAGTTCACGGTCACGGAAGACGATTTGGGCACGGTGCGGAAGTACGTCGCGGCGAACGGCCTGGAATGGGGTGATTCCCCGGAGCGCGGTTTGACGGTGGAAGTTGATGTTCCGGGAAGCTCCGAACGGGTGCTCGCGGCCTTGGGCACAACGGCGTCGGCGAGCGCGCGGCAAGCCGGTCCGCGAGAGGGAAGACTAACCTTCCTGGACAACTCGGTCCAAGGCACGACCGGCACGGTCAAGCTTCGCGCCACCGTCGCCAATGCCGACCACTATTTCTGGCCGGGCCAGTTCGTCAACGTTCGAGTGATCCTAACAACCAAGAAGAATGCGGTCCTGGTTCCTGCTCAGGCGCAGCAGATAGGCCAGCAGGGCGCGTATGTTTACGTAGTTACGCCTGAAAGCACCGCGGAACTCCGTCCGATCGTTCCGGGTCAGCGACACGGAGATCTGCTAGTCGTAGAGCGCGGCCTGCAAGGCGAGGAGCAAGTGGTGATCGTCGGGCAGATGGCGGTGATACCCAATGCCAAGGTCCATGTAGTCAACGCGGGACCTGAAGGTACGCAGCCGGATGCACCGGCGCAACCCGCCACGGCTCCGTCACCGTAATCAAGCCCGTGGGCGACCGCGGAGTCCGCGTAGTGGAAGCGGTATTGAGGTCTGCGGGCCTCCAGCGAGAGACACAGAAGTAGTGAATCTGTCCGAACCATTCATACGCCGTCCGGTGATGACCGTCGTACTCACGGTGTCGGCCATACTCTTCGGCATCCTGGCGTATTCCAGGTTGCCGGTGAATGACCTGCCGGCCGTCGATTACCCGGTAATCCAGGTCGGGGTCGGTTATCCCGGCGCCACCCCTGACACGGTGGCGGCCAACATTGCCACGCCGCTGGAGCGGCAGTTCATGCAGATTCCCGGCCTGGAGCTGATCACCAGCCGCAGCACGCAAGGGTTCTGCAGCCTGACGCTTCAATTCGCGCTGTCCAAGAGCATCGACGCCGCGGCTACCGACGTGCAAGCCGCCATCAGCCGGGCTACGGGCAGCCTGCCCGTCGATCTACCCAGTCCGCCGACCTTCGCGAAGACCAACCCCAACGATCAGCCGATTCTGTACATCGGCCTGACCAGCGACAGCATGACCCAGGGTCAACTCTACGACCTCGCCAATACCCAGGTTGGGCAGCGCATCAGCATTATCAGCGGCGTCAGCCAGGTGGCGGTGTACGGCACCAAGTCCGCCATCCGCATCAAGGCTGATCCATCGGCGCTAGCGACGCGCGGCATGACTGTCGATGACCTGGTCAGCGCTATCCGCGAGGGCACAAGCTACCAGGGAGCGGGCCAGATTGACGGGCCGATCCGCACATTCCTCTTGCAGCCGCGCGGACAGATCGACACGGCCGAGGCCTACAACGACCTCATCATCGGCACGAAGGACGGAGCTCCGATCCGCCTCAGGGACGTAGCCGAGGCCCGCAACAGCGTCGAGGAGGAACGACTCAGCATGCGCTTCTGGGTCCGGGGGCACGAGGTACCGAAAGCTACAGTGGTTCTGGCCGTCTTTCGCCAGGCTGGCGCCAACGCCGTTGAGGTCGCCGGGGCAGTCAGGGGTTTACTGCCCAAAGTGGCCCAACAGTTGCCCGCCGCCGTTTCAGTCGTCCCCATCTACGACCGGTCGCAGTCCATTGTGAACAGCGTCCGGGACGTGACCGAGACGCTGTTGATCGCGTTCGTGCTGGTCGTACTGGTGATCTTTGCCTTCCTGGGGCGGGCGACGGACACGCTGATTCCCGTCGTGGCCCTGCCTCTTTCGTTGCTGCTGACCTTCGTGGTCATGAACGTCCTGGGCTACAGTCTCGACAACCTCTCGCTGATGGCGTTGACGTTAGCGGTTGGATTCCTGGTCGACGACGCCATCGTATTCCTGGAGAACACCGTCCGCCGGATGGAGAAATTCCGTGAGAAACCCATGCGGGCGGCACTCAACAGCGCTCGGGAAATCAGCTTTACCATACTTTCGATGACGCTGTCGCTGGGGGCGGTTTTTTTTCCCATGGTGTTCATGGGCGGGTTGGTCGGGCGAATCTTCCGCGAGTTCGCCGTAACGATTGTCGTGGCAATCCTCTCAAGCGGAATTGTGTCCCTGACGTTGACTCCGCTAATGTGCGCTCGCATGCTCTCGGAGCGCGGCCACGGCATTCGCAAGACGTTGGTGGAACGGGTGATCGGCGGCATCGAGCGGCGCGTGCTGGCGCTGTACTCCGGTTCGCTGTGGTTTTTCCTGCGTCGTCGCTGGGTGTCGGCCTTGATCTGGGTGATTTGCCTGGGCGGCACCGTCTACCTTTTGTTCATAGTACCCAGGTCGTTTCTCCCTATCGGCGACAGCTCGTTCACCCACGGCATTTTGATTGCCCAGGAAGGCACGTCTGCCGACCGGATGCAGCAATACCAAAAGCAAGTCGAGCAGGCCCTGCAAAGCAACCCCGCGGTACGGATGACCTTCACCGCCTCCGGCATCAGCGGGTTCCTGCCTTCCAACTACGGATTCGTGCTGGCGTTCCTGAACCCTCCCGATCAGCGTCCGCCGATCCAGGTCGTGGCCGGTCAGCTTATGGGCGCCGCCGCCATGAGCTTGCAGGGGGGGGCCTTCGCCGTCCTGCAGGCCGAGCCGGTGTTGCAGATCTCCACCGGCGCCACCGGGAACCAAGGCGGGCAGTTCGCTTACGCGCTTTCGGGCATAAATCAGAGTGAAGTCTACGACGTCAGCCAGAGGCTCCTTGGGCGATTGGCGGAGAAGCAGGGCCGCTTCTTTGCAAGCGTGATTTCCGATCTCTACCAAAACACGCCGAACCTGCAAATCAAGATCTTGCGTGACAAGGCCGCCAGCTACGGCGTTTCCGCCGCCCAGATCGAAACCCTCTTGCGCCACGCCTACAGCCAGAACTATGTTTACCTCATCAAGAGGCCCGAAGACCAATACCAGGTGATTCTCGAGGTTGCCGACGCGGTTCGCATGCACCCCGAGGATTTGGGACGGCTCTACGTCCGCGGCAACGACGCCCAGAGCCTGATTCCCCTCTCCGCCGTCACCACGTGGGAACCGGCGCTGGGCCCTCAGTCCGTGAACCACCTCAACCAATTCACCAGCGTTACCTTGAGCTTCAACCTGATGCCCGGCGTTCCCATCGGCGACGTCACTCAGTTCATCGAAAGCGCCGCCCGGGAGATTGTCCCGTCACACATTCGCGGTGAGTTTCAGGGCGAAGCCCTGACCTTCCGCGACACCGTCCGCAGCCTCAGCATCCTCATGGCCCTGGCGGTGTTCGTAATGTACGTGATCCTCGCCATCCTTTACGAGAGCTATATCCACCCAATTACGGTGCTCTCCACATTGCCGACGGCGATGGTCGGCGGGCTGCTTACACTGCACCTGTTCGGGGAGGAGGCCTCGCTCTACGCTTTCATCGGCCTGTTCATGCTCATGGGCATTGTGAAGAAGAACGGCATTCTGATCGTGGATTTTGCCGTGCAGCGCATTGCCCTGGGTGAGACCGCGGTGCAGTCCATACACGACGCCAGTATCGACCGCTTCCGCCCTATCATCATGACGACGCTAGCGGCGGTGATGGGTGCGTTGCCTATTGCGCTGGGTTGGGGCTCGGATGGAGCGAGCCGTAGGCCGCTGGGCCTGGTCATCGTCGGCGGGCTGTTGGTCAGCCAGTTGATCACCTTATATGTCACGCCGGTTATCTACCTGTACCTCGAAGTATTCCAGGAAAAGGTGCTGAACCGGATCCCCTTCTTCGCAGCGCATTACGAGGGGCATGCCCAAGCCGCCGAACTCGAGCGCGTGCATGACGCAGATCTTGAGGAGACTGCGCCGGGAGGCAATGGCCCCAAGGGTCGCGCTCCGCTCTCCGAAGGTAACGTCGAACTGATCCAGCGCTGAGGGGCCTGGTACCGTTTAGTCCGGATTTCTCAGCAGGTTGGCGAGTGGAGATCGGAAGCCGCGTGGATGAGGAGAGTGTCTGCGATGGCGAGTGGGGCCGGCCGCCACGTTAATAATCGGGACCGCCACCTTTCGATTCCAACGCTGAATGTGAGCGAACTCCCGGCTCAACGCAGGCCGAACCGGATTTAGATGGAATATTCAGTGTGCACAGGTTGACGATCGGCGTGCGCCGGATCTCGCGCGGCGCAATTTCGGAGCGAAGAAGTTCTATGGCGTTTGAGAGGCCGCGACTTTTTTTCGCCATGCCGCGTTGGATCGGCGGCTTGCGGCCGCCGCAGATTCGACCGATACTGGTCGGCTGCAAGCAAACGTGCGCATGCAACATTTAGTTGCTTCTCGTTAAGGAGCGTTCTCATGCTACGAGGCCTGATCCGGACATTGATTTGTGCAACAATCTTTCTTTACACCGGCCTTTCACAAGTTGCCGCCGCCCCACGACCTTACGACTTCCAGAAGAAGGTCCTCGACAACGGCCTGACCGTACTGTCGCTGGAGGACCACTCCTGCCCCATCGTGGCCGTGCAGGTGTGGTACCACGTGGGATCAAAGGACGAAGATGCCAAGCGGCAGGGCTTCGCGCACATGTTCGAGCACATGATGTTCCGCGGGACGGACGTGCTCGGACCCGAACAGCATTTTGACTCGATCCGCAAGACGGGCGGGAACTGCAACGCGTACACCAGCTTCGACAACACGACCTACGTCAACGAGCTGCCGTCAAACCAACTTGAACTTGCGATGTGGCTGGAGGCCGAGCGTATGGCCTTCCTGAAGATCGACGACGAGAGTTTCAGCAAGGAGCGCGCCGTAGTCGAAGAAGAGCGCCGGATGAGTTCGCTGAACACGCCGTACGGGACGGTGCCCGAAAAACTGCTGCCGGTAATCTTCAAACAACATCCCTATCAGTGGACGCCCATCGGTCAGATTCCCCACCTGCGCGCCGCGACGATCGACGAATTGCAGCAATTCTGGGACAAGTACTATGTCCCCTCGAACGCCACGCTGGTCGTGGTGGGCGATGTGACGCACGCCGAGGTGCAGAAGCTGGCCCAGAAGTACTTCGGCTGGCTTCCGAAGATGGAGGTCCCCCCCCGCGTAACGGTGAAGGAGCCTCCGCAGACGGAGCCGCGGACGATCATCATTCCGGAAAAGAAGGGCCCCGCGCCGATCGTGGGCTTGGTCTATCGCGGCGTGCCGCAGGGCAACGACGATGCATTACCGCTTGAGATGCTCATGACCATCGTGGGCGGCGGTGAAAGCAGCCGTCTGCACAAGGATCTCGTCAAGGAAAAGAAAATCGCTCAGTTCGCCGTGGCTGGAGCGTTTTCGCTGGAGGACGACGGTCTGGCGGCTGCCGGCGCTGTCATCATGCCTTGGGGTGACAAGCAGAAGGTCATGGAAGCGCTTCGCGTGCAAATAGACAAGGTCCGCACCGAGCCGGTGACACAGCGCGAGCTGGACAAGGTCAAGAACCAGCTTCTCGCGCAGGAGGTGACCAACGCCCTGACCGACGAGAACAAGGCGAGGCTCCTCGGGCAATATGAAGTGCTCGAAGGCGGCGCAGACAAGGCCAACGAGCGCCTGGCGAAAATTCGCGCAGTCACGACGGACGACCTGCTGCGCGTTGCGAAGACCTACCTCGTGTCCGAACGCGAAACAACGGCCACTGTGCAGCCCGAGCTTGGCGGCATCATCAAGTCGCTGTTTGGCGGCAAGGGCAGTGAAGGGGACGAGGGGGCATTGCCGGTTCCGCCGCCGACCGAAAATCGCGTAGCCAAGCGCGGCGGATTGCGCTCGGACCTTGTGCGGCCCGAGTGGTTCCCGAAGGAACCGCCGGTGGCGAAGCTGCTTGAAGCCGTGCCGCAGTTTGCTACTGAGGAATTCGCGTTGCCGAACGGCTTGCGGGTTGTGGTGGTGCCCAATCACGAAGTGCCCTACGTGACGGCCACATTCGGCATCGTCAACGGTGGCTGGACCGAGGACAAGCCCGGCACCGCGAACCTGGCGGTAGATATGATCACCAAAGGGTCCGCGAACCACACGGCGGCCGAGCTGGCGGAGGAGCTGGAGTTCAACGCGATTTCGCTCAGCGGAGGGGCGTCGATCGACGTGGCCAGTGTTCACGCCGAGGGAGTAACTGACAAATTCGACACGGCCATGAAGCTGATGGCCGAAGTCGTGCGGACAGCGAAGTTTCCTGAAAGCGAGCTTGAAATCTTGCGTCAGCAAGTGCTCCTGGGCCTGATGATCCAGGCCAAGACGCCCGAATACGCGGCCGATCGGGAACTGCGGCGGCGGGTCTTCGGGACTCATCCCTATTCACGAACCGTTGTCGGCGAACCTGCCGATGTGCAAGCGCTGAAGGTCGATGATCTGAAAAAGTGGTGGACCACGTTCGTCCGTCCCGACACTGCGGTGCTGTATATTGGCGGCGACGTCGATCCCTCGGCGGCGAAGAAGACGGTGGAGCAGTACTTCGGCGATTGGAAAGCCGAGGGTGAAAAGCCGACGCCGAAAGTGGCTGAATTCCCCGAACCCATCGCAACGCGCATCTATCTGGTTGATCGGCCCGGTTCGGTGCAGAGCCAGATTCGCGTAGGTCATCGCGGTATCACGCGGAAGGACCCCGATTATTTTACTTCCATGGTGCTTTCACAGATCTTCGGCGGCAGCTTCGGCAGCCGGCTCAACAAGGCCATCCGCGTGGAGAAGGGTCTGACTTACGGAGCCCGCGGCGGATGGAGCGCCCAGCGCTTCGCCGGATCGTTCACCGTTTCCACATTCACCAAGAACTCTTCGACGGCAGAAACGTTGAACGTAATTCTGCGCGAGGTCGAGCGCATGAAATCCGCACCGCCAGAGACGTTGGAGACGGATGTTGCCAAGTCGTACCTCGTCGGCAGTTTCGCGGGCAATCGGGAGACTCCGGGTCAGGTCGTCGGCGATCTATGGCTTATCGAGTACGCCGGTCTGCCGAAGGACTACTTGTCCAGGTTCTTGAATGGCGTGAAGAATACGACGATTGATGATGTGCACCGTGTTGCCGCCAGACTGATCGACAAAGAGAAGCTGACGGTCGTCGTCGTGGGCGAAGCCAACGCGGTCAAGGCGGATCTGGAGAAGATCGCTCCGGTTACGGTGATCAGCGAACAGACAGACGAGACCAAAGCTCCTGTAGTCGATCAGCCGAAGCCGCCGACGTGAAAGGGCGTCCGCGCAGGTAGGGGCTATCAGGCTCACTTGGCAGTAACCGCGGCCGCCGCCGGAATGGGATGTCCGCTTCCATATCGCCGTAGTAGGATCACCGGCCAAGAACCCAGGCGACCAAGCCCGGGTATCGAGAATGTCGGATCCAATGGAGCCTATACATGCGACCCGTGTGCACGTTCCTGAGCGACGAACTAATCGAGCGAATTGTCTGGGAGGCGCGGAACCTGCTCGCCAGACTCGGCGTCGAGATACACAACCCTGGCGTGCTGGCGATGCTCGCCGATCACGGCGCTGAGGTATCCTCAAGCGACCACCGCGCCCGCCTCCCCGATGCCATGATAGATCGAGCGCTCAAGGCGGCGCCTTCCTCGTTCAAGCTCTACGACACACTTGGACGACAGACACACGACTTTGTCGGACACAACGTACACTTCACGCCCGGCTCCGCCGCAATAAACGTGCTGGATCATGGTTCGAACAAAGCGCGGAGGCCCACCACGGAGGACTACGTCCGGTACGTGAAACTGGTGAGCGGGCTGGAACATATCGCATCCCAGAGCACGGCAATTATTCCAGGCGATGTCCACCAAAACATCTCCGACAGTTACCGGCTGTTTCTCAGCCTGTTGTACTCCGAGAAACCCGTTGTCACCGGCGCTTTCACGATCGACGCCTTCAACGTCATGAAGGACCTCCAGCTTGCAGTTCGCGGGAGCCGGGAGAATCTGAAGGCCAAGCCGCTTACCGTCTTCTCCTGCTGCCCGACCGCCCCGCTCAAGTGGAGTGATGTGACCTCGCAGAATGTCGTCGATTGCGCAAAGCATCACATCCCCGTGGAATTCATCTCGATGCCCCTGTCCGGCTTTGTCGCCCCGGTCACACTTGTCGGGTCGCTCGTGCAGCACACGGCCGAGACGCTGAGCGGCATCGTCATCAGCCAGTTGACTCAACCCGGCACTCCTATCCTGTACGGAGGATCGCCCGCCGCCTTCGACGTACGCTACGAAACCACGCCCATGGGGGCGATCGAAACGATGATGATTGACTGCGCCTACAACGAAATCGGGAAACATCTGGGATTGCCGACGCAGGCCTATATCGCGTTGAGCGATGCGAAACTGCTCGACGCACAGGCGGGTCTCGAATCCGGTATGGGTGCGACCCTGGCCGTGCTGGCGGGCATCAACAACGTCTCCGGCCCCGGTATGCTGGACTTCGAAAGTTGCTTCTCCCTCGAAAAACTCGTCCTTGATAACGAGATTTGCGGTATGACCCTGCGCATGGCCAAGGGTATAGAACCCAAGGACGATTTCCCGGCTTTGCCCAGGTTCGAGGAGCTTCTCAAAGAACAGCATGTGCTTATCTCCGAGCACACACGTCGCCACCTCAAGGAAGAGCATTACTTCCCGGGTGCGGTGATAGATCGTGCCAACCGATCGCGATGGTTGGAGGAGGGCGGTCTGACCCTGGGTGAACGCGCGCACCGCGAGGTAGATCGGTGCCTGGCGGCTTACGAGCCCCCCAGCCTTGCCGACGACACCCGGCGCGCCCTTGCGGAGTTGATGACGAAGGAAGCACGTCGCTACGGAATGGATGCGCTGCCGCATTTGCCTCGATGAACGCCGACTTTGCATGTTCAGCCGATGAGGTGGCGCCGGCGCGGCAGTCCGTGTTCGGATTGCAGGGAATCACCGAGACTGCCGCAGTTTCAGACCGCGTTAATGCTCTTTTCGCAGATGCTTTAGACCTCTACCGGGCGACAGTGGATGCTCAGGGCCTCGTCGCGGCGATTACGAGGGACGCTTTTGAGACTGTCTACGAAGGCGAGGGTCGAAACGACTCACCCGCGCCTGTCGCCGACATCTTCCCCCACGTGGACCACCTGGCATTATTCGCGGTGACCCTCGGCCCGCGGATCAGCGCGGAGATCGGCGATCGCTTTCGCGCCAACGACCTCGCTATTGCCTCCATGCTTGATTCAGTGGCGTCCGCCGCGGCTGACAAAACTGCCGACGTGCTCCAGCACAAATACGCGGAGTCGCTCAGGGGACATACGGCGGAAACGCCGGCGAGGGGCGCAGATCGAAAGAGCCGTCTTGCCGTTCTCAGATACAGCCCGGGGTATTGCGGGTGGCACGTCAGCGGTCAACGCAAGCTCTTTGACTGCCTTCGGCCCGAACGCATCGGTCTCTCGCTCCGTTCGAGCTTTCTGATGGAACCGCTCAAGTCGATCTCTGGCGTTCTCATTGCCGGACGGAAGGAGCTTCATGAGTTTCCCGACAACTACGACTTCTGCAGCCGTTGCGACACGCACGGCTGCCGTGAGAGAATACGGACATTGTGCGAGGACGAATGCGCGGTCGAGCCCTGAGCCGGCAGCGCCGGCTTTACTTGGTTGGCCTGTCGCAGCGAAACGGCTTGAGCGTTTCTGAGGAAACTGTGGAGACCTGGAATGGAATTGCTGAAGCAAATCGCGGAAGGCGTGGTCGGCGGCGATGAGAAACAGGTCGCCCAATTGACGGGCCAGGCTATCGAGCAGGGTACGCCACCCAAACGAATACTCGACGAAGGCCTGATTGCGGGAATGAACGTCGTCGGTCGGCGGTTCAAAGAGCACGAAATATTCCTCCCCGACGTGCTTCTCGCGGCCAGGGCGATGTACGCCGGAATGGACCTCCTCAAGCCGCTGCTCGTCCGGGACGGCATTCCCTCCCAAGGCAAGGTTGTGCTCGGCACGATTCAAGGGGATTTGCACGACATCGGCAAAAACCTGGTCGCCATCATGCTCAAAGGGGCGGGCTTCGAGATCATCGACCTCGGCAACGATGTTTCGCCGCAGCGTTTCGTCCAGACCGCGAAAGATCAAGGGGCAAAGGTCATCGGCATGTCCGCTTTGCTGACGACCACCATGGCGAAGATGCGCGACGTTGTTGCCCTTCTGGAGCAACAGAAGCTCGCCGGGAAGATCAGAACCATAGTGGGCGGTGCATCTGTTTCGGAAGCCTTCGCCCGTGAGATTGGCGCCGATGCCCATGGTTTCGACGCCGCCAGCGCGGTGGAGCGCGTGAAAATCCTGTTCGGCGAGAATTGAGATGAAGCCACTATTGGAACGTCTCGCCGCCGGCGAAACGCTCGTATCCGACGGCGCCACCGGCACTATGCTGCTGCAGGCGGACTTGGAGGCTGGCGCATGCCCGGAATCGATCTGCCTCGATCGCCCCGCGGTGTTGGCGAATCTGGCACTCCGCTACTTGGACGCCGGGGCCGAGATCCTCCACACCAACACGTTCGGAGCCTCGCCCATCAAGCTTTCCATGCACGGCTTGGCGCACCAGGCCGAGCGAATCAATGCGACCGCCGTGGCTGCCCTGCGGCAGGCGGTGGGTGACCGCGCCTACATTTCCGGTTCCTGCGGACCGTGCGGGAAGCTGCTCAAACCCTACGGCGATGTCGAACCCGATGACGTGTACGAGAGTTTCTGCAAGCAGGCGAAATACCTGATCGATTCCGGTGTCGATGCCATTTGCGTGGAAACCATGACTGACCTGATGGAGGCCAAGCTCGCCGTTCGGGCGGTGAAGGAAACGGCGCCGCGCCTTCCGGTTATGGCCACAATGACCTTCGATCCCACGCCAAGAGGGTTCTTCACCATCATGGGCGTGGACGTGCCCACTGCGGCGGCCGGACTTCGCGACGCCGGTGCGGACGTCCTCGGCTCGAACTGCGGCAACGGAATCGGCAACATGGTCAAAATTGCCTCGGCTTTTCGTGGACAGACGGACCTGCCGCTCATCATTCAGTCCAATGCCGGACTTCCGAGAACGGAGGCTGGGAAACTCATATACGACGAAACACCGGAGTTCATGGCCGCGCGGGTTCGTCAACTTCTGGACCTCCGCGTCTCGATCATTGGCGGATGTTGTGGTACGACGCCCGAACACATCCGAGCTATCCGCAACGCCGTCGATGCCGGGGTCGCTGCCTAGCCTTGGTGGTCATCATGCTGCGGCGCGCCGCGTCAGGCGATAGACCGGGTAGCTCGCGGCCAAACACGCGAGCGTCCACAGACTATTCCCCGTATCGCCGGCCACTGCCCCTACCAGAAACGTCAACGAACCAAGGAGCGCCAGCCCGGTCGTCCACGGGTGCCCCCACGCACGAAAAGGGCGGGGGGTGGTCGGCTCACGCCGCCGCAACACGAACAGGGAGGTGAAGGACATCGAGTAGTTGGCCACGAAGAAAAACGACATCACCGCAATCAACCGCTGAAATGTTCCGCTCCAGAGAATGAACAACACAGCAACGCCGGCGCTTGCCCACAACGCCGCACTCGGAGTCCCGCCCCGATTGACTCGCACTGCCGCCAGGGGAAACAACCCGTCTCGGCTGAGCCCGAATAGTACGCGGGTCGCCATTAAATGGTACGCGTTGATCCCGGCCAGCATCGACAGCATCATCGTTGAACGCACCGCCGTGTCGCCGTAGCTCCCGAATACCGACCGCGCCGCATTCCCCAGGGCGAAGTTGTCGCCCGCAATTTGGCCCAACGGAAGAACATGCACGAGGGCCGCGTTCAACAGCACATAGATTCCCAGGATTCCCAGACAACCGAAGAATAGCGCTCGCGGCACGTCCCGCCTGGGATTCCGAAGCTCCTCGCCGAAGTACACCGGCCCGCTCCAGCCGTCGTATGTGTAGACCACCGCTTGCAACGCGAGCACCACACTCACCGACAGAGATCCCGCATCTCGCGCAGCGGCGGCGGACGCCGCACCGCCCCCAAACAGGAAAAACGCCGCGATCAGCAAAACGAACCCCATGCCTTTCAAGGAACTAGCCAGGTTCTGCGTCCAGCTCCCCCAACGGAGCCCGCGCCATTGCAGCAAGGCGAAGAATACCGCCACCCCGACGGCGATGCCGACTCGATGTCCGGTGAGCTTGGGCACCAGCACCTCGGCGTACTCTCCGATAACCACTGCCACCGCCGCCGTCGTGCCGGAAGTCGACAACCAATCGCTCCAGCCGACAATGAAACCGGCGTAGTTGCCGAGCGCGCGGCGCGAGAAGGTGTACTGCCCACCCGAGACCGGGATCATCGCTCCCAGTTCGGCTAGGAGTCTGTCCGAGTAATCGCCCTTGACTGGCATGATACAATGGGTGGTGCAGGGGTCGGAGGCGCATGCTTTCAGGGGAGACTCAGGGATGAGCAAGACC
>Ga0209777_10003017_pt1 | contig 21339 bp, 8 predicted proteins | sample FrelakmetHBP12HB_FD_187147 | JGI IMG/M metagenome (GOLD analysis project Ga0209777, IMG submission 187147) | Freshwater lake sediment microbial communities from the University of Notre Dame, USA, for methane emissions studies -HBP12 HB (SPAdes)... | ecosystem: Environmental > Aquatic >...
CGGAGACCCACGTCGCAGGCGAAGAGCCCGGCACGGACAGAGCGCCCGTGCAGACGGGATGCTTGTCGCCGATCCAGCAGGTGGCCGTCACCGGCCCCGTGACGCCCTTGGGCAGCCGCAGGCGAAACGCGGGGATGTCCGCCTGCTGGTTGAAGTAGACGTAGAGGTCGCCGCCCGCGCCCATTACGGCCAAGTCCAAGGAGCCATCGCCGTTGAAATCCCCCGCGGCCAGCGCCCTCAGGCCCGGGCGCGCCTCCCCCGCGGCGCCGTCGGGGCCCGTCAGACGTACCTCCCGCTCCTCACCGAAGCACCGGAAGCCACGGTTGAAGTGATACAGGAACTCGCCGCCGGCGTAGGCGAGGCAGAGGTCCTGGCGGCCATCGTGGTTGAGATCGCAGACGAGCACAGCGGCGGCGCCCGGCGGACACTTGGCGGCCAGCGAACCCGCGTACCGCAGGACTTCCTTGAAGTTCCCCTTGCCGTCATTCTCCCAGAGCATGCTACGCTCCGGCCCGGCGAGGAACACATCGAGGGCGCCGTCCTGGTTGAAGTCGCCCACCCCGACCTGGGCGATGCCTTTGCCCGTGGCCACGGCCACCTTGACGGGGGCCGCGAACCCGCCGTCCCCGCCTTTCCAGAGGAGGCTGCCGCGCTCGCAGGGCTGAAGGATATCCGCGTAGCCGTCGTTGTCCAGGTCGGCGACAACGCACGGCGACGCCGGGCCAAGATCGTCTTGGGCCCCACGGGGCAGATCGACTTTCGTCCATCCGGCCTTGGCGTCGGCGACGAGAATGATCGGCCAGGCCGACGTGCTCAGGAGAACGCCCGGTTTCCCATGGACCGAGAGGGGCACGAGGGCCGTGCATGGCGCGGCCGGTTTGAACGAGAAACCGTCCGGCGCGGGCTTATAGGCGCCGTCTTCACACGCCAGCCGCACCAAGACGGCCGCGCCGTCCCAGCTGACGAGATCGGCCAGGCCGTCGCCATCGAGGTCCACCCAGGCGAAGGCCCGCGACCGGGTATCGAGCCTGGAGGCGGCGGTCACGTCCTCCAGGGCCTCCTCGCCCTTGGCGCGGTAGAGTCGGTCGCCCGCGGAGGAAGCGACGAAGAGATGGACCTTTCGATCCTTGCCTCGCTCGACGGCCGCCAAGCCCGCGACCTCGCCGGGAATCCCCTTGACCTTCGCCTCGCCTTGCCAGCGGACGGCCGCGCTCGTGGGCACGTCGGCGTCGGGGTCCTGGACGAGAACCTGCGACATGCGGATAAGCATATCGGTACCGCCCGCGTAAACGCTATCCATCTCGGCCGAGAAGTCGTGGACGTCCCAGGAGCCCTCCCCGGCGGCCTTGAGGTCCAGCCACTCGTCCGCCACGTGCAGGAAGGCCCGCTTCTCCTCGCCCGTGCTGTGGAAGAAGAGGAGGCCGGGCTCCCGGCCGCTCCCCTTGAGGGCGGCCTGGATATCCTCCAGATGGTCCTTCGAGGCGCCCCCAAGGCGGAGAACGTGGACGGCCACGGGCTTCCCCTTGAGGATCGTGGCCGCCGCCATCTGCCACTCCAGCGGGTCGGCGGTGGATTGGATCGCCCCCGCAAAGATGACGTCGGCCCGGTCGACGAGGTGCCTGGGCGTGAACCGGGGGTTGATGAGACCCCACCCGGCGCCGGCCGTGAGGAGCACGAGGGCCAGTGCCACCGCCACGTGTTTCATGGATGCGCCGCTAGGGTTCATTGCGGGTTTGCCTTCCACGTGTGGACGGCGATCTTGACGGGGTGGGCGCGGCCCGACTCCAGGTCGGTCACGGTCAGCACCCCACTCGTCTGCTTGTCAGGTTCCAGCAGCGCTCCTTTGATCCGGACCTCAAGACCCTCGCTGCCCTTGGCCACGCCCTCGGTTCTGGCGGGAACGATCCATATCTGCGAGCCCTCGGCCTTCCATCGCCGCGGCTTGCCCGTCCAATTGCGCAGTTTGATCTTGAAGGTCACCTCCGCCCGAGTCCTGATGTTGAAGGTGAGTTCGCTCTTGTCCACATCCAGGCCGGTGGTCGCGGCGACTTCGGAGGCCAACTGATACATCGCTTTCGAGCGCGCTTGCCAGTCCTGGCCGACCGCGAAGGTGCCCTTGTAGTGGCGGCCCAGCTGCTCCTCAACTCGCCGCGCCTGCTCCGAAGACAGTACGCCGCGGTCGAGGGTCTGCTCGACGAAGATGCGTGCTTCCAGCTCTTGCAGGCCTTCGATCATGGCCTCGAGCCGCGCGCTCGGTTCGGCGCCGTCCGGGCCGGGCCAGAGGCTCTTCAGGATGGAGAACCCGGGCGCCCCGCCGTGATGTCGGCACCCATCATGATACGACTTTTCCCAATAGTCGCCCCCCATGCGCCCGGTGCCCCGATACCCCGTGAAGACCGCCCGCTCCGGAAAGATCCTGAACGCCAGCGGGGTGCCGCTCCCGTTCACGACGATGGCGCCGCTATCGGTGCGCGGCGTGCAGAGGAGCATCTGCTCGCGGACCTTCCAGCCCTTCTGGGATTCCCCCCCGATCAGGAAGCTCTGGATGTTCTCGACCACCTTGTAGAACGGCTCCGGACCGGCCTTCTCCACGCCATCCCAGTAAGCCGAGTGGAACGTGGTCTTGTAGAACTCGCTGAGACCCGGATCCGGCTTGCCAATCGGCACCGATATGTTGGCGTCATGGGAGCCGCAGATCCAGAACACCTCGGGCACGAATTGGCGCAGAATGTCCTTAAGTTTCGGGTCGCCGTCCTGGTCCCAGCCATAGCCCCAGAACATCGCCTGGTCCAGCCCCCTGGCCGCCATGTGGCTGTAGAGAGAGCTGGCAAACGGCTGCCAGTACTTCTCCCGGCCGGGCACATCCGGCCCCAGGTTCACGCGCTCGTCCTTGCCGGAGGCCTCGTCCAGGACTTTGACCTCCATGGGAGCCTGGAACCCATGCATGACCACGAACGACACGACGACCGGCGTGCCGCAGTTCCTGACGATCAGGTCCAGGTAACGGTCCAGCGCGGTGTAGTCAAACGCCAGGGCGCCATCCTTCTTCCGAATCCATCGGATAAGCGAATCGTCCCTGTTGCCAAACTCCGTGTCGAGGAGCACGGGCACGAACCATACGTCATTGCCCACACGCGCGAGCTGGCGGACGCTGGCCTCGATCAGTTCCCAGTGCCGATCGGACCACAGCGGGGTCTTATACTGTTTCGCGACGCCGTACGGCGATTGCTCAATGGCCACAATCGTCTGGAAGTCGCGCGGATCCGGAACCCTCCAGTCCAGCACTTCGACTATCAAGGGCAGCGTGGCGGCCGGGAAATCCGGCCCTTCGACGCGCACGGCGCCCTGGTACAACCCCGGTGCGGTATCCGCCGGAACCTTCACGGACAACCAGTAGGGCTGGCAGGAATTCGCCGCAATCCGCTCCGGCAACGCGGCGGCAATCCAGTCGAAGTACTGAATCCGGCCCAGGGCCGCCGCGGCGGCGGCTCGATTCTCCAACGTTTCCGGCGCGAAACGGACCAGAGCGCGTGCCTTCGGCGCGCTCCAGTCGCCGTACCGGGAATTGCCGCCGCCAATCTCGATCATCTCGCTCCCGACGATGCGTCCTTCCCCCAGCGAACTGATGTCGCTCATCGGTTGAGGGTTGATCCCGAAGATGCGGACGGAATTGGCCGGCAGCGCAGCGCCCGCACGGCTCTTGAGCTCGGTGGCCGTGACCTTCACATCGGCCAACTCCCTGTCGGTTCCGACGACCACCTGCGCCGAGCAGGTGCCATGGCGTGCCCCGGCCAGCCGGATCACCCCCGGCGATGCGCCGGGCTCAAGATACTCCGGCGAGAACATGCGGCGGGTCATGTCCTCGGTCCATACCTGCACCCCCTTGGGCCGGCTCAAGGACGAGGGCACATCCTTCGACGCGCAGCGCAACTCCAGCCGCGACAGGCGCGCGTGTTCCCACTGCCGATCCACGACGTCCCTATACCCGAACCATTCCTTCATCACGTAGGGATGCAGCGGGGCCGCGCGCAGCTCGATGGCCAGGACGTTCGTCCCTTTCCGAAGCAGTTGCCGGGGAATGGCCAGGGGACCGATCGTGCGGTTGCGGAGCCTGTAGAGCCGCGAGCCCACCGGCGTCAGCTCGTCCGCCGTCCGGATGACCTGCGTGGGCGGCGGCTCCTTGTATTTCGCCTTCTCTTGCTCCGAGAGGTCCGCAAACGTTACGACGTAGGCCTCCTGCGGGTACTCATCCGCCATCGTCTCGGCCCCAAGCTCGCCGGCCGGAAGATGGCCGCGCGCGATTTCCCGGCCGTTCACGAGCGCCCGGAGCCCGCCGATGTAGTCAGCGCTGAACGTCACGGTTCCTGCCGTAGCGGGGTCGGGAATCTCGAAGCGGAAACGCAAATACACCCCGCTCAGCCAGCCATTCCTCTCCGTGGTGCCGACGGTATATTGCGCCGGCGAGCCGACGCCGTCCGGCTTCCGCAGGTGCGGCCACGCCGAATCGTCGAACTCGGGCCCGCACCATCCATCCGCGGGCGGCTCCGTGATGCTTCCGAGCCTAATGAAGATCCGGTTCTTCCTCGCGAAACTGTTGTACTCCGACTCCACCGTGACGTGGTCGCGCCAATCCTCTTTCTGCCAGTCGTGGTTCTCGGACGCCAGGTGCTTCTCGACTTCTTTCTGGAGCCTGCCCATCAAGATGGCGCCCAACATCTTGTCGCCTTCGGCCTTCAGAGGCTTGGGGGCGATCCTCTGCACATCGAACCGGTAGTAGGCCCTGCTGTAGGCGCCTTCGTCGAGAATGAGCGTGCCGCTGTCCTGACCGGCACTGCCCGCCCACGCGACTGCACAGCACGCGAACGAGAAGAGTATGCCCGCGATAACCCGTAAAGTCCGATTCATCGAGGACTACCTCCGATTCCAGCAGGGGCAAGGACTCCGCCAGGAAACCTCCATGCCATCTGAATAAGAGTAGTCTAGCACTCTTGAGAGCAACAGTTAAGGAGCACAGCCGTTGGCCGGGCGGTGCCGCGCGGCGAACTGCCCGCCGAACTCGGCGGCCGCAGGGCGGCCGCTCTCGCCCATCCTCCTTTGCCATTTTGAACACCGTGGAATGAGCTACTTATTTCGCCGCCTTCTCCATGTCGGCGATCTCTTCCGGCGTGGCCTCCACGGCCACGCGGAATCTCGTGAGTCCGTAACCCGTCCCGCTCCCATCGCCGACCCCCTCACGGGTGGCGGCGAACGAAAAAGCGCGACCCATGGCATTGTGATCGTGTTTCCTGCCGGCCGTCTCCTCCTTCTCGCAGGGAGTCGGGTAGTGCGGATCCACCGTGTCCTTGCGAGAGAACTGTCGCGCGTCGCCTATCATTTCCCACGCGTTACTAATAATCATGTCATACAAACCCCACGCATTCGGCTTCTTGGATTTCACCGGCAAGAGTGTTTTACCATCATTAACCTGGTCCATGTATTTGGCGTTGAAGGGGGGATTGGATGTGCCTACGCGGGCCGCGTATTCCCATTCGGCCTGCGTGGGCAGGCGGACCTTCCGGCCGTTCTTTTCCGACAGGATTCGGCAGAACTTCTGGATATCGGCGCAGGGGACCCGCATGACGGGGATACGGGGTCCCTTCTGTTCGCTGGGATTGTTTCCCATGGCCGCCTCGTACATTTCCTGGGTCACGGGGATCTCGGCCAGGTAAAAAGGCTTGGTCAGCGTGATCATGTATGGGTAGTCATCATCGTATCGACAATCGCCATTGTAGGTGCCGTAGAACGGGACGCCGGCAAAGTATTTTCCGGCCGGCAACAGGAGGCATTTCAGGGACAACGCGTCGTTGACCTTGAGGATCAGCGGTTCCTTGCCGGGCATCGCGAGCGGCGTATCGGGCGCCAGCATCCTGGCCGGGTAGTTCAGTTTAGCCCCCGCCGCCTGGCTCACTTCGATCCATTTCTTCCCGTCCTTCTCGGAAACGACGCCCGTCACGGCCCTCGCCGGATTGCTCCACCGGCCCTCTTTGGCCGGATCGAGTTTCCCGGGGACGATATAGTACTTCAGCCGTTTATCGAACGCCCCCTGAATCTTCCGGGCCTGGTCGCCGTCGAGGCTGTCGCCCGTATAGAATTCCTTCATGATCTCGTCCACCGCCTGGGCCACTCCCGGCGGTCCTTCCACGGCAAATAACACCAGCGTCTTGTCCGATCCTTGACCGGTACAACATTCGCACATCAGCACTCCCTTCAACGTGACCGCGGCGGCGCCTGCGACAGCCGGTTTTGCTTCCACGGCCGACGTCGCCTCCGCCGCCGGAGCGGACACGGCCATCGACAACACAACCAGCGACATCCCAACAGCCACCCGCGATAATGGCCTCATACCATCGTCTCCGTTCCTTTCATCGTTCCGATTCACGGGGGCCTTGCCTTTGCCATCCTCACATCGGCCAGCTCTACACGCTTGGCGATGCGTATTACGCAACGGTTACCACCGGTAATAGCGGTAGGGATTATCTCCCATGGGGAAATCCATGCGATAGTCGGGCGAGTAGCATCCCAGAGACCCGCCCCCCTCCGGTTGGGGCCCCAGGGACATCGGCAGGCCTTTGTTGCCCACAAAGCCTCCGTCGTTAAAGCGGTCGAAGAGTCGCACGGCAATGACGTTCTCACCGGCCTTCACCAGCCTTCCAGGCACCACGTAGTGGCGCGGCGCGAGCCACCAGGTAGCCGTATCGCTTCCTGTGTGACCGACTTCAACACCGTTGAAGTAGGTAGTGTCAAAATCATCGATCGCACCGAGCGCGAGAATCATATCCTTGCCTGCCTCGCTCCTGGGAATGATGAGTGGCTTGCGGAATACCGCCTCCCCGTCGCTGTCTCGGAAGAACGGTACCATCTGGGGCAACGCCACGGGGGTCCATCCTTCGGCCGGCACGGTTTCCCCAACCAGCTCTCTTGCGGCCGGGGTGACGCCGGGATCGGGATGCGCCGTGGCGTCGGTTGCAGCAGGGGGCAACTTGAGGGTAACCTTCATCTGCCAGACGCCATCCAGGTTAAGTGCCCAGGTGTCGAGGGGGTGGAATATCCGGCCATCCACCGCAAAGCTGGCGCCCAGGTTCGAGAGGAGTTGCGCCACGGCGCGGGTGGACCTCCAGCGCGTGTAGCGGAAGTAGGTCTTCTCGTCCGCGTGAAAGCGATCCGGGTCCACCTGGCAAAAGACAGCCACGCCCTTTCCTATCGTCTTGCGGCCAATCAGGCCGTCCGCCCCGATATCCGCGCCGGCGCTCAGGACCCAGGCAGGAGCATCCAGGTGGGTGCGCCAGCGAAGATCGGACGCGCTCAGGCCTCTTGCTTCGAGCCAATCGGGCACCGAGAGCGACCCGGCGAAATCGGCCGCAGCCGGCTTCAATGTGGTGCCGAGCCACCCGTCTGCCTGGGAGCGCGGCAAGAAGAATGCCTTGCCGCCTCTTTCCAGGTAAGCGCGGAGCGCCGCCGCGTCGATGGCCGCGTCCGGGCCGATCAAGAGCAGCCCGGCGCCCGCGTCCAGCGCTTCCGACCGCTGATAGCTCACCCCAATCCTGTCCAGCCACGCCGCGCCTGCTGCGCCGCCCAGGTACATGACCTGGCTTACGCGCGGAGACAGCGGGGAGTGAAGCGCGTCATCCATGAGGCGCCCGGCCATGCGATGCGCCGCGGGATCCGGGACCACGTGGTCTTCCAGGTCCAGGGTGCAGACGATCAGCCGCCCTTGGCCATAGTCCAGCTCCATCAGCGGCGAATAGGCCAGGTCGAACTCACATTCCAGCAGGGGGCGCCAGCCGCTGCGGTGAGGCTTCTCAATGGGGGCGCTCGTGACCCCGCCGCGGTTGCCCCAGTGCCACCCGGCGTAGGGCTGATCTCCTTCGTTCCCCTTGAGGTAAGTTCCCGGCACGTACTTCGGGCAAGCCTCAATCACGGTGCTCTCGCCCGTCCAGTCGCGGAGGTCGTCGGCATCTATCCCGCGGGTGACCGGGGAATTCATGGGAAAGACACGCCGGCTGACCTGGGGGCACACCCGCCACCCCAGGGCTTGTGCCATCCATTCCGGGTCTTGCGCACAGATCATCGCTCGGCCTCCGGCGCGCACGCAGGCTTCCAGCCTGGCCGCCACCGTCGGGTCCTTCTTCAAGGCATTGCGTCCGATGACCACGAGGGGCGCCGCCGCGCCATCCCAGACACGGGTCGTGTAGCCAAGGTTCGCCAGCATCTTGCCGGTCATCCCGTCCGGATCCACAATAGCGATCTCGCCTTCGGCCGATCGGTCCTTCCCAAAGACCCGAAACGCCAGTGTGTCCCGGTGCGTGGTCCCCCCTATAGCTGCGGTCAGCGTGATCCGGCCATCGGCCTTGCCACCGGCTTCTTCCGCGGCCGCGATCACCTGGATGGGAATGAAGCGGGTCTCCGAAACCGCCAGCCTGCCGTGGTCCGTGCCCCCGCCTGCTTCCTTCCCGCCGGCCACGGCGGTCCAGGTGGCTGTAAAATCCTGGGCCTCGCGCGTGTCGTTGACGAGGACGATCTGCTTCTCGATCTTCTGGCCGGAATAGAAGTGGTGATCCTTCGCCGTGTAGGCCCCTGCCGGGCCGGCGATCCACGCCAGGGTCGGTCCGTTGATCTCCTTGAGCGCGTCCTGCATCCACGACCATGTACGCAATCCGCCCGGCAGACCTGCTGTCCGCCAACTACGCCACGTATTTATGCGGAAGAGCTGCTGGATTTTGTGGTCGTTGGCGTACTCATCCAGGCGGTTCTCGGAGCTGTTGTAGAGCATCCCGCTGCGCAAGAGGTCGTGAAGATACTGCCGGTACTTCGGCTCCTCCGAGGCATAGGCATCTTCGCCAAAGTAGATGGCGCCGTATTCCGTCAGCAGGGGCTCGCTGGTGATGTTCGAGGTGAAGCCGTCGCGCCCGCGGCGGAACGTGCAGTCCATCGGCGTGCCGAACTCAGTCATGGTGATCGGCATCTCGCCGCTCTTCGCCCACTCGCTCAGCCAGTCCTCGCGCTCCTGGAGCGGTATCAGATCCAGGTAGCAGTTCATCGAATAGACATCGCCCGTATAGGCCCCCGCATGGCTGTAATAGACGCGGGTCGGGTCAAGCTTCTTGATCGCTTCAAACATCTCCTTGCCGGCAACCATGAGGCGCTGCCAGCGCTGGTTGGACTGATCCCAGCCGCGGCGGCCCACGTGGCGCGGATCCGCGTCGACCGCGCTGTTGAAGAAATTCATGCCGGCGACCCACATGACCGCGGACGGATGGTTGCGGTAGTGGCGCATCCACACGGCGGTGCGGTCCAGGGCACGTTGCTGATTCTGCTCCCAGACAAGCTTACCGCTCGGATCCATCATGTACTTGTTGGCGTTGAGGACATACTCCGCCACCAGGTATCCCTTGTGGTCCGCGTCGTCCAGGTCCCGCCCCGAGTCGGTGGCATCGCCCCGGGTATCCACCGTCGGGCGTCCGAGCTCCCAGAAGTTCTCCCCTACCTGCGGGCGCTGTCCCCAGTAGAAGCACCCCTGCCGCAGGCGGATCTCGGTTCCGTTCAGGAAGAACTTGCGCCCCTCCGCCCAGAACTCACGGAAGCCGAATTCCTGGTTGTACTCGTCGTCCAGGCCCGCGCCCTTGACTTTCAGCCGGAGGGTATAGCGGTTGGGCAGGTCCACGTCCCACAGGCGTGGGTTTGCCCAGGGCCAGGAGAGGGTAAGGGTCTGCGCCTCCTTCGCCTCCACGGCCGCGTCCGCCGTGAAGGTCTTCTCCACGGCGCCCTTTTCGTCGAGCATCTCCGCGACGAACTCCGCCCGGCCGGTCTGCTTGACGCCGCCAAGTTCCACGTCCAGGGAGACTTCCTTCTTGCGTGTGGAGGTGCGCACGAAGACGTCGGTCACATGCGCTTCGGAGGAGCGGCTTTCCAGGAGGACGCTGCCGGCGAGGCCCCGCGTCTCCAGCCCGGCCGACGCATAGGAGACGCTGCTCAAGGCGTTCTGCCAGAAGCGCCCCACTTTTTCCGGGTCGGCGATGGCGGCCACCACGAGGCGGACCTGGGCCGTCTTGCCGGGCGTTACCGCTTGCGTGATGTCCACGCAGCCCCAGGGCCAGGCAACGGTTCCGCACGGCGTCCCGTTCACATAGACCCTGGCGTCGGTGCACACACGGTCAAAGCGCAGGCTGATCGCGCGGCCCTGCCATTCCGCCGGGATGGGCGCCTGGCGCTCGTACCAGGCGCGCGTGACCAACGTCCCATCATAGAGGTCCCACGGCGGGCCGCCGCCGAGGGCCAGGAAAGCCGAAGGCTTGCCCGCGTGAATCTGCCAGTCGCCCGGCACCTTGATATAGGCCCACCCCAGCTTCGGGGGCTCCGCCGCCGCGTCGGCCGCGGGTATGAAGCGCCAGATGCCGTCGAGGGGAATCTGTGCCCGCTTCGCATTCACCGTCTTCGTGCCCGTCTTGTCCCAGTCCAGGGCGATGCCGGGCGGCAGCGCGGCGTCTCCCAACGGCGTCGGCGCGACCATGTGGGGCGTCACCGTGAGGTCGGCGATCTCGAATACGCCGGTGCAATAGAACATCGCGGGCTGGATGTTCAGGCGGGTCGCCCCCTTGGGCACCTTCAACTCCACCGACTTCGTCACCCAATCGGAGTCGGCCCGCAATTCGGGAACTTCGGGGGGGAAGCCGAATGAGCCTCCTTCGAACATCAGGGCAACGCGGGCCGTGTGCCAGCCCTCTTTGCCTGTTTTCAGGTTCGTGGCTTTCATGCGGACCGAGACGACGAGGGACGCGATCTGCGGGGCGACTTTCACGTAGGCGTGCACGGTGTCGAGCGGACGCCCCGGGTCGGAATTCTCGATGCGCAGCCAGTGCTTGCCGTCTTCGGAGATGACCTTGAATTCCTTGTTGTTCGGAATATTGAATCCCTCGGCCCACCCCGTATTGATGTCCGGGTGTTCGAAATTCCCCTGGGGAAACAGGTTCGCCTGGGCCAAGGCATGTCCTCCCGCAATCCCAAGGAACGCGAGAATCAGTGGGAACTTGATATTCATGTTCGTTATCCCGTATCCGCGGAGCCCTGAACGGCGAGGCCCCGAGCACATTACCAGCATGGCCGACGGATTACAATGCGCGCTTCCTCCACGTGCTCCGGGACGCGGCACCACAAGGCGCCGAGCCCGGGGAACTGGTCCCATCCGCCGGGCAGCGACTCGAAGGTGGCATAGCTGCTCATGCGTCTACCGCAAGGCAAGCTCGAAATGTGGTGCGCGCGGGGTGCAGACGATACACCGGTGTTCTCTGAGAGCCGAGTAACGGTACGGCGCATGGTTTCCTCTTGGTTTCCTCCTCCCCCCGCGTCACAATACCCGCGTCTCCATGTAAGGACACCTTGCCCCGATGACGCCTGCCGAATTCATCGCCAAGTGGAGGCCCGTCGAGCTCTCCGAGCGGGCCGCCAGCCAGGAGCATTTTCTCGACCTGTGCGGCCTGCTTGGCCAGCCCACGCCCGCCGCCCACGACGCCACCGGCGCCGAGTATGCCTTCGAGAAGGGCGTCGCGGTCAAGCCCGTCGCGCGATCGAAGATCGCAAGGTGATGGACGCGAGGTGGGAGAAAGACGGCAAGTACATAGACGACCTCGGCCAGGAGTGGGACGAGCCGCCCTGGCCGCCGTGGGGTCTGCGCGTCGGATTGCTGGCAACTCAGGGCATTCGCGGAGGGGACAACCGCACCGTTCTTGAGCGGATCAAGAAGTCCGGCGACATCTTCTTGGCCTGGTCCGACCGCGACTGGATTCTCGACGGGGCCAACGTCCATGTGTCCATCGTGGGGTTCGGTGCCCATGTGGCACCGCCGCCCTCGGCGGTGCTTGTTCCATGCTCACCGCCGGGGGCGGCGGTGCCACATGAAACGCCGGTGCCACAAGGGGCGGTGCTCGACGGCCAAACGGTGCCGTGCATCAACGCCGACCTGACCGCCGACGTGGACACAGTCAGCGCCCGCGTTCTCCCCGAGAACGGCGGCCTTGCTTTCATGGGCGACACCAAGGGCGGGGCGTTCGACATTCCGTGGGACGAGGCCCGGTTCCTCCTCGCGCAGCCCAATCCGAACGGGCGGCCCAATAGCGACGTGCTCAAGCCGTGGGTCAACGGGGCGGACACCACGCAGCGGCGGCGCGGCATGTGGATCATCGACTTCGGCTGCGAGATGGCGATGGACCATGCGGCGGGATACGAGGGTCCGTTCCGCGTAGTGCGTGAGCGGGTCGAACCCGAGAGGCGCGACAACCGGCGGGCCGCCTACGCCGCGCGATGGTGGATTCACGTTGAGCCCAGACCCGCCATGCGGCGAGCGTTGCCCGCGGACCGCTGCATCGCAACGCCGAACGTCACCAAGCACAGGCTCTTCACGTTCCTGGACGCACGCACGTTGCCCGACCACCAGCTCATCGTCTTCACCCGGTCCGACGACTACTTCTTCGGCGTCCTGCACAGCGCGGTCCACGAACTGTGGGCGCGGCGAATGGGAACACAGCTTCGCGAGGCCGAGTCGGGCTTCCGCTACACGCCCACGACCTGTTTCGAGACGTTCCCGCTTCCGTGGCCGCCGGGGTCCGAGCCGGCCGGCGGTCCCGTGTGCCAGCGCATCGCCGCGGCGGCCCAGGCCCTGAACGAGCAGCGGGAGCGGTGGCTGAATCCGCCCGAGTGGATCGACCCCATCGCCCGCAGCGTCGACCTGGCAGACACGTTCGCCGACGTGCCCGCCGAGGCCCGCCCCCTCATCCGCGAGTCGGCGATCATGGCCATGGCCGCGCGCGACCCGAACCTGCGGAAGCGGACCCTCACGAACCTCTACAACGAGCGGCCGACGTGGCTCGTCCTCTCGCACGCCGAGCTCAACCGCACGGTCCTCGCGGCCTATGCGGCCGTCGATCCCGAGGGCGGCTGGTCCGAGGACTGGGCCGACGTCTGGCGCGACTCGGGCGCCGGCCAGCCCCTGCCGCCGGGCCACGCCCTGGCCGCCCGACGGTTCCGCACGCTGACGGCCGTCGCGCTGGCGATCACGGGCCAGCACATGAGCGGCCCCAGGTTCTTCGGGCTGGCGCAAGGCAAGGAGGTATGGGCATGATCCAGCCAGCTTCGCCATCGGCCCAGGTCGTCCGCTGCGCCATCTACACCCGCAAGTCCACCGAGGAGGGGCTGGAACAGGCGTTCAACTCCCTCCAGGCCCAGCGCGAGGCCTGCGAGGCCTACGTCGCCAGCCAGCGGCACGACGGCTGGGCCGTGCTGCCGACCCAGTACGATGATGGCGGCTTCACCGGCGGGAATACCGAGCGGCCCGCCCTTCAGCGGCTCCTTGCCGACATCGAGGCCGGTAAGGTCGACGTGGTCCTCTGCTACAAGCTCGACCGGCTGTCGCGGTCCCTGGCCGACTTCGTCCGGCTCATGGAACTCTTCGAGGCGCGCGGCACGAGCTTCGTCAGCGTGACGCAGCGCTTCGACACCAAGTCCAGCATGGGCCGGCTGACGCTCAACGTGCTCTTGTCCTTCTCGCAGTTCGAGCGGGAACTCACGGCCGAGCGTGTCCGGGACAAGATCGCCGCCGCCAAAAAGAAGGGGAAGTACGTCGGCGGCCGGCCGGTCCTGGGCTACGACGTCGACCGCGAGCGGCGGTGCCTGGTCGTGAACACCGAGGAAGCCGACCTCGTGCGGCACATCTTCCAGCGGTTCCTTCAGCTCGCGTCCTGCCGGCTCGTGGCCCGGGAACTCAACCGCCAGGGCCATCGCACCAAGGCCTGGACGGCCCGGAGCGGCAAGGAGCGAGGCGGGTCGCCGTGGAACAAGTCCTACGTCCACTGGACGCTCACGAACCGCCGGTACGTCGGCGAGGTCATGCACCAGGGGCAGGCCTATCCCGGCGAGCATGAGGCGATCATCGACCGCCGGACGTGGGACCGAGTGCATGCTCTTCTCAGTGAGAACCGCCGCTACCGGGCCACGCAGACGCGGAAGAAGACGGCCGCGATCCTGAAAGGCATCCTCCGGTGCGGCTCCTGCGGCAAGCCGATGGCGCCGGCCCAGACAACGCCCCGCCGCGGACGGCGGTACCAGTACTATGTCTGCCATGCCGCCAGCAAGAACGGCCACGACACCTGTCCGGTCAAGTCCGTGCCCGCCCGCGAGATCGAAGGGGCGGTCTTCGACTATCTAAGGGCGCTCTTCGCCGACCCCGAGATGGTCGCCCGGACGTTCCGTGCGACAGAGGCCCAGGCGGCGGAAGAGCGGCAGGCACTCGCGCGGGAAAAGGCGGCCATCGAGAAGCGCCTCGATGACCTCCGCAAGACGATCGGCAGGCTGGTGCGGACCACAGGCGGCCAGGCCGTGGGCGCCCTCGCGGAGGAGCTTCGACGGCTGAACGAGGAGTACGCCGAGGCTGAGCGGCAACTGCGTGAGGTCGAGGTCCAGATAGATGGCCAGGGCAAGCAGCCGACCGAGCGGGACGTGGCCGCGGCGTTACGGACCATCGACCCGCTGTGGAAGGAACTCTTCCCGGCCGAGAAGGAGCGGGTCGTGCGGCTCCTGGTCGAGAGCGTCACCGTCCGGCCCGATGGCCTGTCGGTGCGACTCAGGCCGGGCGGCCTGACGGCCCTGGCAGCCGAGGTGGACGGTACGGATACGGAGGCAACAGCATGACGACCGTGGTCGAATTGGCACAGCACAAGATGGGCCCGGCTCGGGTGCGGCGTGACGGCGAGGCAATCGTCATCGACATCCCGATGGCCTTCCGCTGCCGCAGCGGACGCAAGGAGATCGTCCTGCCGCCCGGCGAGACGGCGGCGCCGCCCAAGCCCACGGGCCCATTGGCGCTCGCCCTGGCCCGGGCCTTTTGCTGGCAGGAGATGATCGAGTCCGGCGAGGCCGTCTCGAACTCCGACCTCGGCCGCCGCCTGAAGATCGACCAGTCCTTCATCGCCCGCACGGTGCGCCTGGCGTCCCTCGCGCCGGACATCGTCGAGGCCATCCTCGACGGCCAGGAGCCGGACGAGGCGTCGCTGCGGTGCCTACGCCGAGAAGTGCCTCTCCTCTGGGCCGAGCAGCGGAAGCTCTTCGGCCTCGGCCACACGCCCGCCGAGTCCCACGGTCCCGCCGTTGCTAAGAAGTAGCCCCTCCGCATTGCCTCCGCCGCATTCATCACCCCCACCACGGCTCCTTCGCACGTGGGCCACGTTTGGTCAAGAGTTCGCAGTGGTATTTGCTGCTCCCTACAGGACTCCCGCGAAATGTCGGGCGGTCTTGGAGCGTGCGAACGTAACTCGTTGTCCGCACGCACGTTCCTTGATCTTGGACTAAAACGCAGAAGTCCAAACCCAACAGAGACTCCGGGGCCAAAGAGAGAGAAAATGGCCCGAAACGGGTCGTTGGGGGGCGCCTCTAGTCCAAATGCGTTCTGAGACCCGCGCAGACAAGACCACGCGAAAGTCTTGGCAGGGGCGTAGTTAACGCGACGGTGCGGCAGACGCATGGCGGAGATGCGAAAAGCGAGTGAGACGTTTCGCTCGCGAGGATATGGTGGGCGCTACAGGACTTGAACCTGTGACCTCGTGGGTGTGATCCACGCGCTCTAGCCAGCTGAGCTAAGCGCCCACTGCGCAACGGCTTCCACACCCTCGAAGACTATACTCGCCCGGCGGCACCCTTTCAAGTGGCTGTTTCCTGTTGACGCTCGCACGGCGGGAAGCTAGCGTCTGCACGCCCATCGCGCGAAGGGGCCAGTGGCATTGGAGTACTATCCATGGTGCGGATGACTCGCTCGGCGCTCCTCGCCGCGCTCACGCTGGGGCTCGTCGCAGGCACGTCGGCCCTGGCGCTCATCAATCCGACGTTCACGCCGGTCCACGTCGCGAAACAGTCGGCCCTCATCCTGGAACTCCAGGTGGCGCCGCCGAAGGACGGCAGGGCCGCGGCCGCCGTAAGACGCGTCCTCAAGGGGAAGTGCGACTCTAAGACGCTCACGCTCGACCTGACGACCGCCGCGGTCAAGGAGCAGGGCCAGGCCCTCGCCGACGTGATCCAGGCGTCGGCCGGAGCCCCGGCGGGGTTCTTCACGGGAGGGGCCGAGTCGCGGGAAGGCCCGGGCCAGCCGGACGCCGCCGAAGGGAAAGACCGGAAGGCATTTCTCCATATCGGCGGCAAGTGGGTGGCCCTTTACGGCGGGCAGAAGGACGTGTGGCATCTCGATGGGTTCGACACGCAGATGCTGGCGACGTGGCAGGGCGGCAGCGACATGCTCCTGCGCGCGGCCGACTACGTGCTGGCGGAGGCGGACGCCGACGTGCCGGCCCGCGAGAACGTCACCTGGGCGGCAGCCGGCCCGCAGCCGTTCGGCAAGGTTCCCGGCCCCGTGCATGCCGCGATGCCCGTCGACCTGGCGGGCGACGGCAAGCTCGCGCTCCTTGCTGAGAGCGAGGGCGGCGACCGCCTCTTCCAGTTCGACGCCAAGGCGAAGGGCCTGAAAGATGTCACCGCGGCGCACGCCCTGAGCGCCAAGTCCATCGTGGCCGCATGGGGGCCGTTCGGCGGCCAGGGGCGGCTCGACCTCGTGAGCTGGGACGGGCAGGCCCTCACGCTCCACGTGCAGGACGCCGACGGAAAATTCCGCGCGGGCCGCACGCTCGCGAAGGCGGACCTCGGCGCGGAGGTCCTGGGCCTGGCGGTGCTCGACTCGGGGAAGCCTGGCCGCGCGGCCGTCCTCGTCAGCACGAAGGCGGCGCCGCTCCTCTGGGTTCCTGGCGAGAAGGACTCTGCTCCGAGGCCTCTGGGCTTCGACGCCGCGGCGGCCGCTGGCCTCGGCGCGCCGGGCGGGTGCCTCGTGGCCGACTTGGACGGCGACGGCCTGGCCGATATTCTCCAGCCCTTCGTCAAGGGGAGCCTCGTCTACAAGGGCAAGCCGGGCGGCGGCTTTGCGGCGCCGATCCGTGCGGATGTGGCGCTCGGGGCGGGCCGGTCCCACGCCTTCCTGGGCGACTTCGACGGCGACGGCCTGCTCGACATCGTGACGCTCAGCGAGGCCGGGGCGGGCGTCTGGCAGAACCGCGGCGGGATGAAGTTCACAGAGTCGCTCGCGTTCTCGGGCGAGTTGGCCTACAAGGCCGACGGCGGCGCGGTCGACGGCATGACGGTCGACTTCAACACCGACGGCCGGCAGGACATCGTCCTCTTCAACGCGGGGGCCTACCCGTGCCTCTTCTTCAGCCGCGGGTTCCGGAGTTTCGGCTACGCCAACGGGCTGGACTTCGACCGCCTGGGCACGCTCGCGGCGGCGGCCGGCGGGCAGCAGGCCGGGTGCATGGCCGACTTCGACGGCGACGGATCGCCCGAACTGGCGATGGTGCTCTCGAACGGCGAAGGCTGGTGGCTGGCGTTCGAGACGGCCGGTGAGCAGCCCAAGTGTGTCCGGGCGGCGCTGCCGCTCAAGGGCCCGTTCGCTGGTCCGCTCACCGTCACCGGCTGGCGCAAGGACCGATGCCTGGGCGCCTGGAACGTCGTGGCCGGCACAAGCGAGGCCCTCGTGGCCCTGCCCAAGGCGGGGCCGGTGACCCTGAAGTGGCATCTGCCCGGCGCGACGCCGCAGACGAAAGAGGTCGCCCTGACCGGCCCCGCGCGGCTGGTGCTGGAGGCGGCGGCAGGCCCGTCGGGCAGCGCCGTCGCTGCGACGCCCGCGCCGGCCACGCCGGCGAAGCCGGTGGAAGGCGCGGCCCCGCCCGATCCGTCGAAGTCGGGGCTCAGCATTCTCGAGATCAACACCCGCACACATCCCTACCGCGCCCAGCCCAATCCCGAGGCCGTCCGGACGACCTGGCGCTACTGGGAGACCTGGCAGACGGAGCTCGTCAAGCTCGACTCCGGGGACCTCGTGCGGGCGGACATTTTCCGGCCGGTGGTGGCGGCCAAGGACGCCCAGGGGAAGGCCGTCACGGGACCCGACGGGAAGATAAAGCTGGATATCAATAAAGCGAAGAAGGTTACCGGCTCCGCGCTGCCGCCCGACGGCTGGCGCGGCGTCGAGTTCGACGACGGCGCGTGGTTCCGACACGAGGGCCCGATGACCGAGGGCTACCGGAGCCTGGCCCTCGTGTGCGTGCGGGGCAAGTTCCAGGTCGAGGACCCGGCCCGGGCGCCGGAGCTCAGCCTGTCGGTGGGGTTCCGCGGCGGCCTCGTGGCCTATGTCAACGGCCGCGAGGTCGGCCGCGCGAGCCTGCCCGCCGGCGAACTCACCCCGGAGACGCCGGCCGAGGAGTATCCGCCCGAGGTCTACACGAACCCCGACGGGTCGCTCATCGATCAAACGAACGTCGCGCCCTGGGCCAATTACGTGGTCACGGCCGCGTGGGCCCCGAAGCTGGGCAACCAGTTCAAGGACCCGCAGGTCGTCGCGCGGTACCAGCAGCGCTGCCGCCGCCTGGAGGTGAAAGTCCCCGCGTCGGCCCTGCGCCGGGGCCTCAACGTGCTGGCCCTGGAGGTCCACCGCGCGCCGACCCGGGCCGTGATGTTCCAGAACGTGGCGTACAACGACTGGCTGGCCAAGCACATCGTCTCCGAGCCGAAATCCACGTTCCTCGGCCGCTCCATGCCCGGCTGTTTCTGGAACCACGCGATGCTGGAGGACGTCCGGCTGGCCGCGCCGGCCGACGGGGCGGGTCTGGTGCCCAACGTCGCGCGGCCCAAGGGCTTCCAGGTGTGGAACGAGTCGGTCTTTAAGCGCGTGCTGCCGACGCACTACGGCGACCCGAACGAGCCGCTTCGGCCGATCCGCATCCGCGGCGTCCGCAACGGCACCGCCTCCGGCCAGATCGTCGTGGGCTCCGCGGACGCCATCAAGGGCCTGAAGGTCGCCGTGTCGGACCTCAAGGACGCCGCGGGCCACACGATGCCGGCCTCCGCCGTCGAGGTCCGCTATGTCCGGTGGTGGCAGATGCCCGGCTGGCCGAGGGCAGGGCAGTACGACGCCCTGGACCCGGAGCCGCCGGGCGACCTCGCGCCGCTGACGAAGCCGCCATGGGACCAGAATACTTCCATGGGCGCGGTAGCGGGCGTCGTCCAGCCGGTCTGGTTCGTCGTCCAGGTGCCGCGCGACGCCCCGGTCGGGACCTATATGGGTAAGGTGACGGTGAACGCGGAAGGCCAGGAGCCGGTCGAGGCGGCCCTGGAGCTTCGCGTGGTCAGCGACTGGGTCCTGCCCGACGCGAACGCGTTTACGACGTACATGGGCATCCTGGAATCACCGGACTCCGTGGCTTTTCAATATAACGTTCCGCTCTGGTCCGACGCCCATTGGAAACTGCTCGATAAGACGATGCAGGTCCTGGGCGACGTCTCCAACCGTGAGGTCTACATCCCGCTCATCACGAAGACGCAGCTCGGCAACGAGCACGGCATGGTGCGGTGGATCCGGCAGGCCGACGGGACCTATAAGCATGACTTCAGCCTCGCCGAACGCTATCTGGACCTGGCCGTGACGTACCATTGGAACGTCCAGGTGGTGTGCCTCTACCTGTCCGACATCGCCGTGGGCCGGCACAACCCCTATCTCGATCCGCCGCGCGACCCCCCCGGCGTGACGGTCGTGGACCCGGCGACGGGCGCGCTCAGCGAGATGGACGCCCCGAAGTGGGGCACGCCGGAATCGCAGGCGTTCTGGAAGCCGGTCGTCGAGGGGATGCGGGCGATCCTCGAAAAGCGCTCGCTTGGGCACGCCATGATGTTCGGGTGCGTCGTCCAGAACCAAGTGCCGATCGGCGCCGTGGCGGACCTCGTGGCGCTGGCCCCGGACGTGAAGTGGGTCGGCTACACGCACTGGGGCCCGAAGCGGGTCGGCAACAAGACGGTCGGCCAGGCGCTTGGCCGCGTGGCGTGGGCCTGGGGCACGCCGCTGGCGGTGTTCTGGGACCCCGAGGAGGACCCGCCGCACTACAACTGGAAGACCGTCGAGAAGGACGTGTTCTTCGTGGCCGCGCCGCGGGCGAAGGCCCAGGTCGCCCTGGGCCAGATGGCGGAGCTGTCGGAGTTCCGCCTGACGTGCGAGACGACGCTCCTGGGCGTCCACAGCGCCGGGGGCCTCGGGCCGGGCCTGGGGTCGTATCGCGGCTTCGGCCAGGTGGGCGCGGACTTCTGGCCGGTGCTCGTGGCCGCTTCCGGGAAGGCGGAGGCCAAGCGGCTCGACGAGCGGTACGTCGGTTGGGGGTCGCTGGGGATGAACGACACGTTCCCCGCGCTCCTCGGGGCCGGCCGCAGCGCGCCCGCCCACAGTTGCCGCTCGCAGATGCTGCGCGAATCGCTCCAGGAAGCCGAGGCCCGCATCTACGTCCAGAACGCGCTCCTCGACGAGGCCCTCCGGGCGAAGCTCGGGGCGGCGCTCGCCGAAGAGTGCAAGCAGATCTGCGACGACCGCACGCGCGAGTTCTTCTACAGCGCCGTCTTCTTCAACGACAACGGCACGGAGTACGGCCGCGTGTTCAACCAGGAGCGATGGGACGTGTGCACGGAGAGGCTGTACCAGGCGGCAGGGAAGGTGAGCAAGGCACTCGGGAAGGCGGTGCCGTTGCCTTGATCCGAGCCGCGACAGTTATGGAGCGGTGCCGTTGCTGTGCCTTCGTCGGGCCTCCAAGGCCAAGGCACAACAACAGCACCGCTCCATAACTGTCGCGGCTCGGAAACGTCGACGGCCGGGTGGCCACGAGGGGCCGCACTTATTCGTTCGGCTGCATGTAATCTTCAGTCAGCGCAAACGTCGGCGACGTTCCGATGTTTCTTCCTTGGGGGTCTACAAACTCTACCTCGTACGCGCCAGGGTCCTGATTGTGTACGAGCAAGACCACTCCCCGCATACCGACGGGAATCGTTTCGCCCTCGATAGGTTTTCGCAACACAAAGGTGTCGTATTCTTTGAACAAGCGACCCCCTTCCTGTTGGCTACTTCGCCGCGGTTGGCGCCGCCACGTTCCCCATCTCGGCCATGTACCCCCGCCCGTTCGTCGCCAGGATCCGGTGGCCGTTGCGCAAGAGGTCGGCCAGGTCGCGCTGGAACCCCGCGTCGAGGCGGACGCGGAAACCCTCGCCGGCGCGGATCATCGTTTTGCCGCGCCCGGGGGCCACGAGCTCCAGGTACAGGGGCAGGGGGCCGGGGTGGGCGAGGATCACGCTCTTCAGGGCCGCTAGGGTCGGCTCGTCGAGGCTCGCCTCGTCCAAGCGAAGGACGATGGCGTGCGTGTACTGGCGCTGGCCTTCGGCCAGGTCGAGGACCTCGCTCGTCTTCACCTG
>Ga0209777_10003018_pt1 | contig 21331 bp, 21 predicted proteins | sample FrelakmetHBP12HB_FD_187147 | JGI IMG/M metagenome (GOLD analysis project Ga0209777, IMG submission 187147) | Freshwater lake sediment microbial communities from the University of Notre Dame, USA, for methane emissions studies -HBP12 HB (SPAdes)... | ecosystem: Environmental > Aquatic >...
AAGAATTATCGAAAAAGAGGGTAATTCAAGGAAATTGGACTTTTGGAGATCGAAATAGCTTGGACCTTTGAGAATAACCTCTGGTGAGGCAAGTAAATAGGAATCCTCTCTATATTCGCAGAATTAAATATAGAGTTGAAAGCCGAGATGCATTCAGTATTTTTCTTGCTTGCAAAGCTATTTCTCTGGTGACTTTGAGGGATTCTGAACTTTCACGGAATTTCTTAAATCCCTGAGACCATTCAAATTCTGGTATCAGCCGTTTAAATTCGAGCTGTCGGAAAGCGTTTATGAATTCGGAAAGAATGAGTTCATCGATAAAGATTTGACTATTATTTATTAGCATATTCTTAAAAGCATTGGAATAAATATTTTTTAAAAATTTGTCCTTATCTGAGCGCGGCACAGGTCCGTAAACAAATAGCCAAATATTGGCGTCTAAGAAGAGACGATCTTCATTGCTGAATGTGTATTTCCGGATGTCTATCGACTCGTCAATCATTCTCTTCGCCCAGAAGTTCGCATACAGCGACATCAAGTTGTTTCGGATCTCCACAATAATATTTCGCTCTGAGAATAACCCGTTCAAGCAAGAATGAATCCTCTTTTGACAGATCTAAGAAAGTCACTTTTTCTTTAAGCTCTTTTTCTGAGAACTGTCCTTTATAAAGCTGCCCTATAGCTGCATCCAGGAATGCTGAGCTGATGTCGACCACGTTCCGAAAGGAGACCGAGACTTTTCTTCCGCCAATCAGTGCCTCCTTCATTTTCTCATGCAAGATTTGGCCGTCTTCGGATGAGACGCAGAATTTGCATCCAACTGCATCTAAGGCGCAAATTTTCTCCGTCGTACCATCATCTTTTACCATATCAATCGAATATTATTTGACATAGATCTAAAATACCTTTCGGATCTGTGGGCCTCTGGCGATAATTTGTAATGTGGCGTTAGCTATTCCATTAGGTCCACAAATTCTTCCAGGGTCAAATCTGCATCTCTCAAGATGCTCTTCAAAATCTTGGGATGAAGCACTTTGCCGGATTGGTATGGTACAGTGACCCTTTTTCTTCCACGTCCTTGTAGATCTTGTGGCTTCCATTATGGTCCACGGCATCCGGAAGGTGGTCTATCTTCAGGCGTGCTTCCTCCTCAGGCGTCATCAAGTAGCCTTTTGCTAACTATTATTATTAATATTGTATCTTTTACTTATAATTTAAATGGAATTTGCCGATTAGAAGCAATCACCAAAAAGGAGACAGGGCTGGTTGGAAGATCTAACTTCTATCCTATCTTATCCCTCACCGGCTCCAGTATATCGATCATATACTCAGCGCATGCCTTCTTGAGGTCCATGGGATGCATAGCCCCGCTCACGAAATCGCCCTCAAGAGCCTCATATCTCGCAAAGCTCACATCTCCCCCGAACTTCTCCGGCCGCTTGATTGTCATCCCGTCCTCCCTTCTGGGGAAGATATGATACTTGCATATCGCCAGAACTGGGTTGTTCTCAACAACTTTGGCCGGGCAAAAAGCGCTCTTGATCTTCTTCTTGATTTCCTCAGCAGGCTCGTCCACAGAGATGTTGTTCCCCTTGGAGGAGGACATCTTCTCGCCGTTCAAGCCGGGGATCAGGGGCGTATGCATGCACACTGGCGCAGGCAGGCCCAGGCGGGGCAGCTCTTCTCGGGCTAGCATGTGGATCTTTCGCTGGTCTATGCCGCCAACTGCCAGGTCTATCTTCAGGTCTGCTATATCCACCGCCTGCATCAGCGGGTAGATCATCTGGGAGACCATGGGGTTCTCCGCGTTTCTGGAAACCTCGTCCATGCTGCGTCGGGCGCGGTTGAGGGTGGTGTTTCTGGCCATCTGCAGGATCTTGAGCATATACTCAGGCTTGAGCTGGTAGCTGGTGCCATAGATGAACTCCGTCCCCTCAGGGTCGAGGCCTAGGGCCATAAAGCAGTCCCGGTTGTAGTCTGCAATCTTCCTAACCTCTTCCAGGCTGCCTTTCTCGTTGAGGAAGGCGTGCAGGTCTGCTAAGAGGACAACAACGTCGAAGCCTGCCTTTTGCAGGTCTAGCAGTTTGTTGGCCGTCAGCATGTGGCCCAGGTGGACCTTGCCGCTGGTCTCGTATCCCACATAAGCTCGCGGTCGCCGATTTTGCTCAAGAAGACCCTTGAGCTCTTCTTGCGTTACAATCTCTTCAGTGTTCCTTACTACCAGCTCTAGCCTGTCCAAAGAATAATCACCATTGCGAAGGAGGAATTCGGAGGTATAACGCTTTTGGTACTAAAAAAAAGGGCTGCATATTTGAGTTATTCATTTGCGTATCATTCAAGTCTCGAATTGGTCAAAGGCTAATGCTAGACTATATGCTGGCTGAAAAACCCAAAATAATGGTAATTTAAAAAACTAGGGGATGAAAACAGTTATTACCTGCCAGGTTGATTTATGCGTTCGATGAACCATAGAATCTTCGACTTTCCTTCATCAGGTCAAAACCGCGAGAAGAATCTGTTGCTGCTCCTTCTGGCTGTCTTGATAGCTCTTGTCCTCTGGAACTCCCTTTGGCTTCTGTGGCGATTATCGATCTTTGCCGTCATCGTCTATGTGGTCTACATTCTGCTGAAGCATTATCTATGAGCCTATTAGCAAGTTTGGGCCTTGAGCCACAACTTTCTGGCTAGATCCAAGTCTTCTCCAGTATTTATGTTGAAGAAGGTCAGAAGCTGAGGGTCCAGATCTTTTAGCATTTCCGCAGGCACGCAGTTTACCCTGAGTGTGGCCAAAGGAGACCTAATTCTCCTCTCGCCTCGTTCTATGGCTTTCTGGCAAGAGGATTTGAGTGCATCTCTTTTGTAAACGGCGTGAAGCGGCTCCATCATACCGTTTTCTTTTGTTGGAACAGCGGCATCGTAACCTTGGGCCAGCTCGAAAAGCAGGTTGATCACATCAATGTTTAAAAACGGCAGATCGCATCCAACGGCTAGGACATACTCGCCTCTGGCGTTCTTCATGCCCTCTGCAAGCCCCGCCACCGGGCCGTAACCTGAAATACTGTCACAGGTGATAGTCGCATTGGGAATTAGATCCTTGAGCTGGCTGGCTTGCTCTGGGCCCCTGGCCACCACAACCACATCCTCCACCACATTGGTCAGGGTCTCCACCGACCATTGAATCAAAAGCCGGCCATCAAACTCGATAAGCGATTTTTCTTTTCCTAGGCGACTGCCAGCGCCTCCGGCCAGAATCACTGCTGACCGCATAGCCTCCATCCACACTTCTGGCAGTCCTCCCTGAGGGCACTAAAGACTGTTGCCTCTGGGTTTAGTTGCTGCACGTCCGTTGAAAGAACGCAATGCTTCTGGCTGACTGACGGAGTCCTGCTGCCAACATTGGCAAAAACGGCCTCTAAAACATTCTTATCGATCTTACCGTTGGCGTTATTTATTCCCTGGCTGGCAAGCTCCTGACTAAACCTGTTTCCCAGGACCATACAGGCGACTTTGCCCTGGCCTATAACCTTGGCCTCCTTTCCCGTGACATCGGCCATGACGTAGGCTCCGGGCACAAGGTAGATCCTCCGCCTCTTCTCCAATGCTGAAGATATCTCAGTCACCTCTCCCACCAGGACATCACCACGTCGCCAAACCTTCTCCCTTCCGTCCGACACCCGAAGCGACGCCCCTAGTTCTTTGGCCCGTTTAAGCATGTCTTCGTCTGTCTTGATCTTACCAGTGTAAAGCTCCTGCTCAAGCTCTGGACAACTTCCGAGAAAAGTAATGCTCCTCTTATCTCCACCGATTACTGCTTCATGGCTTCGGGACACGGCTATTATCAGCGACATATCTTTAAAAGATCAACGTAAAATCTGCCTGGCATATCGATTAAATATCGATGAAGTAAATCACTTGTTTGTCTGCGATTCAGCCGCCTGGACCGTCTGGCGGAGGAGCATCGAGACTGTCAACGGTCCTACGCCACCAGGAACAGGCGTTATGGCCGATGCTATATTCTTAACCGCCTCGAAGTCAACGTCGCCAATGGTCTCGTCCCCTACTCGATTAATGCCCACGTCAAAGACATAAGCACCAGGTTTTACCATGTCACCTTTGATCAAGTTGGGGACACCTGCTGCCACGACCAGAATTTCCCCTTTCCTTGTATGCTCGGCCAGGTCCTTGGTGTAGGCGTGGCATACCTGGACGGTGGCATTCCTGTTGAGCATCATGGCCGCGAGGGGCTTACCAACAACGTTGCTGTGGCCCACTAAGACCGCCTCTATGCCTTCCAACTTTACACCCAAAAGCTCTAAGGCATAGATTATGCCCTTGGGGGTACAGGGCACCAGCTTTTCAGCGCCCAACAGCAGTGCTCCCATATTCTCGGGGTGGAATCCATCCACATCTTTTTCAGGAGCTATTGTCATCATGGCTTTTCTGGCGTCCAGATGGTTGGGCAAAGGTAGTTGAAGGAGGATACCATGGACGTCATCTCGACGGTTAAGCTCCTGGATCTTCCCCAGAAGCTGATCCTCTGAAACATCCTCATGCAGATCCACATTCTCTGATCGGATCCCGACGCGTGCGCACGCTGAATGCTTCAGCTTAATGTACATCTGTGAAGCTGGGTCTGTCCCCACCAATACTGTGGCCAGCCCTGGCACCACGCCTTGTGTCGCCAGCTTCTCTATTCTTGTCCTCGTCTCTGCCTCCACTTGGGAGGCCATGTCCTTTCCGTCGATTATCATGTCAGGTCTGGATAAAGCGGGAATTTATTGCACAGATCCTGTACCTCGGACCCCACGAACTTTATCGTTGCCTCATTCTTTATGTCTCTGAGGACTGCAGTTATCAGATCTGCAATCTGCACCATATCATTCTCTTTCATGCCTCTGGTGGTCACGCATGGCGTTCCGATCCGAATGCCGCTGGTAACGAAAGGCGTAGCAGGGTCAAAGGGGATCATGTTTTTATTGAGCGTTATATTGGCTCTCTCCAGCGTTTCGTCCGCCTCCTTGCCGGTAATGCCTTCCTTGAGAAGCTTGACAAGCATGAGATGGTTGTCGGTGCCGCCTGATACAAGGTCAAAGTCGTTCTCTTTGAGTCTATCAGCGAGCGCACTGGCGTTCTTGACTATCTGGAACTGGTAATCTTTGAACTCTTGAGTCAAGGCCTCCTTGAAGGCTACGGCTTTCGCGGCTATGGCCTGCATGAACGGTCCACCTTGCGTCCCTGGGAATACAGACCGGTCAATGGCCAAAGCCAGCTCCTCTCTGCACATAATCAGCGCACCTCTCGGACCGCGGAGTGTCTTATGAGTGGTGGTAGTGACTATATCTGAATAAGGAACAGGAGAAGGATGTGCTCCTGCAGCTACCAGGCCGGCGATGTGGGCGATGTCTGCCATAACCATGGCTCCGACCTCGTCCGCTATCTCGCGAACGACCTTGAAGTTTATTATCCTGGGATAGCTGGATGCTCCGACAACTATTAACTGAGGCTTGTTTTTCCTTGCCACGTCCAGCATCTCGCTGTAGTCGAGCATTTCGGTATCACGGGAAACGCTGTAAGGTACGATTTTGTACATTTTGCCCGAGAAGTTGACGGGGCTCCCGTGAGAAAGATGACCTCCGTGGGCGAGGTTCATTCCCATAATGGTGTCGCCGGGTTTGAGAACTGCGAAGTAAGCGGCCATGTTGGCCTGGGTGCCGCTATGCGGTTGAACATTCACGTGTTCAGCACCAAAGAGCTTTGTGCACCTCTCCTGAGCCAGCAACTCGGCCATATCCACAAAGGCGGTTCCGCGGTAGTACCTACGGCCAGGATAGCCCTCTGCATACTTATTGGTCATGACGCAGCCTTGAGCCTCCATGACCGCCCGACTTGCGAAGTTCTCAGATGCGATCAAGATGAGAGTATTGCGCTGCCGCTCAAGCTCGGCCTGTATTGCGGCTGCGACTTCAGGATCTACTACGCTTAATGGTTTCAATCAAATCACCGTAATGAGACTACAAGGTTGGTTGAGATGTATTGAGGATGGCAAAATAGATTATGGTTTGGATCGATTTCTGATTTGGACTGATGGACACATCGTCCTAATTGTAGCTGCAAATTATCAGCGATAAATTGATTATTTAATTATTAGGCAATTCTAAGATAATCTGGACATTGAAGAAGCAAACTTCGAGTCTATGATCTTGGATAATCTTTCTTAAAGTCCCAGACGAATGTGCTTGAGCTCGAAGTACTCTTCCAGGCCGTAGTGACCGAGCTCTCTGCCTAAACCGCTCTGCTTCCATCCCCCAAACGGCGCTTGAATCTCAGCTACGTTATTCACGTTCACGCCAATGCCACCAGCCTCTAGCTTCTCAGCAGCTCTTATGGCCGTAGTCAAGTCATTGGTGAAAATGTAGGCAGCTAGGCCGTACTCTGTATCGTTGGCTAGCTTGATTGCCTCATCAAGAGTCCTAAAATGCATAACAGGAGCAACGGGTCCAAAAGTCTCCTCGCGCATTACCCTCATACTGTGGTCCACATTTTCTATGACGGTAGGTAAGAAGAAGAAACCATTGGCGTATTTTTCTCCTTCAGGCTCGCGGCCACCACACAGTATTCTAGCTCCCTTTTGTACAGCATCGTCAATGTGCTCCCGGGTCTTCTGGCGCTGGGCCTCGCTGAACATAGGTCCGAGGTCAATTCCAGGATCAAGGCCGTTTCCCACTTTTAGCTTAATGGTGCGATCGACTAGCTTCGAGGTGAACTCATCAGCCACCTCTTCTGCGACATAGATTCTGTTGACGCTGATGCATATCTGCCCCATGTTGGAGAAGGCCCTCTGCGCGCAGGAAGAGACTGCTTTGTCTATAGAGGCGTCGCTGCAGACGATAAAGGAAGATTGACCACCTAGTTCTAGAGAAACTCTTTTGATGTGCTTTGCTGCATGCTCCATAATCCATCTGCCAGTTGCCGTCTCTCCCGTGAAGGCAATTTTTCTGGAGATCGGGTTTTCCACAAGCTCGGCGCCGACAATGCTGCCAGATCCATGGACTACGTTTATTACCCCAGGAGGCGCGCCCGCATCATTTACCGCCTGAATTAAGGCTGTTGCGGCCAGAGGTGCAAGGCTTGGCGGCTTGGCCACCACTGTACAACCTGCGGCAAGCGCTGGTCCCACTTTCCAGGCCATGAGGTCCACTGGCAGGTTCCAGGGGGTGATAACCGCAGCCACACCGATGGGCTGCTTTATCACAAGACTTCTGTTGTCCTTGAATGCACATGGGACCCATTGACCGAAGTTGCGCTTGCCTTCCTCAGCGTAGAAATCAAGAACATCTGCTGAGGATAGTACCTCTCTTCTGGAATCCTTCAGGGGCTTGCCCTGCTCGAGGGTGAGAAGGGTGGCTATATCATCTGCGCGCTGACGTACAAGCCTGGCCGATTCATGGAGGATCTCGCCTCGCCACTGACTATGAGTATCAGCCCATGAGGGGAAGGCTTTCCTGGCAGCCTCCAAGGCGAGGCGCGCCTCCTCGCGGCCACCTACCGAGACTTGGGCAACTGGCTCATGGTTTGCCGGATTATAAATTGTAATCAATTCTCCAGAGAGGGATTCCACGGGTTTTCCATCGATCAACATCTTTGAGTAGTGCATGAGACCTCGTATTAGACAACAACTGTACTTAACTCAAACTTAAATTACTGATGGAGATTGCTTGAAGATTTTTAAGGTAATATGTCTTAGATTGAAACGAATGTGAACAACTCTGACTCTTTGAATATCCTTTATTTAATCTTTTCGAAATATTTCATAAACAAATTTTAAATAATCTCCACGAGGATATTCCACGAGGATATACTACTATGAGGCCCGCCGTGAACAATCCGAAGATAATCTCTTTCGCCATTTTAGTCATTCTTCTGACTGTGGGAGCAGCGCACTCAACCAAAATCACAGTGGGTCCGGAAGGTGTGCAGATTATACGAGCATTTAGAAAGCCATCGATAATTCGAGGCCCGGAGATACCATCGAAATTTACAGCAGTACCTATCGCGAAAACGTGAACATTGATAAGCCGCTTGTTTTGAAAGGAATCGTTACACCCATAGCGGATGCCGGTGGTAATAAAAGCGCAATTGCTATTGCAACCGACAGGGTCAAGCTTGATGGGTTAGCAGTTACGAACTCAAGTCTGGTTCTGATCCTGGAATAAACGTAGCATCTAATGGAAACACCATAATGTATAACATCGTTCGTTCCAATAAGCTTGGCATATGGCTACGGAATACACAAAATAACAGGATTGAGAATAACAGAATAATCCAGAATCAAATAGGCATTGAGCTCGACTTGTCCAATAATAACTTTGTATCCGGCAATGCCATTTGCGATAATCAAGGTAATAGGCATAACGCTTAAAAGCTCGGAGAAGAACAATATTGTCAGAAATTGACAGGGGCATGGACAATAAGTGGAACGAAGGTTGAAGAAGCTCCTACGGTAATAATTGAGGCAACCTAACCTTGCCTAGTTTCCATTTTGAAGGGATTTCTACCAACATTGATGCGATATACTGATCTTTGAATACGATCTTCGTATTGCTGATCTTCCTAATCCAATTCTTTTTTGCGCCCTTATCTTTGGTAAGTTGCCATGGCTTCACCCTGCTGCAAGATGTGCCCTTTCATGGCATTCTCAAGGTCGCTCTTGGTCGCGCCTGGTTTCAGGTTGAGCATCTTATCCAGCCCGTAGACATTGAAGTAATAGCGGTGAGGCTTTCCTTTAGGAGGACATGGACCCATGTACCCTATCCTTCCGGCGCTGTTCGAACCCTGGACGGCCTTGATGGGTTTTACAAGTGTGGGATCATTCGATATGTCAGAAGGCACAAAATCCATTGGTTCGATGTTCCAGATGACCCAATGAGTGAATGTGCCCATTGGCGCATCCGGGTCGTCCACAATTATTGCAAACGATGTTGCATTCAGCCCGTGAATCTCAATCTTCGGAGAGGCGTCTCTGCCGTCGCAAGTGCAATCAACAGGAACCTGGCTGAACCCAAGTTTAACTTCTAAATTTTTCATGGTCTCAACTTCTCCTTGGCATATAAATAAGGATGAAAGAATTGCTACTATAGTAATCGCTATAATGGACTTCATCAATGCATTGGAGGATATCATTGAATCCCTACATTCTATGATTGACAGTTATTTCCGCTTGAACTATTTGTAGATTAAACTATTTAACTTTCTCATGATATAGTGCCTACGCTGAACATCTTGCGAGCTCAAAATTAATGGGCCTGGATGGAAATAGGATCGATGGGATACGAAATGGCCCTTAACAAAAACTGGAATGAGCCAAAAAAATATCTTCGTTTGGCGAAATTTCGATAGGATCCTATAATTTTGGTTTTTTTATGCATCGATTTTATCGAGGTTGCCATCGACGCAGTTGTGGCATTTCAAAGTCCGGATCATTGGATTCTTTCAGGTCTTTGTTCACTTGTACTTGATTCCACTCCCATGAGTATTCTTCTTATCGTCTCATGGCTGAAACATCAATATCAAAATTACAGATGACATAATTCCTTGAGCTTGGCAGGGACCAGGTAAAGGGTAATCTAAGATCAATTGGCCTGGACAAAGCTACATCGATTATGGTATGACGTCGCTCATTGCTGAATTTTGGATTGTTGCCGCTCAGGCCATTTTATATCGGAATCGTAATCTAGTCCTTGACATTGATGCATCGCGTCCCGTTCTTCTCCAGGACGTTCTCCGACCAAGCCCTCATCACCTCAGCTACCGACCAAGCTTGAGATATGCAGCCTCCTGGTCGATGGGGGGCATCGCCATCGAACACCTCTGGAATTGTATTAATTCCTGCCGTTTTTAGTTCCAACAGCGTGCGGAGGATCTCCTTGGCTTTCACTCGGCTTACGCTGGAATAACCGTTAATGGAGAGGTGGGCATCGATGTAAGGTCCAATCAGCCAAGGCCAAATTATGCCCTGATGATATGCCTCGTCCCTCTGGCGCGGTCCCCCCTCGTACTTTCCACAGTATCGAGGGTCTCTTGGAGATAGTGTTCTCAAGCCATAAGGAGTTAGAAGCTCCCTGGTCACGACTTCAAATACACTCCTCCTTTTCAAGTCGGGGAGCAGCTCGGGGACGGCAGCCGCAATTATCTGGTTGGGACGAATAGAGGCATCCTCAGGGCTGAGCACGTCGAAGAGGCATCCATTCTCGCTGTTCCAGAACTTCTGGTAGCTCTTCTTGACCTTCTCTGCTAGATCGATATCCCAGGGCTGGCCAATAACCCGAGCAAAACGATCCATCGTCATGAGTGAACCGTACCAGAGCGCATTGATCTCACAGGCCTTACCTGCACGTGGGGTGACTGCCTTGCCGTCCACCTGGGCGTCCATCCAAGTTAGAGCTGGCCCCGTAATTAAAAGCGAGTCCGAGTCAATTCTGATAGAAGGGCCAAACCCGCAGTAGCGTTCTATGATCTGCAATAACTTCTGCCAGAGCTGACGGACTAGCTCCTTGTCTTTGGTGTAGCTGAAATAACTGGACAAAGCTTGTATGAACCACAGAGAAGCATCAGATGAGTTATATGATCCTGCACCTAGATCATTGGGCAAGAGACCGTCCTTAATGCTACCGGCAAAAGTCTTTAGGACCGATCTGGCGTCCTCGTAACGACCTGTCACCAGCAGAAGGCCCGGCAAGGAGATCATGGCATCTCTTCCCCAGTCATCGAACCAGTGATAACCGGCGATTATGCTCCTTCCGTCTCCCCGATTCACCACAAAAGAGTCTGCCGCATCGGATAGTCTTTTTATCTGTGATTCGAGCTTATTTTCAATATCTCTCAAACGGTTCATCTCAATCCTTTGCAATCTCTGAAATAATGGGATAGTGCATCTATCCGTGGAGGCCATCAAACTGAAGGATGTCGAGCCGTCCAGTTCGATCTCGAAATAACCAGGACTAAAGCAATTCTCCCTCCAAGGCAAGCCTCGAAGTCTCTCAGCTTCATACTCAAGGTTGTAGTATACGTCTTCTTTCTTGATATACCTGGCTTTATCGGACAGAATGAAAAGATCGCAGATGGATTTCAAGCGAGTTCCCCCTTCTATTTCCTCCTGGCTAATTTCAGGCAACTTGGAAGCAGCATGAAAGCTTCTGCACGTTACAAGTGGGACGACCATCATTGACCCGCAAGCCTCCGAAACAGTGTAATGAAAAAGTGTTGTGTTCTCTGCGTGAATCATGAACACAGTCTTATCAACCTTTGTATTGCCCACACGGTAAGCAAAATGGGGGAATGGGTCCAGGCTGAACTCTCGAAGGTATCGAAATCCCTGGGGATAGATGGCTCCAGGGTACTGGTGATTTGAAAGTTGATTATTTTTATCTGTGTGATTATTCTCATCTGGAGCAAGCTCTTCATCCAAAGAGGATAGAAGAAGCATCCGGCCCGCAGGAGGGCGCATGGCCGCCACAAGCAAGCCGTGATATGCTCTCGTGTTGGCACCGATGGCAGTGGAAGAGGCGTAGCCACCTAACCCGTTGGCCAACAGCCATTCGTGCTCTACGCCTTCGTCATAGCTGCCAGGCCTGATTCGCCAAGTTGCTCTGGGCATTTTCATCCTCGTCCCTTTAGATTTGGTTCTATTGTTTCACGCAGCCTCTTTCTGAGTTCCTTGCCATGGAGATGCCGATGGCTAAGGTTTACCAGCTTTTCGGATAGCGTATCATCCCCAAGACTGCTCTTGGCCCAGTTTGCCAAATCTCCATTTTCAACATGGTACTCGATGGACTTGATGTCGACCTTGGCCAGAACTCCGTGCAGTGCTTCCAAGCTCCAGACCACATCGCCGGTGAGCTGATCAATTCCCTTTGAAAACTTGAAGGGCTCGTCGGCCAGACTCAATTTTTCTTTTACTCGAAAGTGGAGGTCGGACAAGACGGCGAAAAAGGTTACCGCAGCATCATAAGCATTTTTGTAAGGGCTGAAGTAGCTATGAACCTCGCCGGCTCCACCTCCCCAGGTGAACATGTAGTACAGGTGATCGGAAAGGCCCAGAGTCCTCCATACACTCAGGAACTCTTGATCCTGGCTCTCCTTCACAGGAGCCTCGAGTCTTTGTTCATATGTATAGCAGGCCCATTGAAGAGCGTTTCCAAGCCAGCAACTGGTATCCCTCTCCATGTCTGCCCAGGACACGGCCTTCTGAATGCTTATCTCATCTACCGGTTTATACTTTGCCGAGATTTCACAAGGCGTTGCAAAGTTGAGGTTCTGCTTTTTTAGTACTTCTGCCGGCAAGGCCTTGAGGAACTCAAAGATCCCAGTCTCGGGCCACTGGTGTTCCCCGAAAGTCTCGTAATCGCAGAAGAGATTAATGCACTGTCCGGGAGTTAAGGATAGCCAATTGGAGTATTTGTCCGCTGTCAAAGGATAATCATCCCACCATGTTGCCGAGAACCTAAAGCCTACATCGTCTGTTAGCCTGTAGTTTCGTAGAAGCAATGATAACTGTGTTCCCGATGGTCTGTAAACATAGTTGGGAGCTGCGACCACTCCTTCAGTGAATATAGCCTTGTAGCCCAAGCTCTCAACCATTCGGGCGATCTGGTCATTGTACAAGAGTTCAGTGTTCTCGAAAGTGCTGGGACGCAGTGCAAATATATCCCAGATAATCTCGCGGTGCATTTTCACCTGCTCAAAGAACTCTCTCTTATCCTCATAAAGGCTCGATAAAGAATGATAGTAGGTCTGCTCCATTACCTCCACCATATCTGTATCGACCAACCTTACGAAGGAGTTCAGAACCTCCGGATTGTAGCGTTTGCACTGATCCAGGAACACACCTGAGAAGCTGTAGGCAACCTTGAATGGCTTTTCTGTATTCTGAAATCGTTTTATCTCATCGAGAATTATACTGTTAGTGGGAAGGTAACATTTGGATGATACACGGTTGAATATCCTGCCGTTTTCCTGGTCGTCAAAGTAGAAATCCATGAGACTGCCCGGAGCAACCCTTCTCAGTGATAACCCTTGCCAGAAAAACCCTTTATTGAGCCTGATGGGTTGATGAACCTCAAAACAGAGGGATATATCGGTCATGTGTCTTCCCCTCGTCTCCTAAATTATTTACATCCTTCGAGCCCGGCCCAACACCAAAAAACTAATTACCTCAGCCATCGATAAGGTAAACCTGCAGATGATCAGGAAAATTGCGATATAATACTTTAGGGAGGAGCCAGTGGCAATAGAACAAAATAGATTGTATCCCAGAGTGAAATCGGGCATACCGGGTTTTGATGAGATGGTAAATGGGGGATTTCACAAGGGGACTGTTAACACAATAACAGGACCATCAGGTAGCGGGAAGACTGTATTTGCCTGCCAGTTCATCTATGAAGGAGCTAAATCTGGCGAGAAGGGCATGATAATTACACCTTCAGAAAGCTCTGACTTTCTGAAGAAGGAGATGAACGCATCTTTCGGATGGGATTTCTCAGAACTTGAAAAAGAGAAGACGATCAGCATCATCGATGTAACAGATCCCGTATTAAGACTGCAAAAGAGCATAGATGCTGATCCTGTTGAGTTTTTGGTGAATTTTCGAAAGCTCATAAAGAGAAAGCTGGAAGAAGAAAAACCAAATAGACTTTTCATAGATGACCTCATGGCCTTCTTCACAGCCGTAGAGTCGCCATTCAAGATCCGATCGCTCACCGACGACCTCTTTGATTCGTTAAGGACCAACGGGATAACCTCGGTAATAACCATCGGCACAACCTTTGGCATGAACCAGATCCTGGAGTACGGAGCTGACTCGGCGACAGTGCTCAATAGAGAACGGATAGGTAATGTGATGATCAGATCGATTTATATAATGAAGATGAGGGGTTCCAAAATCGCCAACGCAATCAGGGTTCTGGATATATCCGAAGAAGGCATGTCGGTCTCATCCCTATCACCGTATCCATGAGGCTTTATATAAATGATTCAAAGATGGATAGTCCTAACTGGAGAAGAGGGAGGCCCCTCCTCGAACAAGATGGGAGGAATCTGGAACGTTATAGACGCCGAGTCCAAGACTTTAGCCAAGCTGGTTGCTAATGGAAAGATCGGCAAGGACATACGTATCTTAGTCGCTGGTCCCTACTACCCAACTCCAGGGTCCGACTGGAACAAGGGCAAAAATAGGGTCACTGACATCTCCGGGTATGAGAAGCTGAGTATGGGAGAAGAGCTAGATTCAGCCCTTTCATCACTATCCTCAGTAGGCATAGAAGTCGTTACATGCCAGAAAAAGATTGATGACATCCCCATAGGTTACCTGCTCTTCAACACAAACTCCTATCAGTCGAGGATGATCCGCTGGGAAAATCAGAATCTGACCCTCAACAACGCCATTAAGAAAGAGGCGTATGAACTGGCGGGACTCGACTCCATGCAGTTTGAGAGATCTCACTATGGCTCCGAGTACACTCACTACCTTGACTTCTCCTATGCCGTATCCGAGTTTGTCCGAAGTCTGACCAAGCTCCATGATGAGGCCGCCAGGAAGTTCGAGGACAAAGCAGTTTCCGAATTTGCCAGGGCGGTAATGCCGAAAGTTAGGGTCTCTCTTCATTGTCACGAATTCGGCGTCTTCTACTCATTGGCAAGGCTCAAAAAGATTGGAGTGCCAATTAGGACAGTCGCCACTCTCCACGCGACTGTCCCAGGTAGGACAGCAGGATATAAAGCTCTCCAGAAGATCGCTTCGAACGATTCCCAGATGGAGCCCGGAACGCCTTTGGGCTTTGCAGCTTTGGAATCCCTGGCCAGGTACGCTGATGTTGTGACCTTCGTTGGCGACTCAACCATGAAGGAGGCCATGCTGTTCCATAACTTGAAGGGGATTGTTGTTAGAAACGGCATAGATGTGGAGTCGGACGACATCGACTGGGACAAAAAGGATCAATGCCGGGCAAGGATCCAGAAGTTCCTGGCGGACAACCTTTACAAGTTCTGCGACGGTCAGTGCGTGGACCCGGCGAATATAATACCTCTTTTCACTATCTCCAGAATCGAGATAGAGAATAAAGGCTATCCACAGCTGCTAGATGCCCTGGTTCTCCAGGATCACCTTCTTAAGCACAGGATTGTTGGACAACGCCATGCAGAAGACACTCGCGTTGTCTGCTTTTTGATAGCCGCTCATGGGCCCAAATCCAAGGAGAAGCTACCAGAGGGGTTCCCCATCAATTTGCCTCCAGAGATCCTGGTAGGAGACGAGATCAGACTTGAGAACATGATCAAGGAGAGAAGTCTGGACGAGAACGAGCTAATCTCAGGTAAGAGGAAAGTAGCGGCTCTCCTCTATCCCCAGTGGGTTGGAAGAGAAGATGGCGGTTTGGGCATGACTACGGATGAGATTATGGCCGGTTGCATTGCCGGTATCTTCCCTTCCCAGTACGAGCCATTCCTGCTCACAGCCCTGGAAGCTGGCAGAGAGGGGACTCCCAATATCGTCAGCCGTGCCGCAGGCTACAGCGATGCCTTAAAGAAGATCAAGCACCGCGTGCCGGGATTAGGAGGAGTCATCATAGTGGACAACATAGAGGCTCTCCAAGAGGAGACGATCCTCGATTACGCCCTTGCCATGGACTACTTCACTTGGACCTTCCTGGAGGACGAGGTCAAGTACAGACTTCTCTGTGAAGAGTCCTTCTCCCTGGCTAAACAGTTTGCTTGGACTGATCCTGTGATGGAGTACTACAGAAACATGGTAGTATGAGATGACAAGATCGTGGGCTAAGAGATAATTGGCTAATGGATCTAAAAAATGAGAGTGGCTTATCTATGCACTGAGTTTCCGCCCAGAATTTACGGTGGCCTAGGAGTCTACGTTGACTGCATATCAAAAGAGCTGGTCGCCCTTGAACAGAACGTATCGGTTTTTGTTCCTCGCGATGCAGGTCTAGCAAGCTACGAGATGGCTGGAGGTGTAGAAGTTTTCAGAGAAATACCGGTCCCCATGAGGGACGGACTGGAGGTTTTCTTCTCCTCGCAGTCTCTTGCATGGGGGCCTGGCCTTGACCTTCTATTGGATCTTTTGAGCTATAACCAGCTGGCTGCGTCAAGGCTCCTGCAAGAAGGACCTTTCGACCTCTGCGTGGCTCATGATTGGCTGGCCCTTCCAGGAGCCTTGGCAGTGAAGCAAAAAGGTACACCTTTGATCTACCACGTCCATGGATTGGAGACTGGAAGGTCAGAGCATCCTAATCCTCAGCTTGTAACTCTAGAGAAAAAAGGAGCAGCCACTGCGGACTTGGTCATCACCGTCTCGGAGGCCATGAAACAGGAGCTGACAGATCTCGGGGTTTCGGCGGAAAAGATCCGGGTTTGCTACCATGGTGTTGACTCTGAGTTCTTCAATCCGACAAGAATAGATCCAGGTCGATTGGAAAAACTAAGAGAAAAGTATGGTTTGGGCGTTGATGACACATTGATCCTATTCATCGGTAGGCTGGAGCCTGTCAAAGGAGTAATTCAACTTATCCAAGCCATGCCTAAGGTTTTGGAAAAGAATCCTCGTGCCAGGCTCCTAATTGTCGGCAAAGGAAGCCTGGAGGACCTGATCAGATCCGAAGCGAGGAGGCTTGGATTTCTGACTCTGGTAACTGATTTCGTCGATCAAGAGGCGAAAGCCTACCATTACGCTCTTGCCGACTTGTGCGTTTTTCCCAGCCTCTATGAGCCCTTTGGAATTGTGGCCCTGGAAGCGGCGGCCATGGGCAAGGTAGCAGTTGTTGGGGCTAGCGGCGTTTCAGGCTTAAGGGAGATCGTGGAAAATCCAAGCACCGGTATGCCCACAGGCGTGCACATAAACCCCCAGGATCGTGGAGACATCGCCTGGGGAATCAATCTGGCCCTGGAGGATCCCGACAGGCTGAAGGCGTGGGGAAACAATGCTAGAGAGAGAGTGCTAAAGAAGTTCACCTGGAGACAGGCAGCAGAGATCACGCTGGAAATCTACAAGGAGGCGGCAATATCCCAGAGATAAGAAAGCATTACTTTCTGGACGAGTATTGCATCATCGCCGCTGAGCGAAATAGAAGGCCTTCTGACTTCAAGGTGGCCAAGCCACAAATGGTCGACTCGAAGACCTGTCCCTTTTGTCCCGGCAACGAGGAGATGACTCCGCCTGCGGATGCTGTTTACACCGAGCAAGGCGTTCTGGTCGACGGAACGAAAAGGGTACGCAACTGGAGGTCAAGGGTCTTCCCTAACCTGTTTGCTGCAATGGTGCCTAAGCCTACTCCGCCAACTGCAGAGTGGATTGCACTACCTGGCCATGGATTTCACGAGGTGGTGGTTGATTCGCCCGACCACGGGATCGGTCCGGCAGATTTTGGCAGAGAACAGATGGAGCTGATCCTGAAGGTTTATAGAGATCGCTATTCTCATTACAGACACTTACACGGCGTGAACTACATCTCAGTTTTCAAGAACTGGGGGGGGGAGGCTGGAGCATCCATGAGCCATACGCACTCTCAGATAATAGCCATTCCAATAATGCCTCCTCTGATAAATCGGGAGATTACGACGCTGTCCTCTGCATCCTTCTGCCACTACTGCAATATAGTTGAGCGCGAGTCTTCCTCTAGCCGGCTTATTACAAGCAATGATAGCTGGGTCTTGATAGCGCCCTTCTTTTCTCAGTCGCCTTATGAGACCTGGATTCTTCCCAAAGGACATATAAGCGACCTAGATGCCATGGACGAGGATTTGCAGAGAGATCTGGGCTCCATCCTTCGAGATGCACTACGACGACTGAAATCCCTCCTGGACGACCCTCCGTACAATTACATGATATTTCAGCTTCCCTCTGGTTATCATTTAAACATCAGGATCCAGCCCGCATTAACCAAGATAGCCGGCTTTGAGAGGTCTACCGGGGTCTACATCAACCCTGTACCACCCGAGCAGGCATCGGCAGAGCTACGAATGGCGTAAAGAAAGCCGAAAGGTTAATGAATTATCAAGCCCATAAAGTATTGACAAAATGCTTATCTTCTGACATGGTTCTGGATCGAACTGACGCAATCGTAAAATGGCCAATTGCTCAATTTAGGTCAGACCAAGTCGATGGAAGTGCATTTTAGAATTCAAAACGGTGAAATGGATGCGAATTGGGATGTTCTCTTGGGAGAGCCTATACTCGGTCAAGGTTGGCGGGATTGCACCCCACGTCTCCGAGCTGTCAGAGGCTCTGGCCAGGAGAGGTCATGAGGTGCATGTCCTTACCCGCCGGGGCGAGTTCGATTCATACGATAAAATCAACGGCGTTCACTATCAGAGGGTAGAATTCGACAGCTTTGGTGATATAGTATACCAAATGAACAAAATGAGCGAGGCAATGTACGATCGATTCGAAGCTGTTCAAAAGATCTTCGGCCGGTTTGATATCGTCCATGGCCATGACTGGCATCCTGTTCCTGCACTTAATCGAGTCAAGAAAGATTACAGCGTCCCTTATGTTCTTACGATGCACAGCACCGAATGGGGCAGGAATGGGAACCACTTCGGAAACGGCATCTTCAGGGAGATATCTCACAGGGAGTGGCTGGGAGGGTACGAGTCGTCCCATATAATCGTCACAACGAGGCGGATGATGGACGAGATCATGTGGTTGTATTCCTTACCCGCTGGCAAGATTACCATAATTCCAAATGGCATTATCACCGGTAAGATGAGAAAAAGCCTGGATGCAGGAAGGGTGAAGGAGAAGTACGGCATCCATCCTCTGTCGCCTGTAGGGCTCTTCTGTGGAAGAATGAATGTTCAGAAGGGACCTGATCTTTTAGTCGAGGCTATACCCATGATACTGAAGAACCGGCCGGATATGAAGTTCATCTTCATGGGTGAGGGAGATATGAGAGCACAGTGCGAGCGGCGTGCCAGGGAGCTAAATATTGGAGATGCTTGCAGATTCCTGGGTTATTCCTCAACCTCTACAAAAGAGGAGCTGATGAACGCCTGCGACCTCATATGCATTCCCAGTAGGAATGAGCCCTTCGGCGTGGTGGTTCTTGAAGCTTGGGACGCCTGCAAACCCGTTGTTGCGACCGAAGCGGTAAGTATAATAAGGAACTTCGAGGACGGATTGATTGCATACGTCCAGCCAGAGTCCATAGCATGGTGCGTCAATCGTCTCCTGAAGAACCCTGAGGAGATGAAGAAGTTAGGACATGCCGGGCACAGAAGGATCGAAGCTGAGTTCAGTTGGGACAGGATAGCTAAGCGTACGGAAGAGGTTTACAATAAGGCTTTGAGTTAAATGGAATAGCTTTCCTGAGGTTGTCTAATGAGAACCTCAGGGGAACTCTCCCTTTGGCTTTCAAAGCCTAAAACCAAATCCATACAGATAATCCTGATCAGATAGTTTAGCAGATGATTCAGTGCCTAAGGCAATAGATTTTGAGGATAGTCCTCTCGATTCGTCTACCGAAAACTACAAGAACGGAGAACACATCAGGCATTTCGCGCCTCGATAGCTAAGCTCGGCATAGCGCGTCCTTGGTAAGGACGAGGCCGCGGGTTCGAATCCCGCCCGAGGCTTAATAATTTTTTGGTCATTTATGTAATGAGCAACTACAACCGATCTATTCCAGATTTGGAGAGCTAAATCCAATACCGAAAGAAATATTCGGTCAAGGGTTGCCAGTAGATTATCAGAGGAATTTGTGGAGGATTCCAGAGGAAATTGTAAGCTGATTAAGTCCCAATTAAAGATTGAACCATGATATTCAATAACCCGAGAATAAAAAAGCTTTTGGTTCTGCTCTAATCTCTGAACAGAGTCTGCTTCCGGCCGGGGCCAATGGACACTCCTGTTATATCCACACCCAGCAGATCTTCAATCTTCTCAATATAGGCCTTGGCGTTTGCCGGCAGATCTTTGTAGGAATCTATGCCGGTGATATCTTCTGTCCATCCCGGCGAATCTTCATAGATAGGCTGACACTTTGCGAACCTGGCTGTGCTTTCCGGCGGATAGCCAAGCTCCTCGCCTTCTAGACCGTATCCAACACATATCTTTATCGGGTTTAGGCCTGTGAGCACATCCAGCTTTGTGAGAGCCAGCTCAGTATAGCCGTTCAGGTAGCAGGACTTCAAAGCCAGGACTGCATCGAACCATCCGCATCTCCTGGGCCGTCCAGTAGTTGTCCCATACTCGCCACCCTTTTCTCTCATCCAATCACCTACCACGTCCTTAAGCTCTGTAGGCATAGGTCCTTCCCCTACCCTGGTGATGTAGGCCTTGATCACTCCGACCACATTATCCACCAGGACAGGACCTACGCCTAAGTTAGCACACGCGCTGCCTGCTGTCGTGAAGCTGGAGGTGACGAACTTCTGGGTCCCATGAATCACGTCGAGGAACGCCCCCTGGGCTCCTTCAGCCAGAACAGTCTTATCCTCGTCCAGAGCTGCGTTGATCTCCCTGGAGACATCTGTTATCTTGTCTTTCAATCTCTTTCCAATCTCCAAGTACTCATCGATGAGCGGTCCGTACCTCACAACTGTGGGATCGCCGCCCATATCAGCTATGGCTTTCTCCTTGGCTGGCCCTATCTCGTTCAGCTTGGCTTCAAGGAGGGCCGGGTCGGTCAAGTCTTCCATCTGTACTTCCTCGCGGGCGATCTTGTCCACGTAAGCAAAACCGATTCCACGATTGGTGGTCCCTATCTTCTCTGTTCTGGCTTTCTCACGGAGTCCATCCAGCTCGATGTGATAGGGCATGATAATGCTTGTCTTGGCGTCAATGCCTAAGTCCAGCTTCAACCCTTCTGCCTCCAGGGCTTCGATCTCGCTCCAGAAAACACGAGGATTCAGCACCACGCCCGGGCCAACTAGAAGCCTCTTCTCGAAGAGTGCTCCACTCGGCACCAGATGAAGCTTGTAAGTCTTTCCTCCTACAACTACCGTATGGCCGGCGTTGTCTCCGCCCTGGAAGCGGACGACAATATCGTAATTTTCTGCTAGAAGATCGATTATCTTGCCTTTCCCCTCGTCCCCGAACTGCGCCCCCGTGAGTATGGTGAACATATGCCCTCAAGGTAAGCCGCAACGTAGATAACTATTTTGATCGCCGGAGTCTGGAGGAGGGCTGAAGGCTGATGAGATTGTCGGCTATGGTCGCTGTCACATCCACCCCCAAGGCATCAAAGATGCCCTTTCCAGAGGGAGTCCCGTTGACTTCTATGACTTTGAGGCCTTCTGATGTCTCCAGCAGGTCAACGCCGCTGTAAAC
>Ga0209777_10003019_pt1 | contig 21331 bp, 24 predicted proteins | sample FrelakmetHBP12HB_FD_187147 | JGI IMG/M metagenome (GOLD analysis project Ga0209777, IMG submission 187147) | Freshwater lake sediment microbial communities from the University of Notre Dame, USA, for methane emissions studies -HBP12 HB (SPAdes)... | ecosystem: Environmental > Aquatic >...
CAAAATTGTCTTTTTTTGACAATCAGAGACTTAAAGAGCGTAACTTATCAAATAAAGCGGCTTAACGGCTCAATACAACACAGTCATTACAGTTTATGATGGTAACATGACCTTCGCATGATATAGGCGATATTGTTGGTTTAACGAATCGAGCACGTTGCAGAGCTTTGCGTGAGTGCTATCCATTCGAAGAATACAAGCATCCGCTCCTGAAAATGTTTATGATCTGTGCGTAAAGTATTGGTCAGACCCGGCGGGGTTCGAAACGAAGGTTTTGAAAGCTATTAAATCAAATTTTAAATACATTTGGAGGCTTAACGCTTCTACTTTACCTAAGTGAGGTTGAATTATGAATATCATATCCGACTTAATTGATAACAAGATCTATGTGGAAGAAGCTGCTTCAAAAGCAATCAAAGATAGTGAGGTACTTTCGGCATTATTAGAAGGAATTACATCAAAAAAGGATGAGATCCGGTTCAATAGTTACCATATCTTGTTGAATATCTCGGAACATGATCCAGCAATATTATATCCTAAATGGGATTATCTGGCAGATCTATTAACAAGCCATAACCAATATAGTCGCTATGTTGTCATCAACCTATTAGCCAATCTGGTGAAGGTCGATACAGAAAAGAAATTTTAAGCCTGTTTCGACCGGTACTTCGATAATATCGCTGGTAAAAAGACGATGGTAGCGGGACAAGCGACTTTGAATGCGGGAAAGATAGCCAAAGCCAAACCAAATCTTCAAACGAAGATCACCACTACTCTTTTGAACGTTGATCAGATTCATCAAGGCAAACAGACCGAATTGATGAAGGCTTATGCCATTGAAGCACTCAATGATTACGTTGCTGAAATTGCTGATAAAGAAAAATCATCGATTTTGTGAAAGCGCAGTTGGCGAGTGATAGCCCAAAAACAAGAAAGGCAGCGAAGGATTTTTTGGAGTTCAACAGCAGCAAAAGGGTTAAGGCGTTACAGACACCCGAACGGGACATCTATTTCTTTGTAAAATATGGTTCTAAGCCCAACATAGGCGGGCGGATTGTTGGTGTATAAATAGGGGTCAACTTCATTGATCGTCTTCCCACCTGTACCACTTCTTACTCGCTTGTAAGCGACCAACGCCGCAGTTACAACAGATTCCATTGTGACAGCACAGCGCTGCTCCGCACTGCGTACACTGCCACTTCGCATTTTCACGCTCGATAAAAGCGGCAACCGAATGCTGCTTGATAAAGGTGAGATTTTCGATCAGACTCGTGCGGTAATGCTTTTGATATCGCGCGTCAATTTTCTCCAAGTTCCGGCACGGGAAACTGGCGCATTCGTAACAGAACCGAACTTTACGATTCAGAAGGAGACCGCATCGTTTCTTTAGAAATGCGCATTTCTTATCCCGGGGGCGACATCCCGTGCAATACGGCATTCTTACCCCTTTACGTCTAATATCGTATTTGTACGCAAGATAGCTGCTACATACCGATCAGTTCATGCCGCAAGGCGCGATCAGTCCCGTATCATCAGAAAGAGCATCGAGCATGCTGCACCTAGTGGAACTATTGCTTGCTAGTTCATATAGATGGGTTTTATCAGCTAAACCGCAGGCGCTGTGTTGTGTCTTCCGGAACAGCTGCAAGGACGTAACGTAACCTCGACTCCGGTTGGCTCGAAGCCCCGCAGCGACGGTCGCGAAGAGCCAGCGCCGCCTGGACCATCGCCTTGACACCGACCTTGCTCCCGAAGCATCGAATGGTCTACCTCCTGGTGCCCTGGTGGCCGCGAATGTCGTACTTGAGATGCCCGGTCAGCGGGTCCTGGCCGTAGCTCTCGCAGAGCGCGATGAGCACGTCCTCGTGGGATACGCCCACGTTCATGACCGTATCATTACCACCGTAATAGATGAGGATGCTGCCATCGTCGCGGCGCACCGCTCCACAGGTGAACACAACCTGCGGTACATGGGTGTAGGCGGAGTCCTCGACACAGCAGTCAGCCCTAAACGGGAACAGGATAGGGATGCTCGACATCTTGACCTGTGCCGGATCCGCTAGGTCGTGCAGCGCCACGCCAAGCACGTAGGGGTTACCGTCCATGGTGGAGCGCACCCCGTGGAACACGCTGAGCCAGCCCTTGGGGGTCTTGAAGGGCGGCGCGCCAGGACCGATCTTGTCCGAGAAGGCGCTCGGGCCTGCGCCGGTCCTTATAACAGGCTCCGGCTGGATCTCCCACCGATTAGACTCGACCGAGCTCGTCCACCCGAGCTTGATCTGCGTGTAGATGCCCCCGACGTCGCCGCCTGTGGTGTCATTGGGTCGGAACAGACCCGCGTAGCGGCCGCCGATGGGCTCGGGGAAAACCACCACATTCCGCATGTCTCGCTCGAGCACCGGGCCGTGGCGTATGAAGTGAGAGAAATCGCGGGTCGTGGCCAGCGAGACGCGCACGCGGTTCTTCACCGTCGCGTGATAGGCACTGTAGGTGATGTAATAGGTGTCGCCGATCTGGGTGATCCGCGGATCCTCGACGCCGCCCGACTCGTTCTCAACGAGGGCCCTGGCATCGGTACCGGGGGCGAAGGCGTCCCCCTCGGCGGCCGGCACCATGGCCGGTCGCAGCTCAACACGCCAGCCGTCGACGCCGTTGCTGCTGCGGGCGACCCCGAGCACGCTCACGCCGCAACGAAGATGAGACCGAAACAGCATGACCGTGTCGCCACCTTGCAGCGCGATACCGGCGTTGTGGACAGTCGTGACTTGGAGGGCAGGGTCCTGCCACACCCGGTTCACCTCCTTAGCTGTAAGCACAGGGTTATGCGGGTACCGCACCACTGGACAGTTCAGATCGACGATCACCCGATAGTCCTTGAGCGTCACTTCCTTGCTGATCATCGGCTATCCTCCTTGTACGACCCTCGGAGCATCACGATCACGCGGCGTAGCGATTATGGGAGCTAATTTCGTTGCACGCGATAAAAAGCTATGCTCGATGAACGAACTTTCAAATGCCTTCACCCCCCAAAAAAAGCGTGGTGAGGGGGGCGGCTTTCGCGGTGCGGGCGCTTACCAGCAATCTAGTGCGTAGAGGATAACTAAAAAAGAGATGCTCTCAAGATATACTATCTAGTCTAGTTAAAGTAGTTTAAAGAAGGCCAAATAAATGATGAAACAAAAAAGGCCCTTTCACGTCATGATCATTCCTACTCTTGGCTGCCCTTCCAAATGCGCTTACTGCTGGAGTTCTGAGGTGGGTTCGCCTATCATGAGCATAGAAACCGTCAAGGATATTGTGGCCTGGCTCAAGGACTTCAGAAAGGACCCCGTTACATTTACATTTCACGGGGGTGAGCCCCTTCTGGCCGGAGCTGATTTTTACAGACAGGCTCTCCCTTTGCTCTTAGAAGAGCTCGAGCAGATTACGCCCGACTTCGCCCTGCAAACCAACCTCTGGAAGCTCACGCCCGAGCTGGCGGAGGTCTTGGCTGAGTACAATATTCCCATAGGCTCAAGCTTAGACGGGCCCCGGGAGCTAAACGACCTGCAACGATCGAAGGGCTACTACGAGAGAACCATGAAAGGATATGAATTGGCCAAGAGTCACGGTCTGCAGGTGCAGTTTATCTGCACTTTCACCTCTTATTCCGTGCAGTTCAAAGAGGAGATATTTAATCATTTCATGGAAAGCGGACTGACTCTCAAGTTGCATCCCGCTTTGCCGTCCCTACGCAGTGACGAGCCGGACAAATGGGCGCTCGCTCCGGAGAAGTACGGTGAACTTCTTGTCTATCTGATGGATAAGTACCTAGATAACATGAATCGTATTGAGGTCAGAAACATCAACGACTACTGTAGATGCGTTTTAACCGGGCGTGGTACAGTCTGCACCTTTGTGGACTGCATGGAGAATACCTTTGCCGTTGGCCCGGACGGAAGCATCTATCCATGCTATCGCTTCGTGGGAATGCCGGAATACGTCATGGGCCATGTCCGGAACCGCCCCAGCCAGAAGGATCTGGCCGAATCAGCTGTCGGATTTCGGATGCGCCGCTTTAAGGAGTACGTGGATAAGGCGTGCAAAGGTTGCAAGCATATCCGCTACTGCAGGGGGGGCTGCCCCTACAACGCCATAGCCCCCACCGACGGCGAGATTAAAGGCGTTGATCCGCATTGCATTGCATATAAGAGGATCTTTGACGAGATCGGAGATCGTTTCAACGAAGAGATGATGGGATCCTTCAGCCTAGAGACGAACCTATCTGCCAAGCCAGCGAAGGGCAAGAGGCCGGCAATCATGCCGCTTGTACGAAAGCTGGCCTCAAATTAGAGAAGAGCGGGTAGCTGAGTCTCAAACGCCTCGCACTAAGCCAAGCACAGCTACACACGACGCTTTTTTAGAAAAGTATCTTACGGCTTACAAAAACGGGGGATACGCATATCAGAACCTAAGCATCAAGGCCCAGGAACTCACGTGGATTAAAAGCACGTCCGCACGTTTGGAAACGTCTTTTCTGAATTAAGCCTTATAACTTACTGATAACGGTGTTACGACATTTATCGTATTTCCAAGTCACAAGACGCGACTAATCATCTTAACGCTCTGAAAAAAACTGCATATAGCCTGGCTAGCACATAATCTTCAGATAGGAGGGCTAATACGGATGTTACGGGTCAGGCATCACAAACTTACAAACAGTACTTATGGAACGAAGGAGATCCGTTCAATATCTCAGGAAATAAGATCACGAAATTTCACAAATCGACAACATTATTCGAATACACACAGCAAAAATAGTGGGTTTGGTCCAACGTATCGGAATCGCATGATTTGTTTCGTTTTCCTCTCCTAAACTCTAAGCTTGTTATTTTGTTTTTCGATTTCACGCGCGTAGCTTCATTAATCATAAAACATGGCGCTATATTAGTATGCCAAGCGTAGGTGTAAGTATGGAAAAGGCAGTAACAATACGGATTAAAGAGAGTACGCGAGAACGTATCAAGAACCTGAGAACGGTTGACGATACGTTTGACAGTCTCATAAACAAGGCGTTAGACTGTCTGAAGCGGAGACGCTCAAGATGTGGGACGATAGAGACCTACTTGTGAAGAATAGATGTCCTCAACCTTATCATTAGTTTAAATTTTCGCCCCCAGTTGCATCCCACAACGCATATTCGCTTCGGATCTTAAAAATAAAACGTTCACAGGGAGTTTTTTCAACGAAACACGTTCGTTTTGGCGGCGATCTGCTAGTTTGTTTTATGAACAACATAAAAAACCAAGAATGCAAAACGACACAGCTGGAGAAATCGTCCGGTCACCCTTGCATGTTCGGGTGGCACAAAATGCACGTAGAACGATCGTTGAGGGTGCGGCAGTAGATAGAATCGTGGCCTCGACGCTTGTCGTGCTTTCGTCTTACGACATCACTGCTTTTGTATGGCGTTCAACGACAGGAGCCTGCAGGATGTAAATGCGCGCGTGCCGTTTGATAGATCCGTGCAGACTGCGGGTTCGCTACTACTGATAAATTTATGTTCCCGGACTCTGTTGATCTATTGTCTGCAAACAACAAACGAGCTACAAAGGAGAATAGGATGAACACGTGGTTTGATACTGCCCGATTAGGAATGTTTATTAGTTGGGGGCCTTCGAGTCAGAAGGGCTGGGAGCTTTCGTGGCCCCTCGTTTATGAAAAGATTAACCTCTACCTCCCTTACTGCCAAGACCTCACAGTAGAGGAGTATTACATTATAACCCCGACTTTCAATCCGACGGAGTATGACGCGAAGGAGCTAGCTAGGATTGCTAAGAGAACAGGCATGACGTATGCAGTGTTGACGACGAAACACCACGACGGCTATGCTATGTTCCACACCACACATTCAGACTTTTCGATCCAGAATTCACCGTACCACAGGGATATCGTGCGCGAATACGTGGACGCGTTTCGCTCTGAGGGACTGAAGATTGGACTTTACTTTTCTCTCATCGACTGGCACCACCCCGACTATCCTGCCTTCGAAGATGCTGACCGACAGCGTATAGCTACCGTATCGCTTCGCCAGCCGACGAAAGAACAGTGGGATCGTTATCTCGAGTTCATGTTCGGCCAGATTCGAGAGTTACTCACAAATTATGGAAAGATAGATGTGATATGGTTCGACGGTCAATGGGAGCGGACACCAGAGCAGTTTAAGGCCAAAGAACTGCGCGACATGATCAAATCGCTTCAACCTGAAATTCTCATAAACGATCGGCTGCCAGGTCAAGGCGATTTCGATACACCTGAGCAGTTCGTTCCTGCGGCGTCGCAACAACGCATGTGGGAGACTTGTTTGACTATGAACACGAGCTGGGGGTACAACCCGACAGACCCAGAATACAAAACCGCCCGGGAGCTGATTCACACCCTGTGTGAAGTCGCCGCGAAGGGGGGCAACTTGCTCCTCAACGTAAGCCCGATGGGAAACGGCAAGCTCCCAGACGAACACATCGAGAGATTAGAGGCACTCGGACAGTGGATGACGAGGAACAGCGAGAGCATTGTCGGCACCACCCCAGGACTTGAACCGTGGCAGTTTTACGGACCTTCAACCCGAAAAGGGAATACGGTTTATCTGCACCTCGTAATGAAGCCGTATGATACCGTTTCAATCAAAGGCATCTCTGTTAATAAGGTCAAATCGGTGCGCGCGCTGAGTAAAAGTGAAGAATTACCGAATAAGAAACGCATCCCTGTCGTAGATATAGTTGCGGAAACCCCCACCCCGTACGGTGAGCTCATAGTAACCGTGCCTGACCACGTGGTTGACCCATACGTCACTGTCATCGCAATTGAGTTCTCTGAAATATCGTGAATGTTACGCCCTTCTTTGACTCCAATTCGGGCGATGAGATCTCAGTTGATAGCCGCAGCTAAGAGAGCTATTTTGATCATATGAATTCTAAGAGCACTTAATACGTTCTTTTTTGTTAAAAACGAAAGGCTGTGTAGGCAAAATGCGACGCGGTTCATTCACCTAACCTATTACTTGCTGTACCTGCGCAGGCAAACAACGCGTCCTTTCAGTCAAAGCCTAAAAGGCTATTCTGTTGAAGGGCACATTAGCAAATCCAGGAAACGTAGGAGGCTAGCAAGAAGCGTCAGTTCTCGCTCTACCATTGATTTTCACGCTTGGGACTCTTGGACGTAACTGGTCACCACTGGGCATCCTGTAGGTACAACACACTTTGGGTTGTGCATCCAACTTGACGATATCGCAGCTTGTCCGGCGTGCTTGCGGAAATCACCAAGCCACAGATGCAAAAGAATGGACTCGGCCGGATTCGGACCGGTGACCTCCCGATCTTTTTGCCCTCGATACCGGTGTTCGTGTGTAGCCGCAACCGGAATGATAAAATATCCCGGTAACAAGACTTCCGTTGCAGCAGTTTCATGGCAGTCCATCCCCTCACTCCGGAGTACATTTACTGGCCCCTGATCGTCCTGACCGTGATCGTTGGCATCGCGGGCACCATTTACCTCATCTCAGCGTGGGGACACGGGCGGCCGGGCCGGTTCCTTTCCGCATGGTACCGTGCAGCGTTCCATGAAGGGGCCGGGGTATTCTTCCGGACTCTGTTCCTCGATGTATTCCTCTTCCGCCGGGTCTGGAAACGGAGCAAGCGCCGGTGGGCGGTGCACATGTCCATATTCTGGGTCTTTATCATTCTGGGCGCATTCACCCTCGTCTCGGCCATTGCCATCGTCCTCTCAATGCTTGATCCATCCGGCGCCGGGGGAGCTTTTTTTCAGTATATCAAAGGCCTCGAGCTCCCATACTCCCTGCTGAGCTACCCGCTAGTGCTGGGATCGTGCATTGCCCTCGCCCGCAGGATCTTTGTTCCCGAGGTCCGGAAGCGGACCAGGTTCTGGGATTACTTTATCCTCGTCTGCGTGCTCGTAATCGGGCTTGCCGGCATGTTTGCGGAGTGGTTTAGCGGGTTCGATGTCTTTCTCGGCCAGTCCATGATAAACTGGGACCTGGCCCTCGCCATCCTCATGGTGCACATCTACGCTACCTTCCTGCTCTTCATCATGCTGATCCCGTGGACGCGGTTCCGGCATATCATCGCAACCCCGCTCGTCCTGCTCGCCCGCAGGGGAGGTGATTGAACTGGTCCGGCCGGACTATGCTGGGATACAGTCGCGCTGGTTCACCCCAGTCCAAATGCTGGAGCTGGACGCCTGCACCCGGTGCCAGGAGTGCGTTGATGCCTGCCCGGTGGTCAAGGCCGGTTATCCTGACGGCGCGATGGAACGCATCGCCGGCTGGAGAAGACTCGGGACACCGTCCGGCAAGGTACTTGCCCTCCTGCACCAGAGCCCCACCTACGAAGCGGACCAGGCCGCCCTTTTCTCGAGCCTGTTCCGGTGCACCTCGTGCGGTGCCTGCTCCGTTGTCTGCGAGTCCGGAATCGCCACCGCCCCGCTCTGGGAATCGATCATGGGTGCAGCCCGGGAGATGGGATTTGTGAATGTAACCATTGAACGGACTGCTCGGATCATCATGGAGAAGAAAAACCCATATGGGAACAGCAGTACGGACCGTGCCGCATGGATCCCGGCGGATATTCCTGTTGCCGATGCGGCCCCCCTTGCCGTCTTTGCCGGCTGCACGGCAGCGTTCAGGCAGCCGGAGATCGGGCAGGCGGCCCTGCGGATCCTTGAACGATCAGGAACACCGTTCTGCATGCTCAAGGAGCGGGAGTCATGCTGCGGGTCGTTCCTGTTCCGAACCGGTGCATGGGAGGAGTATACGGACACTATCCTTCCCATGATCGAGGATCTCAAGGCCCGGGGAGTGAAGACCATGCTCGTTTCCTGTGCCGGGTGCTTGAAGACGATCACGATCGACTGGCCCCGCGTGTACGGTAAGGAACTGCCGTTCCGGGCAATACCATTTACCGCATTTATTCGGGACCTTATCCGGGAGAAGAAGATTCGGTTCCGGTTTTCACCGCCCCTGCGGGTGGCGTACCATGATCCCTGTCATTCCGGCCGGCATCTGATGCACGAACTGGGGAGGGACTTGGCGTTTGAGGCGCCGAGGGACGTGCTTTCTGCCATACCGGGGTTCGAGGTCGTGGAGTTTGCTAAAAACCGGGAATACCAGGTCTGCTGCGGTGCGGGCGGGGGGATCAAGGCACGGGACTCGGATCTTGCCATAGCCATTGCAAAGGAGAAGGTCACCGCTGCTGAACGGCTCCATGCTGAAATCCTTGCCTCGACCTGCCCGTTCTGCCGGCGAAATCTTGAGGATACGCGTGCCGCCACCGGGTCAGCTTTCGATGTGCTTGATGTCATCCAGCTCGTAGAGCGGATGATGGAGTAATTGCCAGGGATTGTCCGGCCAAGAGGAACCGTAACAAATGGAAACTACAGCGATTCGAGAGGTCGTCGTTCTCCACGCAAAGTGGCGATCGGGTCACCCCGCCGGAAGAAAGGCCGACTTGCGCGGCGCCGATTTACGTGAGGCGGAGTTAAGTTGGGTCGATCTCAGCGACGCCGATCTGCGCGGCGCTCATATGGACAAAGCGACGGTTACGCCGTGAACCTGACGAATGCTGACCTTTCGTGGGTTACTCTCACGTACGCCGCGGTCGAACGGGCGCAGTTGAGCGGTGCGAATCTCTCCTATGCAAACCTTCACAGCTCGAATCTCAAAGGAGCGCTGCTCGTCGCCGCAAATTTACGGCACGCCGATTTAAGCTTCACGCTGCTCAACGGGGCAGATTTAACGGACGCGGACTTGAGAGGAGCGAATTTGCGTAACGCCGACTTAACGTATGCCGTTCTGCGCCGGGTGCTTCTCGAGGGCGCGATACGGGAATAATAAGCACAGGCACGGTAAATAATCCGCATTTGGTCCGCGCGCAGCAGGTGCCCAGCTGTGACAAGTCTGCAGTCCTAACCCACAGGCATCTGTCGATCGTCACATTCAGGGAGCTCAATGTCCAGTGCTCGTTTCAGCGCGTAGGCCGTTACGACTCCTACGAGGCCTAAAATCAGAGCAATGACCGCGATGTACGCGAACGCCTGCATCGTCGGAGCCAAGACAACGGCCGCCCCTCCGGGAATGTCGACCGTAATGGGGGCCTCATAGAGGGTGAGCAGTTCTCCTGCAACTGCAGTGCCGACAGCGCCTCCGATAAATCGAAATACCATATTCAGTGCTGTCTCTGCGCCTGTTCTGCCGCCAGGGGCGTACATCATGAGTACGTTAATTGCAGCGACGAATACACCTCCAACTCCGATAAATAATATCACAGAGCCGAGAACGACTTCAAGAAGCGTACTGTTGAACAGTATCAAGAACACAAAGCTGATGGCGACGATGAGTGCTGCCAGCATGAGCGCATTTTTAGCCCCTCGACGTGTGACCAGTATGCCAAAGACGGGGCCAGCCACGAGAACAACAAGCCCTGCTGGAACGAAGACTAACGCAGACTTAAACGTATCTAATCCAAAGCCGACAGGGGGTGGGGTGCGCGTCAAGTAGACGATCGACATGTAAGCCAAGAACATGGAGAAGCCGGCGATAAACATCGTGAAGTGAGTTTCGAGTATGTAACGCACGCCCTCCGCCTTGAAGTCAATGAGCGGGTCGCTGACGTGGAATTCGGCATAGACAAGCGCGATCGTCGCCACCACTCCGGTCGCTAAGAGGCCGAGCGTGTACGGCGAGAGCCACCCCCATACGCCGCCTTGCGTCAGCGGCACAAGGAAGCCTACGACCGCGATGCCAAGCAGGAGTGCGCCCCAGATATCGAGCCGTGAAGACGCTTGGACCTGCGGCGCGTGGACACGCCACGCAATAAGCAACGTTACCACGACCGCCACGGGGGCCAAGATATGATAATTCGTCTGCCAGCTGAACGTCTACGTGATCCATCCACCGCCGACGAAGCCGATCGTGGCGCCAACGGCGAACATTGCGCTGACGAAGCCAGTCGCCGTCGCTACTTTTTCGCGCGGGAATTCGTCTCTGATGATCGCGAACGCCAGGGGGAACATCGCCAGCCCGACACCTTGTAAGGCCCGAAACACGAGCAAGCTGTCTATGCTCCACGCGAACCCGTTTGCGAACACCGCAACTGTATAGATGATGACCGCGATGAGGAGTAACTTCTTTTTCCCATATTTATCTCCGAGCTTGCCGAAAGAGGGCGTCGCGAGGCTCCCGAAGAGCAGGTAGATCGCAGGTACCCAGGAGATCGCGGATTGAGTCGTGTGAAACTCCTCCTGCAGTACGGGAAGCGCCGGGATAAGCATTGACTCGCTAAAGGACACCATGAGAGCGGTGAGGCTCAAGATCGCTAAAACAAGCCCTGTACCCGCCGGAAAACCATTTGGACGCGTCGCCGCTATGCTACCTCTTGATGTGAAGAGTCCTTCTCGCAATTCGCGTTGGCGGAGCCTGCTTGCGACTCGACTGCACTGTGACGCTTCACATCAATTGAGTCTGTGTGGCCAAAGTGGCGTTTCACAGCAAATAAAGTTATTCATTTGGCCCTTGCCGCTGTGACGAGCGATGGGCAGATAAAACGCTAAGGCTCAGCCGTTCTAAACTCGCCAAGGGCAGTTCCATTGCTGCCTGCTTGGCGGTTGCACCCGACGCTGGAGCACCGAACCTAGCGGCAAAACACGATCGTAACAGCTCAGAAGGTGTGACGGACGCGTTCACAGGAAAAACGTCAGCTTTAAGTAGAGGTTTGACAAGCAATCCTCAAGGTTAAAATCTTCCTCCTACGGCCTTTTTTCGTCAATCGCATAAGACCTAGCGATTAGACAATACGGTCCGTTGGTGCGTGGAAGCAGGAACGAAAACAGATGTCCACAAATCTGGAGGACAAGATACGAGGCTTGCGATTATCGCCTCTGGCGCGCCTACTCGTTATGGCGGCGAGTGCGATCATCATCCTCGCAGGCATAAAAGCTGCAGCCGAGATTGTCGCTCCGACCCTCTTTGCCATCTTTCTTGCAATCCTCGTCAGCCCGTTACTTCACAGTCTCGAAAAGAGGGGGCTTTCCACAAGCCGCGCTTTGGCGGTGCTCGCGATCAGCGCGATCGCTTTCGGCACGGGCACAATCGCATTGATTTACTTCTCGATCAGCCGCGTGTTCAGTCCCTCTCCAGCGACGAGCAATGCAACTATTGAGGCTACGCGATCATCACTCGCTGGCCTCGGCCTTAACGCCACTGCACTGCAACCAGCGACGATACTGAGCGACCAATTCGCGGTGAAGGCAACCGTTGCCATCTTACAAGCAGTCAGCAGCGTCGTCGTGCAGCTCATTCTCCTGGTAACGTTGTTTGTCTTTTTTTTGCTCGCATTACCCCGACTCCCCAAACGCGACCTAGCGGACTACGCCGCGGCGCATCCGATCTCAGGACCGCTGCTCGCTATCAGAAAGAGCGTCCTTGATTTTGTCATCATACGCACCAAAGTGAACTTCGTTACCGCGGTTCCAGCAGTTGTATTCCTCTTTATCGCGGGAATTGACTTCGCGTTCCTTTGGGGCGTTTTGCTTTTTGTTTTCAGCTTTATCCCCTACATTGGTTTTGCACTGGCGATGATTCCCCCCGCCTTACTGGGTTGGATCGAGTATGGACCGATCGGAGCGATTGCCGTCGTTGTGGTGTTTCTTGCTATCAACTTCGTTGCTGAGTACGTACTTTTTCCCCGGTACGTCGGTAAGGGGCTCAACCTCCCTCCGTATGTCGTTCTCCTCTCCGTGGTCTTCTGGGGTTGGCTCCTCGGTGTGTTCGGGGCCCTCATTGCAGTACCTATCACGTTGCTCCTACGCGTGTTGCTGAGCAACTTCACAGAGGCGCGTTGGCTCGTTGACCTTCTCGGCGGCGATGACACTTCCACGCACTCTGATACAGGAGCGCAGAAAAGATACTTTTAGGAACCTCGTTTGAGGAGCCCGTTGCGTTAGACATTCTGGCGTTGCGAGCGCGCTAGTGACTCGAGGCGTATTCGATACCTGTGCACACTGTCGCCACCTGTCATGCTCGGTTGCGGTTTTGCATATTGGCTACGTCCGGCAACCGAACGATCTCATTCCTGGAAAAGCAACGTACTCGCGCCATATAATATCCCAGCTGCGAACAAAAATACCCCGACGTAGGCAACAAGCGCCTGACTTGGGATGGTCGCGCTTAGGACATAGTTGGCGATGTATATGAGGAGGATGCCTGCTAAGATGAGTGTTACCGCTCTAAGAAACCCTTTGCGCCCTTCACGCACGCGAGTGCCCCAATCTTTTGTTTTGCCCATTTCGTGATGTTATTCTGCTTTCGCGACGTTTTTCGTTCAGTTACGCGCATCACTCGCAAAATCCTAGGTCATGAGGGACGTTTTCGCGCACGCTAAAAGAAGAATAAGTACGAAAAACGAGCACTGGATCTCTTCTCTAGTGATCAAAAAGCGTATGCTAATCTGTCAGAAGTCACGCGACCAAGACCGCCCGGAGACGCGAGCAAGACTTGTTTTGTGGCATCCCCATTAAGGTGTAGAGCGGTTAGGCATTTCGCAGCATGAGCCGCGCTTCATTACACCCTTTCTAAGACGAGGAACCAACAGCGCAACGTGTACCACTATAGTAATGCCCAGCAGGACGATATGTATCAATACTATAGGGAGACCAACTAGCAACAACAGCTTTAAAAATACGAGTTTTAAGAACATCATTCCCCTCACGAACAAACGCGCGTCGTTTACTTTAAGAGGGCGCACTTAAGATAAACGTTTGTGTGGCTGCGCTTCGATTTTGCCTCGCGCTACTCTGCGTCTGTGATCGTTCGGAAGCTGAAGCGACATCTTACCCGGAAACCACAAGAAACTCAATCTTCTTACTTTTTCCCCTCGACCGATTCTTTCAAGCTCTGTATCTCTGCTCGCATCCCTTTGAGCTCGGCGAGCTCGGCCTTGATTTCGTCCGTGCTGTCCTCCAATGCAGAGAGCGTTTCCAAGCGCTTTTCGATTATGCTCAGTTGAGCTATGACGTTTCCAATCGTCTCTTTGCTTGTTTTGGTGAGTTCTTCCCGTTCGGACCTGAACTTCTCAAGGAGGGCCGTGGTGGTGGTGGCCGTCACGATGCTCGCAAAGAGGATGGCAGTGATCATTCCGATGACCCCGATAATCCTGCCAAGCCCGGTGTAAGGCACTACGTCCCCGTAACCGACGGTCGTTATGGTGACGATCATATACCACAGAGCGTCGTCAACATGGGTCACGTTGGGATTCACGCCCGATTCGATGGTATAGAATAGGAACGAGCCAACGATGATGACCAATAGGTAAATGGCTATGCCGTAGATGAGTCGCGTCTTTTCAGCAAATGCGAGGACTTCTTTTTCGAGTCGACGCGAGAACCTCAAAAGGGCGAAGATTCGCACGAGTCGTAGAAACTTGAAGACCAAGGTGTACGGCAGAGCAACGCCGAACGAAACAAGGACAAGATAGTCAAAAGGAATGATGGCGAGAATATCGGTCCACTGGTACGCGACGTAGCTCCATTTGTTGTCCTGCTCATTCACCCTAAACAGGTATTCAACCCACAAAAAGAGCGCCACGACCGCGTCAAACGTCGCGATGAGCTCAAGGCTGCCTATTCTTAGGTTAAAAATTACAGTTAGGAACAAGAAAAAGGCATCAAAAATAATCAGGATGAAACATAGCACTTCGTACAAATACTGAATTCTCGGGCGGAGACGAAAAATCTCGTCGAGCTGCTGTATTCTCGTTATAACGTTGAAAAACTCAAGCAAATCCGAAAGTTTGTCGTTGGGCTTCATAGTTTCTGGCAAGCGTGCTATACTCGGTTTAGTCGCCCAAGGCGCACTATGTGCCACGATAAAATAGGGCGAGATACGATAAACGTTTCGAAGTGATGCTTCGTGATCCGTTCAGGAGTCTTACAGTAGACTCTTGTGGATGAACGATAACTGCCGCATACCTAGCATCAACTTGTCGGGATGATGAAATCGGAGACGCTCGAGTCGTACCAGGTCTGTGGCGCTGAGCCTACAACAGAATACTAGAAGCGTCAGGATCTCGCATACCTCTTGGCGCTGGTCATAAAAGTGTCAAATCCCTCACGCATTCCACATACGTGCACGTGCTGGCATGACGCCAACGTGCTGTACTCAACGATTCCGTCGCGTCCGTCGATGCCTATGCCGCGTCTCATTTTATACGCAAATCTGGCATCATCGTCCACCACCGCGACCAAATGATGGTATTCGTGTCCGCGCACTCGTTCGCCTTTCACTGCAATCGCACAGTCTCTCACGATCTCAGCTTCAGAATGTCCCACCGCTTGGAGGTTGTCTGTCACCCGGACCTCAGCCGGAACGACCCCTGCGAGTTTATGCTTAGCGCCGTCCTTCGCCGCAAGTGAACGCGAGAGATACACGAGTCCCCCACCCTCCGCGTAGATCGGCATGCCTTCTTCAGCTTTCGAATAGATATCAGCTAAGAGGCCTACATTTGCACTAAGCTGCTGAGCGTGCTCCTCCGGATACCCCCCACCCACATAGAGGGCATCAACTGGGGGGAGCCGATCCGTCAGCGGTGAGAAATATTCGAGCTTCGCGGTAAGTGCGAGCGCCTCAAGGTTCGAACGATAGTAAAAGCAGAACGCGCTGTCCAAAGGAATGCCGATCGTGATGTCCGCTTTGTTATCGAGGAGCGGCACGGGAACGAGCACGTTAAACTCTGAAGCGCTGCTCGTTATAGACGCGACGTCGAGCTCGTCGCAGACTGCAGTGAGAGCGGCCTCAGTCACTGCTTTTCTTTTTCGAGGAGCCAAGATCGGACTTCGGTTCAGATCCCAGACTTCATTTCGAAGAACGCCTAGGAGAGGAACCCCGATATTCACTAATGCACGTCGTATGTCGTTCATGTGCTTATCGCTGCCCACGCGCGTCGCGACGACGCCTACGATCTTTGCATCGTATGAGGTATACGATGCATATTGAGCAAAACCGAGAACAGTGGCAGCCACGCTTTCTGAAGATGCGTACGCATCGACGATGAGGATGATAGGGGCACCGATGATATCAGCGATGCGCGCCGTGCTCGACGCGCCGGTGTACATCCCCGAAGCGCCCTCAACAACGACCACGTCGGCGTTCGATTTCGCGAGCTCACGTTTGACGCCTGCTTCACCCATTAGAAATGCGTCGAGGTTGTAGCACGGCCGCCCTGTGACCCGTTCGTGAAGTCCAACATCGACCAAGCCCGGGCCGACCTTGAAAGACTGCACGGTATAGCCAGCCTCAGCGAGTCCTTTTAATAAGGCGATGGTTATTGTGGTCTTTCCTACACCGGTGCGAGTGCCGCCGACTATTACGCCTTTCATCACCACAGCATGCCGGTGTTGCATTAATAGCTTTTCTCATCAGTGATGAGTCCCGAAACCACGTTACGAGTCGCCAAGAGGGCTCAATAAGCAGTCGCAGTCGCCAAAATCCAGCATCAATCACAGACCAAGCATACAGAATGGTCCGCCCAATACGAGCGCTGCAAACAACACGAATCACTCAGTGCTCTCGACGTATTCAACTCCATTGAGCGTAAGCGACGCATACAGCGTCCCTTCATACGAAGCGATAAGCCCTTTTGCCTCCAAGTACTCGACGATCGTTTCGAGTGTCTCCCAGTCAAACCCATACTTCTCGCCAACGTCGTAAGAATCGATCAGAACCCCGAATCGGCCCCCCGCTATGGAGTACATTTCACGTAAGAACTGTCCCTTGTTCTGCTTCATCTCGCCTGCAAAGCTCATCACTAAAGCAATGCAGACTGCAGAGAAGACCGCTGCGAAAGTGGCGCGAAAATGAACGGTCGCTTGGCACCACATTACCCGTCCGTTCATACAAACACCCCGATGAATCCCCTTCGGCGCACGACGACAAGCCTCGATTAAACACAAAAAAGCGCAGAGATCCCAGAATCCGGCGTACGTTTTTATGTGATAGCGGCGAACGTGCATGCCGACATGACAGAGAGCTGGTCTGCCAACGACGTAGACAACGCGGTCGTGGCCATTCGCGTCATCCTAAAGCGCTTCGGCGCTCTTCCGCAGGTGCTTTTGCACGCTTACAACCACGAGATCGAAATCGGTGAGCTTATGGTAACGCGACGCTTCTACGAGCAACTGGCACTCAGCTGTCCAGACGCGCTTGACTATTTTACCGAGAGCGCGACTGATGCGCGTGACGCCGATACCGATCGCCCCAACGGCGTTCTTCGACAGATACCCATTGAATGACACCGACCACACTGCGCGGCCGACTAGGCGCGTTCCTCATACGGGATTAGCGGGTTTTAGGAATCCAAAGTGTTGAATTCCCTCGATAATGCCTTCAGCGTAGTTTGCGCGCGCCCAGTAAACGTCCTCTGGCAGCGCATCAGCATTAAGTTCCGCTTTGTGGTTCCCGACGACGACCGCTAAAAACCCGGCAGAGAGCAGCCCGATATCGTTTCCGCTATCGCCGGCAGCTAGGACGCGCTTTCGACGAATTCTTAGCCTCTTCCGGACGTAATCTACCGCTTCTCCCTTTCCCGCTTTAGCAGGAATCACGTCGAGATCCGTCCCGCTCGAATAGATGACCTTGTGTGGAATGCCGATGTCATCGAGTCGCTCGCGGATTTCAGGAATGACGACGTCAGCCTTTTGAAAAAGATGATAGCTCTGCTTAAACTCAAACTGGCGCGATTGCTGGAAAAGATAAGGGATGGTCGCCAGTGCCTCCTGCACCTCAAGCCGGTCCCAATGGCGATCGATGTGGCGCGTCCACGCGTCATCCCTCCGGTAGTCAGGGCCCTCATAGATCTCGGTACCTACGTTACACAGCGTGTAGTCCGGCTCGCGGAGGCACTCGGCCTCCATGATCTCAAACGTCTGAATCTTGTCACGCCCGGTGACGTATGTGATCGTAACGTCGCGATACGCCGAGAGCAGGACGACCAGCCGGTGATAGGCGGCACGGTCACCCGTGAGGGTGTTGTCGACGTCGGTCGCAAGCAGTTTCATTCGCTCTCCTCATTGTGCCCTTCATTATATAGTATCTGTGACTAGCGCGCTGCCATCGCACGGGCAGTAGTCGTGGTGCGGGTCGTCCGTTTGCCACCCGCATGACGCACAGCGTTTGACCGTGACCCGGCGTCGTCGGCGCAGCAGGAACGGGATAATCGGGAGGAATAAGAACACGACAGGTATGTGAAGCACCACGACTAAAACGACGGTAAGCGCCATCGATCCGACAAACGCACCTGCCAAGAGAGCGGCGTCCGCACGCATCGTGGAGCCATTGACGTTATGACGTCAAATGTGTTTCGGAGGTATAGGATCCGAGTACCTTCAATCGGGAGACGTGCGATTGAAGCGCATCGAACGCGTTAATGACCACGGCGTCAGCGGTATTCCCCTCAAGATCGATGTAGAAGATATACTCACCAAGCGACCGCTTTGCGGGGCGCGACTCGATTTTCGTTAGGTTCAACTGACGATCGGCAAACACGTGGAGCACCTCATAGAGCGCTCCTGGACTGTTCCGCTTGAGCTCGAGCACGATAGACGTTTTTGTGCCCGCTTGTGCCTCAGCAAGCCTGCCGCGCCGCGCGATGACGACGAACCGGGTGAAGTTGTCCTCAACGTCCTGGATGTCGGCCTGGACGATCTGCAGGCCATAGCGTTCGGCTGCGCGCAGGGAGGCGATCGCCGCCGCACGTTCGTTCTCGCTTGCCATGCGTGCGGCCTGTGACGTGCTGCTCACTGGGACAACTTCCCGGCCGAACGCACGTAAAAAAGCGTTGCACTGAGCGATTGCTTGCCAGTGAGAATAGACGACGTGTATGTCCGCCCCCTCCCGTGCTGCAAGATAGTGGCGTATAGGCAGCACGATCTCACGGACGATTTGGAGCGGAAGGGTGAGGAGTACGTCGAGCGTGGTTCCAACCGATCCCTCTATGGAGTTCTCCAACGGGATGACACCACAGTCGAGTCGGCGTTCGATGAGGTCACGCGCGACATCTTCAATAGTGGTGAAGTAGCACAGAGACTCCTCGGGATAGCCCAATGCCAACGCCGCTGTCTCGCTATAAGTCCCCTCCGGCCCCAGTACGCCAACGAGCATCGTTTTCCCTAGTGCTCGCTTGGCTAATAAGGTTCTGCGAAAAAGTTTATATGGGTGCTCGTGCTACAGTGTTACACCTTAGCAATATCGAGGAGTTAACATGGAAATCGGAAAACTAGTACGGCTTGAGCGAATTACCGACCGCGAGAGCGGCAACATCGTGGTTATCCCTATGGATCATGGCATCTCGATTGGCCCCGTCAAGGGCCTCGTCAACCTGTCCGACATGGTCAACAAGGTGGCCGCCGGAGGCGCAAACGCAGTCCTCATGCAAAAGGGCATGGTGCCGTACGGCCACCGCGGGTACGGACGAGACATCGGATTGATCGTCCACATGAGTGCTTCGACCGCGCTGGGCCCCGATCCAAACGACAAGGTGCTCGTATGTTCAGTCGAAGAGGCGCTCAAGGTCGGCGCCGACGTCGTCAGTGTGCACATCAACATCGGATCCGAAACGGAATCCAACCAGCTCCAAAAGCTTGGTACGATTGCAGAGCGCTGCAACGAGTGGAGCATGCCGCTGCTCGCCATGATGTACCCGCGCGGCGCGAAGGTGACCGACCAGTACGCCGAGGAGGTCGTCGCCCACGCCGCGCGAGCCGGCGCGGAGCTCGGTGCCGACATAATCAAGACCAACTACACGGGCGACCCGGAGTCATTTGGACGGGTGGTCGAGAGCTGCCCTATCCCAGTCATCATCGCCGGGGGCCCCAAAGTAGAGACCGACACTGAGCTCCTCCAGATGATTTCAGACGCGATTGCAGCGGGCGCACGAGGCGTCGCAATCGGACGCAATGTGTTCCAACACGATAAGCCGACCCAGATCGTACGCGCAATATCGCGTATCGTGCACAAGAACGCCTCCGTGGACGAAGCGTTGAAAGAGCTTGAGCGTTAACGTTAAATGACTGGGTGCACTTGCATGGGTGATAACTAATGAAGAGCGTCTGGATAAAGGCCGATGAGGGCTCGTGGGAGGAGCGAAAGCCGATTATTACCTTCGCGCTCGAGTCGGGTGCGGATTGCGTGCTCGTCAGCGAGACCGACGTGGATGCTGTCAAGCAACTCGGCGGAATAAAGGTTGCCGCGTTCAACGAGGGGGAGGGCGGTCACGCTGACGTCCGCGTCTTCGGAAAAGGTGGAGAAGGCGACGGAACGCTTCCTCTGTCGAGCGCGACCGCCGAATCCGCAGATTACAAGCGGCTGGCCTCGCTGACCTCCGAAACAGCCGCTTATGTCGTCATCTCGGACAAAGCTCACGAACGGTTTGCGCAAGAGGTCGCGACTGCGTGCGATCACCTTATCGTCATCGGAACGGACTGGAAGGTTATCCCCCTTGAAAACCTCATTGCTGCCTTGCAAGGAACTGTCGAAATCATCGCCGGTGTCAGATCGTTCGAAGAGGCTAAAACGGCGCTTGAGACCCTGGAACACGGGGCTGATGGTGTGCTTCTCGACACCGACGATCTGTCCCAAATTGCTAAAACGATGGATTTCGTGCGCAAATCAGAGGACGTTGTAGAGCTCGTGCCCGCCACTGTAACGACGGTAAGGCCCGTCGGAATGGGTGATCGCGTATGCATCGACACGTGTTCTTTGATGCTAAGCGGCGAAGGCATGCTTATCGGGTCAGGCGCAAACGGATTTTTCTTAGTTCATGCTGAGACGGAGGAGAGCCCTTACGTCGCTCCCAGGCCGTTTCGCGTAAACGCCGGACCCGTACACGCATACATCTATGAGAACGGCAAGACGCGCTACCTCTCTGAGCTCGAAGCGGGCGACGACGTGATGATTGTGCGGAGTAACGGAGAGACGCGTCACGGCGTGGTCGGTCGTATAAAAATTGAGCGGCGCCCCCTCATACTCATCGAGGCAGACGTAGAAGGCACGACGATAAAGACGCTGCTTCAAAACGCCGAAACCATAAAGCTCGTAGCCGAAAGAGGTACACCCGTTGCCGTCACCGCATTAAAGCCAGGAGACGTCGTCCTGGCGCACTGCGAGCGAGCGGGACGGCATTTCGGCATCGGGGTCGAAGAGACGCTTATCGAAAGGTGACTAAATGATTCAACTGCGAGACGTGATTGTCGGAGGGGAAGAGAGGCCAAAGATCGTCGGGGTTATCTACAG
>Ga0209777_10003020_pt1 | contig 21329 bp, 21 predicted proteins | sample FrelakmetHBP12HB_FD_187147 | JGI IMG/M metagenome (GOLD analysis project Ga0209777, IMG submission 187147) | Freshwater lake sediment microbial communities from the University of Notre Dame, USA, for methane emissions studies -HBP12 HB (SPAdes)... | ecosystem: Environmental > Aquatic >...
TAAAGCCGTTTCCTTTATAATTGTTGTTGGTAACTATAATTATAGCCCAAGGAACGGCTTTTTTTAATACCTTTTTTCAACTTTTACTGAAAAAAGCAGGCTTTAACCTAATTTTGCAAGAAGCTCTTGAGTTATAAAATTATAATAAAAGTCCGTTTCTAATTCTTATTTCTCACCAATCGTAGGGGCAGACCTATGTGTTTGCCCGATAGACTATTTCAGAAATTGTTCGAGGATCGCTTCGCCTTCCCGTGTGCCGAAGGGCAGGCCCTTTAATTCGGCCCTCATGGACAGGTTTGAGAGGGTGGTTTCGAGGAAAAGCTGGAAGGCGTGAATGTCGAGGTGCAATTCTGTGAGTTTTGCCGGGCTGTAGATATCTTCGAGGATGAAGGTGTCTATTCGCTGGAAGAATTCGAGGAAACTTTCCCTGTCGGTGAAACGGACCATCTGGTATGAGACGTTCTGAAAGTAGAAAATATAGTTCCTGAGGCTTTTTATGGCCTCGATGATGAGGCGGAAGTCTTCTCCCGGCATGTTTTTGACGATGGTCTGATCGAGGTTTTCGACGACTTTGTGGAAGATCCATACATCTTTGCGGAGCTTCAACGAAAGCTCGGTGCGGGAAATATAATCCCTGAATATGTGACGTCCTTCTACTTTGGGGTCTATTATTTGAGTAAGTTGGACGGCGGTCTGCCTGAGAATTTCAATCAGGACGCCCTTGGCGCGGGCAACGCCGGTCGAGAGGCGGTTAAGCTCCGTCTGTGTGGAAGTGTCTTTCAGCTCAAGCTGGTAGGTCTTCTTCAATTCCATTTCCACCTGGAACGCAAGGCCGTCCAGCAGCGAACCTGCGTCCTTGAGTGATCCGTCCCCTGCCGCTTTTTCCCGAATCAATCGGGGAAGATCGCGTTCGAGGTAATCCACGAGGGTGAGCATTTCGGAACGCAACAGCGCAAACAACGCAAGGCTGTTCTTTAGCGCCGCAACGTCCTGGGTTTCCTCCTTGATGTATGTAAGGTAGCGCAGCAGGCGGAATACGAGAAGAAAGATGACGCTTATTTCCCGTCTGAGCGCCGAAGGGACGCGCTGTTTCACAACCCGCCGTATGACGGCGTTCTTGATGCGGTCGTGGATTGGGGAGAAATTGCCGAGCTGAAAGGGATTAAAATAGGTGTTCCACGCTATTTCGCGGCTGATCATGTGTCCCAAGTGATTGAATAGCGGATAAGAGACTCTCGAAAGGGCCGTCATTCCGCCGACTACTTCCCTCATGCTCGTCATGGCGTTTTCAAGGACATATAGGCTTTCCTCGGGTGCGCCCTGGCTGAGGCTCTTTTCCATCCATTCCATTCTTGTGTGATCGCTCAACAGGCGCCATTCCACGAAGGTCTGGAAATAAAATGCGCTCGATTGCCGCTCTGGAAGCAAAACCCGGACATGATGAATTACCGTCGAGAGGACGTCATGAAGGATGCGTATCTCGGCGGCGAAATCGCGGGCAAACAGATTTTCGGATTCGCTTATCGGGTGGTTGCGAACATTGCAAAAACGGTCGAGCGCTTTAAGATATAGCTCAAGCTCGAAGAGCCGTTCGTTCTTCTGCTCGAGGTCAAGACTCTCAAGCCAGCGGTTGCGCTCGGCCCGTAAAGCCTGAAGGGATGCGTGAAGGGGCATCGTTACCCCCCCTCTGGCAGTTGCCGGTTCATAAAAAAAAGGTAACATTATGATGGTTGATTGTAAAGACCTTGAGGAGAGGCCTAAAGCCTAAGGCCTTAGGCTTTAGGTTTTAGGCTTTAGGGCCTTGGATATATAGGGGCTGATTGAAAACCGCCCCATTCAAGAGGAGAAGAAGAAAATGAGTGAAGGAGAAAAAAAAGTGGGCGTGAGCCTCACGACGGGGTTCACCACGACCGCTGAGATCAGGCGCCAACAGGACACCCATGAGGGCGTCTACAAGGAAAAGAAATTGCTGATCCCAACGCTGCTTCTAATCTGCTGCGCCGCGTTGGGACTAATACTTAGCCTTTTGTAAATCCAGACAAGGGGTTTAAACCCCTTGTCTATAGGGCGGCGCATTGGGACTGATACTTAGCCTGTTGTAAGGGTGATTGAATAAGTGATGAGTGATGAGTTAAGAACGTGAAACGCAGCTCTCTTTTTATTCATCACTTATCATTCATCAATCATCATTTCATAGCCCCGCTGGCATGTAAACTGAAATAGAAGGGAGTGATATAGTGGGCAGTGTCATAAAGAAACGCAGGAAAAAGATACGCAAGCATAAACATAAGAAACAGTTGGCAAAACGCAGAAACAAGAAACGCTAGTCATTTCAAGAATCAATCCTGAATTGAAGCGAATAACAATGTCTATCAATACACGCGGGAAGGCGCCGCTGTGCGTTCCCGCGTATATTTTCTTTGTGTCCGCCGCCCGGCAGGCTATTGAATTATGATTCGCTATGGCGGACAAGAATGTCCGCCCTCCTGTAATTTGATTTCATTAGGAGGACGGACATTCCTGTCCGTCCTCAACAACAATAAGCCTCATTTTTCAACAACCCGCTAGCGTTTTTTTTCCTCGAACACTATCGCTTCAAACTTGTAGATTTCCGTCGCGGGGTCTTTCCAGCAATCGGGGGGCAACCCGGCTTTCTGGGAACACAACTCGGCGAGGAATGTCGTTTTGTCCCATCCCGTTTCTGTGGCGACCTGGGGCAGAAAAACGCCCGTCCGGAACCCTCGCTTGATAACGACGCCGTCCCGGCCCATGACGAGCGGGTCGGCGTTGGGGAGGCGCTCCAGGGGGGTGAGCACGCTGACCTCGATGTGGATTTCCCCCAGCTCGACGGGGCTGACGGGGTTGAAGCGCGGGTCCTGGGTCGCGGCGGCCATGGCCACATCACGAACGCACATCCAGAGCGGCTCCTGGGCCATCGTGTGGCCGATGCAGCCGCGCAGCCGCCCGTTTTCCCTCAGTGTCACAAAAGCCGCGCCGGGCGCTCTAAGTATTGGGCGGTCCGCGCCGACCTGAAACTCCGCCATCTTCCCCTCCCTCACCCACTTATCAACCGTCTCGCGCGCAATCTTCAATAATAACGAGCGGTCATCCTCACTGATCACATATTTCCCCGGCTTTTCCGCTTGCAAGGTCTCCTGAACAGGCTGACTGATCGGTTTCGTCACTGGCGAAGGCTTAGGCTGGACGTTTTCCCTGGATTTCCATGAGCAAGTTATCAGAATTGTTGCTATCAGAAAAAAAATGCTGTAGCTGAGGGCGCCACGAATATACTTTTTTACCAACGAATAGAGGGTCAATATAAGGCTGTAGGCTGTAGGCTGTAGGCTGTAGGCTTGAAAGAGGAGATTCCTGCGCAAAAGGCCAAAGGCCAAACGCCAAAGACCAAGGACCAAAGACCAGAGACTGAATTTCATTTCGAGAAAAACTCCACCGCGCCGTAACCCACAACGCGACTTTTATCGCCGGCGGTGTCGCCGGAGTTCAGGTGCTTGAGTATTTTTGCGCTTTCCGCGCCCCTCATGCGGCTCAGTTGCATCAGGGTCAGCACCGGCCCATAACCGCAAAGCTCAGCCCGGTGCGATCCCATGTCGCCCACAAGGGCGTCGGGGTCGAGGTGCATAATCTGATTCAGCGCAACCGCGTCCAGCGCGTTGGCTGTCCCATAATCGTGATAGTGACTCATGTCGCTCGATGCGATATACAGGACATCCCTGTCAGCGCCGAACACCTGATTCAACACCTCCGCAAGATTCCGGGCCATGCCGGGGCTTTGATCGCCCATCATCAGGGGGATGATCTTGAAGGTGTCGCCGAGGCGCTCCTGAAGAAATGGCAGCATGACCTCCCCGGCATGTTCTTTCATATACAGGTCCGGTTTCCAGAATATGGCCGGATCGGCCAGGATAAGCTTTTTTACGCTTTCGCGATCAATGGGAACATCTCCCAATGGCGTGCGATATGCGTCCTGATCCAGCGCCAGGATTCCCCTGAAGGACTGCCAATGGCTGGGGAAAAGTATCACCACCCGCTTGAATCGCCCCAGCGGCAGGTTCTTGAAAATATAGGCCGCAACGGGGCCGGAATATTCATATCCGGCGTGAGGAGACATGAAACCGAGCATGTTATCGGGAAATTTAATTTCAGGGGTTTGACTGAAAAAATTCTCGATCATCGCCTTCAGCGAATCAGGCGCAAGCGGATAAAACTGGCCCGCGACATTCGGCGCGATAATCTCTTTCGCGGACACGATATTTTGCCCGGCATTAGAGGAAGGGCCGGGAGCGCTTCCTTTTTTACACCCTAAAACACACAGAAGAACGCCAAGTAAAATGACAAGGACAAAATTCTTCATTGGCCGTCTCTCTTGATTATTTCCCAATGATCGGCCACGCGGCCGGACAATCTTTTCCTTAATGATAACCTCAGGCGGCTGATCAACGCCAGCCCCCCAATCCCCATGGGAATGGAGAGAAGCATTCTCCTGCGCGTCCAACGCCCCGATGCATCCTTGTCGTTACCACCATTCATAAAACACTCCTATTGAGATATAACCGCAGATTGCGCAGATTTCACAGATTTTTTTAACCACAAAGATACAAAGAATTCTAAGAAAGAAAAAACTTGTGAACTTTGCGCCTTTGTGTTTAAATTCTTTTTTCTTTGATCTGCGTAATCTGCGGTTTCCTCCTATCTCCACACTCCGCGAATCAGTTTGCCGCAGAATGGGCATTTGCCGTCCTTCAACAGGTTTTCGCGCACAGTGAAGCCGTATCGCGCAATAACCACCTTCCCGCAGCCTGGGCAGGCGGTATCCTCATTTTCTCCGGGGACGTTGCCGATGTAGACGTGTTTTTCGCCGGCATCGAGAGCGACTTCGCGCGCCCTCTCGAGGGTTTTTGCGGGGGTCGGATAAATGTCCCTCATGACGTACATCGGGTAAAAGCGGGAAAAATGATGCGGAACCTCGGGGCCGGCGCGCGCCACTATCCACTTGCACAACTCCCGAATCTTGCCCATGTCATCGTTAATGGTCGGCACAATGAGGGTTGTCAACTCGACAAAAACCCCCTCTTCCATCATGACCTCGAATGTCCTGAGCACCGTGGCAAGGTCTCCCGCGCATATCTCCCGATAAAAATCCTCGGTGAACCCCTTGATGTCGAGATTGGCGCCGTCTGTGACTTTGCATAATTCCCTAAGCGGTTTTTCGTTTATGTAACCCGCCGTAACCAAAACGTTTTTCAGCCCTGCGGCCCTGGCGACAGCGGCCGTGTCGCGGGCATACTCGAAATAAATCATCGGCTCGGAATAAGTGTATGCGATAGAGCGGCATTCATTCCTCTTCGCCGCTGCCACCACCGCATCGGGGGGCAAGTCAAGATTGGAGGTTTCCTCCGGATTTTTCTGGGAAATCTCCCAGTTCTGGCAGAATTTACAATGGAGGTTGCAGCCTGCCGTGGCTATCGAAAATATAGGCGTTCCCGGCAGGAAATGGAACATGGGCTTCTTTTCCATCGGATCAACGTGCACGGAACAGGGCTTGCCGTAAACCAGGGTGATAAGCTTGCCGTCGAGATTGACCCTTGCGCGACAGTCGCCGCGCTCGTTCGGCGATAGTTCGCATTCCTTGGGGCACAGCTTGCATTTGACGCGCGCCTGGCTCATTGGGAAGGAATCTCCTCGAAATGCTCGGCGGGGTGGCCTGAAAGCTGTCCCTCACGTATAAGTTGTTGAATTTTAACGGGATTTACCTTTGGGTTGCCAGACTCGGGAATCGCGGCCTTATGGACGCCGAAGATTACCGCCGCCGCAAGCGCCAGTGTGAGGGCCGCCGCCGCCAGTAGAGGTTTATCCCCCGCTTTTCCTTCTCGTTGCGCGCGCATGGAGAACAAACTCCCCTTAACAACCCTTAATTGGGCAACTATTTGGAAAATATCATTAAATTAGATAAACTTTTCTACATGATAGTTCATCTGATTGTTTCGTCAAATTAAGTTTGTCGTATTTGTGATTTTACTGGAGCGTCAAATTATCGGAAATGAAAAGGTTGCCCCTACATATTCAATTCGCGGCCTATGTGGTTATTATCAACATGTTTGTGTTTACCGTCTTTCGGCTGGTTTTTTGGGCGGCATTTCACGTGGCTGCGCCATTCACCAAAAGAAGCGATTTGGCGGAGGCCTTTTATCTTGGCTCCAGGTTTGATCTTCGCCTTGCCCTGTTGCTCGTATCGCCGATAATGCTTTTATTATGGATTCCGGCTCTCGATTTTGCCCGCTCCCGGATTGTCAGGATAATTTTGCTTGTCTATCTGGTTATGGTTGAATTTATATGCATTTTTATCTATTTAGTTGATTTCGGCTATTACGCCTGGGAACACAGCCGGATAACCATCGCCGTAATTGGGCACTTCTTTGCCGATTCACGCGTTTCGTCTCAAATGGTGCTCAAGGCCTATCCCGTTTCTCGCGCGTTTGCGGGGATTATTTTATATCTGGCGATATTTACATCGGCGCTTTACGCGATTATTTCCAGGTTGTCCAGGAAGAGCGCGCCCCGGACTTCGAGAAAGGCCAAAGCGTTTTTTTACGCGCTCACGTCTCTGCTGTATTTATTCGGCCTTTACGGAAGGTTGGCTTTGCTTCCACTCCAGTGGAACCAGGCGTTTTTCTCCATAGATTACTTTCTTTCCGCCCTCGCCTCGAATCCCGTGCATTATTTCGTGGATACATGGAGGATACGCGCCAAGGATGTTGATTTAAATGAAGTCAGGAAACATTACGGCGAGGTCGCCGATTATCTGGGGGTCCAATCGCCGGACCAAGACAAACTGTCGTTCACAAGACGGTATCGGCCGAAAGGCATTACGCCGAAAAACACAAATGTGATCATAATAATCCTCGAATCGTTTTCGGCGGTCAAGACGGGCGTTTTCGGAAATCGCCTGAACGCCACGCCCTGTTTCGACGATATTGCCGCCCACTCGACACTTTTCAAATCATTTTTTGTTGCGGCGAAGCCGACCGCAAGGGCCATATTCTCGCTTATCACGGGTATCCCCGACGTGGACAGCGGCGGGAATGCCACCGAAGACCCCCGCGCCGTAAAGCAGCGAACCATAATCACCGATTTCGAGGGATACGATAAGTTGTATTTTTATACCGGAGACCTCAATTGGGCCAATATCAAGGGGGTGCTCACCCACAACATCCCCGGCCTGCGGCTTTTCGAAGAGGGCCAATACGCTTCGCCGCGAAACGACATGTGGGGAATATCGGATTTCGATTTGTTTGAGGAGGCGAATCAGGTCCTGAGGGGTTGTGAAGCTAAACCCTTTATCGCGATAATTCATACCTCCGGCGATCACAGTCCCTTCACCATACCCAGTCACAAGGGCAATTTCCAGATGCGCGCCCTCGATGACAAGACGATATTGGAAAACGGCTTTGAGTATCCTGAGGAGTTCAACGCGACACGGTTCATTGATTATTCCCTCGGCCATTACTTTCAAATCGCGCGGCGGGAAAAATATTTCAGCAGGACCGTTTTCCTCATATTCGGAGACCACGGATCACACCCCGCGGCTAACTACCCGTGGGAGCGCCTCAACGTGGCCTCCTCGCACGTTCCCTTCGTCATATACGGCCCCGGCCTTGTCCCGGAAGGAAAGGTTGTTGAAGACATGGTCAGCTCCATTGACGTCTTGCCGACGGCGGCGGGTATCGTGGGCATTCCGTACACCAACACAGCGCTCGGGAGGGACATGTTTGATGCCCCTCTCCACAATAATGAATTCGCCTTTTTGGGTGACATCGGACTTCTGAGCAACGAATTCTGTCTGATCCACTCGGAAGACGGATCGTTCCACCTGTATCGGTACCGTTCTGAAAATCCGCTCGAGGAGGTAGGCGACAAGTACAAGGATCAGGAGGAAAGGATGTCACGCCTCTTCAACGGAATCAATGAAACCGCGCGATACTTGCTCTATAATAACCATGATTAAAAACACAGGAGAGACCAGGCCACAAAGTTGTGAGTTTGTAATATTAAAAACAATTTATTTTCTTTCTATATTGTTTTTTTCCCCGGTCGTAACGTTCATAATGGGAAAGGTTTTCTTGAACAACCGGCGATTCCGCTTCTTTTTTCAAATAGCCCGTCTCAAACACCAGGGAATTATCAACAAACAGGTTCGATTTTTCATTTTGCAAACGTTTTAGAGCGATTTCCGCATATTTCGTTTCAATCTCCACGCCAACGCTGTTACGGGCGCAGCGCATTGCCGCCAACATTGTTGTGCCAGTTCCGGCAAAAGGATCAAGTACAGTATCGCTTGTAAAAGAAAACATTCTGACGAGCCTATACGCCAGTTCAAAGGGAAAAGGCGCCGGATGCTCTTTTGTTGATGCTCCAGGGATATTCCAAAACTGTCTGAACCATTGATTGAATTCGTCTTTTGTCAGCCTGCTGGAATCTCTTTGTTTTGTGGTCGGCTTGCGATATCCGCCGGGTTTTCTTTGCATAAGAATAAATTCGATGTCATTTTTTATAATCGCATTTGGCTCATACGGCTTGCCGAGAAACTTGCCTGCTCCATCCACTTCGTAGGAAGCATTCGCTATTTTGTGCCAGATGATCGGGTTCAAATTATCAAATCCTATCTTGCGGCAAATTACGCAAATATCAGCGTGCAGTGGAACAACCACATGCCGCCCATCGTTTTTGCGCCGAGACAGACAAACATCTCCCACTACACACACTAATCGCCCGCCTGGAACAAGCACCCGAAAAATATGTTCAAACACTAAACTCAACTCTCTCAGGAATTGCTCATAATCCTGCATATTTCCCAATTGAGCCGGGTTTTCTTCGTACTTTTTCAGACTCCAATAAGGAGGAGAAGTCACAACAAGATGAATCGAACTTTCATTTAAAAACGACAAATCCCTGGCATCCCCTATAACAAGCTTATGGCTGGTGGGCTGTAAAAGATCATTCTGAACAATCCGGTTCATTTCGTGTATGCTCCCACATGGGCCATCAATGATTTCGCAAATTGATCGAAATTCAAGTCCTGTGCAGGTTCAACATAATATCCTTTTAGTCCACGATCTTTATCAGACATCAAAAATACCGCCGTGCAATAATGTCTTTCTCGAACCAATTTCCGGCAAAACAACTCATATCGTTTGGCGTATGATGCATTCCTGAATTCCGGAAATACCTCAAAATGTGGTTCAGGGCTTCGAACCGGTCGTTCCGACTCCGGACATTTTTCAAGCAGAAAGATATAACCGAGCCAGGGTTTTGGGGAGTTTTGGAAGGCACCCTCGCGATAAGCGGTCCATAAATCCAATGCGCTGCCCATCGCTTCTTCAGTTCTATTATTGAAATTATTACCAAATGAAGGCCCGACTTGTGATTTTGCCTCGATAACGGCCAACAATTTATTATCGGACACAACCAGGAAATCCCACTGTTTTGCGGGTCTGAAAAAGCCTGGTAATTCAAGAGACCTCTTGGCAAATATCATGTTATCTTTAGCGCCCGCTCGCTGAACCAAGTCCGCAATAATCGCAATGAACCCATCCATCTGAGCGCCGCCAGTAACAGCGCTCCTCTCGCCCTGATCCTTTGCTCTTCCTTTCCCTTGCTTTCTGGATTGTTCGATGCGAGTTTTCCAGAAGTGCGCAATTGCCATGCTCAATTGCCTATCATGGCCTGTCGGTATCTTAACCATGTTATTAGCAACTTTTATGATGTAGTATAAATGTTATTTCGCCACAATTCAAGGCTGCTGTTTTAGTGTATCAATTTGAATATGCGCCTTATTCTCGGGCCACCCTCGACGGGGTCCCAAGAGAAGTGGATGATCATGGCCTGGCCGCGGATGTCTTCGAGGTGGGCGGGGTCTCCGACCCAAGTGCGGCTGTCGGCGCTGTCGTCCCGGTTGTCTCCCATGGCGAAGAATTCTCCCGGCCCGACGGTGACCGGCCCGAAATTATCGCCCCTCATCTGCTCGGGACTGTCATGGATAATGACGTGAGAAGTCAGGCCGGGGCACGATTCCTCGTACATCTCGGTCTCCACCTTTCGCGCAAAAGCCCCGTATTTCTTTTTGTAATCGAACTCCTTCATGGGCGCGAGCGCGCATTTCTTGTCATTGACGTATAAATATCCTTCCTTGACCTGGATCGTGTCACCCGGCAGCCCGACGATGCGCTTTATGAAATCCACCTGCGAGCGCCAACTGAAAAGGACCTTGTCGGTAAAGGGGATGGAAATTTCCTGGTTCTGCCATGAGCTTTCCACACTGCGGGGCGGCTGGAAAACCACAATATCGCCTCTCTTGGGAGACCAGAATTTGACGATCTTCTTATCCGTCAAAGGATTCTCGATGCCGTACTTGAGCTTGTTGACGAGCAACTGGTCCCCGACGAGAAGGGTGGGGATCATGCTTCCCGAGGGGATTTTAAAGGCCTGGACGAGGAACGTGCGGATAAAAAGCGCCAGGATAACGGCAATCGTGACGGCTTTAATGAGTGTCCACAGGTATTTTGGGTAATATGAGCGCAGTTTGACGGCTGTGTTTGACGTTTCGACGATAAACTCTTCGGGCCATACGCCTTTCCAGCGTTTCACGAGGTCTTCGAGGGATGCGGCGAACTGGCCGCCTACCCAGACGCTTTTGTATTCCATCCTGCGCTCGTTCTCGATCCACTTGATAACTTCCTCATGGAAGGTTTTGCTTCGCGCAAGCGCTTCGTCGGGGTCGGTAGCGCCGAGGGCGTCTTTCATGAGGTTGAGGATGCGGCGCGGGCCTTGCGAAGATAAGAGATAAATCACAAAATCAACCAGCACGTAGACCACAATGATGGTTGCGATGTAGATCAGGGCGAGTTTCAATTTTTTTCCACCTGTAAGAGCGCAAGGAAGGCCTCCTGCGGTATCTCCACGCGGCCAACCTGTTTCATGCGCTTTTTCCCTTCCTTCTGTTTTTCAAGCAGCTTCCTTTTTCTCGTGATATCCCCGCCATAGCATTTTGCGGTGACGTTTTTTCTCATTGGTTTTATGGTTTCGCGGGCGATGACGCGGCCGCCAACTGCGGCCTGCACTGCCACCTCGAACAATTGCCGTGGGATAAGCTTGCGGATGCGGGTGACGAGGTCGCGGCCCCTGCGAAATGCGAATTCCTTGTGCAACAGGAGGCTCAGCGCGTCCACAGGATCGCCGTTCACCAATATGTCGAGGCGGACTATATCCGCCGCGCGGAATTCGCTTAGCTCGTAATCGTAACTGGCGTAGCCGCGGGTGGCCGTCTTGAGCAGCGAGTGAAAATCGAAGACCACCTCGGAGAGCGGCAGCTCGTATTGAAGTATCACCCTCCCCGTCCCCGTGAATCTCATGTCCTTCTGGCTGCCGCGCTTGTCCTCACAGAGCTTCAGCACTGCGCCGAGGTGTTCCTCGGGGAGGTGTATCGTCGCAAGGATGAAAGGCTCCTCCACCGCCTCAAAATCGGGCGGCAATTGCGCCGGATTCTCGATCTCGAAGGGTTCGCCATGCCGCGGCCTTACGCGATATTTAACGGTGGGCGCGGTGGTGATCAGCTCCAGCTCAAACTCGCGCTCGAGCCTCTCCCGCACAATCTCCATGTGTAGCAGCCCCAGAAACCCGCAGCGGAACCCGAAACCCAGCGCCTGGCTGGTCTCCGGCTCATACCTCAGGCTCGAGTCGTTCAGCGCCAGCTTTGCAAGCGCCCCGGACAACCCCTCGTAGTCCCCGGAATCGGTCGGGTAAAGACCCGCGAAAACCATCGGCTTTACGACCAGGAAGCCGGGAAGCGGATGGGGCGCCGGCCTGTTGCGGTCGGTTATGGTGTCACCGACGCGGGCAAGTTTGATGTCCTTGATGTTGGCCACCACGTATCCGACCTCTCCCGGCCCGAGCGAATCGGTGACCGTGCGATCGGGGTTGAAGATGCCGACCTCCTGCACCTCGAAATCCCGCCTTGTGTTCATCATCTGGATGATGCGGCCTTTTGAAACGGTTCCATCGAAAACGCGCACGAGCACCATTGCGCCCTGGTAGGAGTCAAACCAGCTATCGAATATCAGGGCGGTGAGCGATTTATCGGCGTTTCCTGAGGGATGGCGGATGCGCGCGACTATCGCCTCGAGCGTCTCCTCGATGCCGATCCCCTCCTTCGCGCTCACCAGCAGGGCATTGGTGGCGTCAAGACCTATGACGTCTTCTATCTCCCTGCGCGCCCGCTCCGGCTGGGCGCTCGCAAGGTCTATCTTGTTCAGCACCGGCACTATATCGAGGTTTGCGTCCGAGGCGAGATATGCGTTCGCAACCGTTTGAGCCTCCACTCCCTGCGTGCAATCCACCACCAACAGCGCGCCTTCACAGGCCTTCAGAGACCTCGATACCTCATACGAAAAGTCAACGTGTCCGGGCGTATCAATTAGGTTTAACTGATATTCGGCGCCGTCGCGGGCCTTGTACATTATGCGCACGGAATGAGACTTGATGGTGATGCCCCGTTCCCGCTCGAGGTCCATGCGGTCGAGGAACTGCTCCACCATCTCGCGCTTGGCAAGGGTTCCCGTGACCTCGAGAAACCTGTCCGCGAGTGTGCTCTTCCCGTGGTCAATATGGGCGATGATCGAGAAGTTGCGTATATACTTTGGTTCAGTCATTAGAAAGGGCAAGTTTGGATTTTAGATTTTGGATTGATAATGCAGGGGCGACCGGCCGGTCGCCCCTACAGCCAAAATCCAAAATACTATTTATTGCCTTGATATTACCGACTTGTAATATTCTATGGTTCGTTCCAATCCTTCTTTGATAGGCACCTGTGGTTGCCATCCCAATTTTTCTTTTGCTCGCGATATATCGGGTTTTCGCACTTTGGGGTCATCAACGGGAAGAGGGTTATGGACGATCTTGCCCTTGCCGCCCACCAGATCGTTAATTAGCTTGGCGAATTGCAGGATGGACATTTCCTCCGGGTTTCCGAGGTTTACGGGGTCGTGGATATTGCTTTCGGCGAGACGGGCGATGCCTTCGACGAGATCGCTTACGAAGCAGAAGCTTCGGGTCTGTGAGCCGTCTCCGAAGACGGTGAGGTCCTCTCCGCGCAGCGCCTGGCCGACAAAGGTGGGCACCACTCGGCCGTCCCGCAGCCTCATGCGCGGCCCGTAGGTGTTGAAGATGCGGGCGATGCGGGTGTCAACGCCATGGCTTCGGTGGTACGCCATGACAAGGGCTTCCGCGAACCGCTTGGCCTCGTCGTAGACGCCGCGGGGGCCGATGGGGTTTACGTTACCCCAGTAATTTTCAGGCTGGGGGTGCACGAGCGGGTCTCCGTACACCTCGGACGTGCTCGCAAGCACAAACCGCGCTCCCTTGGCCTTTGCCAGCCCAAGCGCCTTGTGAGTGCCCAGCGCGCCAACCTTCAGGGTCTGGATGGGCAGCTCGAGATAATCTATGGGGCTGGCGGGGCTTGCGAAGTGGAGGATCAGGTCAACCTTTCCCGGCACGTATACGAACTCGGTCACGTCGTGCTTGATGAACCGGAAACCCTCCTGGCCGACCATGTGGGCGATGTTGTCGGGGTTGCCGGTGATGAAGTTATCCATGCAGATGACCTCGTCGCCGTGCTCGAGGTATCGTTCGCACAGGTGAGAGCCGATGAAGCCCGCGCCGCCCGTGATAAGCACCTTACTCATTTCTGTGGCCCCTCCCAACGCCATAGTATGATAGCCCGGAGCGGATCATCATCTCCGGTTCGTAGAGGTTGCGGCCGTCGAATATCACCGGCTGTTTCATAAGAGACCTCACCCGCTCGAAGTTCGGCCTCCTGAATTCGTTCCATTCCGTTATGACAATCAAGCCGTCCGCCTCGTTCAAAGCGTCGTAGCCGTTTTCGGCGTATTCGATTTTGCCCCCGAATATTTTCCTCGCCTCTTCCATGGCCTCCGGGTCGAATGCCCGCACAGTGGCGCCTTTTTCGAGGAGGGAATTGATGATAGTGATGGCTGGCGCCTCGCGCATGTCGTTAGTGCGCGGCTTGAAGCTCAAGCCCCAGACGGCGAAGCGCCTGCCCTTAATATCGCCGTTGAAGTGACCCAGTATTTTTTCGACCATGAAGCGCTTCTGCCTCTCGTTGACCTCGTCAACCGCCTTGAGCATTTTTGTTTCAACGCCTACATCTTCGGCTGTGCGGATAAGCGCTTTCACGTCCTTTGGGAAGCAACTGCCGCCGTAGCCGACGCCGGGAAATAGGAATTTGAACCCTATGCGGCTGTCGAAACCTATGCCGCGCCGCACCTGGTCAATGCTGGCCCCCACCTTGTCGCATATCAGCGCCATCTCGTTGATGAAGCTGATCTTCGTCGCCAACATGGCGTTTGCAACGTATTTGGTGGTCTCGGCGCTTGCGATGTCCATGATGAGTATGGGGTTTTCGTTGCGGACGAACGGGGCGTAAAGCTCCTTCATTATTTCGGCCGCCTGCTCGGAATCGGCGCCGACCACGACGCGGTCTGGCTTCAGGAAATCCTCGACGGCGGCGCCTTCCTTGAGAAATTCGGGGTTGGACACCACGTCGAACGGCTCGTTGGACTCGTCCATGATTATCTGGCGGATTTTTTGCGCGGTGCCGACCGGCACTGTGGATTTTTCGACGATTACCTTATAGCCATTCATGGCTTTCCCGAGGCTTCGGGCCGCGTCGAGAACATGGGTGAGGTCCGCGCTGCCGTCCTCGCCTGGAGGTGTGTTGACTGCGATGAAAATCACCTTCGAGCGCCGCACCGCCGCGGGGAGGTTGGTTGAAAAGAGCAGGCGGCCCTCCTCGAGGTTCCGCTTCACAAGCTCTTCGAGACCCGGCTCATAAATGGGCGCCCTGCCCTTGTTCAAACTCTCGACCTTGGCCTCGTCAATGTCCACGCAGATCACGTCATTGCCCGTCTCGGCAAAACATGTCCCCGCCACCAGACCCACGTAGCCCGTTCCGACTACAGCAATGTACAAAAATAACCTCCCGTTTAATTTTCGATTTTCGATTGAAGATTTTCGATTGAAGAATTAAATCCAAAATTCCTCATGGTTCCGTCGTTCCCTCCCGCCCGTATCGGTCTTCGAGGCGCACTACGTCGTCTGTTTCAGGGGTAGAAACCTCGAAAATGTCGGTGTCCTCGATGGCAAGGACTGAGTGTTTTGTGCCGGGTCTTATGCGCACAGTGTCGCCGGGTGAAAGGATGAGGGTTTTTCCGTCAAGCTGAATTTCGACCTTGCCTTTGGCGAGGCGCATGGTTTCATCCTTGACGCGGTGATACTGAAGGCTGAGTTTTTCCCCGGCGTTCACATGTATGATCTTCCCGACATAGCGGTCGGTCTTCACGAAAATAAGCTCATAGCCCCAAGGCTTTATTACCCTGAGGACATCCTCGGTTAATTTCGCTTCTTTGGTCATTTTTTTATTATAAGGGCGTACGCCCTGAAATACTCAACCCCCTTTCCCTCTCCCCGTCTGGGGGAGAGGGGCGAGGGGTGAAGGGATAAACGCAAGTTGGCCAATTAATTTTGCGATTATCAATAATAGCTGTGATTCATCGTCACCCTGAATCCGTATTCGGGGGATTTAGGGAGACGACCATCATTTGGGCTATAATTTCTTCAACATATCTCGGGCGCGGCCCTGCTCGAAGACGTTTTCGGGCTTGCAATCCGGGAGCTTGCCGGGGTCGTTGGACATCACCCACTCAAGCTCCTTCTTCGCCTCGTCCTTCTTGCCGGAGGCGACGAGCGCTTCGGCAAGGGTGGTGTGGTTGAGGAAGTAGTTGCTTTCGATTTTGATGGCGTCGCGGCATCCCTGGACAGCTTCTTCGAGCGTGAATTTGAAGTCCTTGTTCATGGCGGCTGCGAATTTGCGCAGTGTGGGAGACATTTCCACGGTGATGATCGCCAGATATCGAGGGCCGCCGCCGTAAAAATAGTTTTTATCCAGCTCGATGACCTTGTTCATGAGTGGATTTATCTTGACGAAGTAGGCCTTCTGCTCCAGGTCGCCCAGGGTCTGGGCGTATCGGGCGATGTTGGAAGCGCTCCAGTAATAAACCCCGACGTTCTTCGGCTGGGTTTTGAGCAGTAGCATGCCGAGGTCGTAACCCCGCTTGTGGTATTCCTGTTTCTTGGCCTTTTCTTTTTGATTGATGCCGAGCCAGTAGAAGGACCTGACGGCGAACTCCGCCAGCCTGGGATCTTTCTGGTCTGCTTTTGCGGCCGCCTCGAACAATTCGGCCGCCTTCAGCGCCTTCCCCAAATCCAGCCTCTCCGGCCAAAGCTTCATGGCTTCGGCCTTTTGAGAGGCAACGTCTGCGCCCGCCGCCCACCCGGCGGCAAGCAAAAATACCACGGGCAACGCGAAAATCGAATACTTACGCATAATTGGATTCCTCCTTTTTATATTCTATATAAGGATACTTCACCTTTTCCTCAGGTCAAGGGTACCCACGATTCGAAAAGCTTTTGAATCATGAAGACACGGGAAAAAACGGAAAACGCAGAAATGGATTTGGTGCTTTGGCGATTCACTTTATGTGTTCAGACAAGGGGCTTAAGCCCCTTGTCTGAGTTCCTTGAATCCGTGGTTTGTGCGATTTAATTGGCTTTCCAGTATTTGCGTTCGGAGAGTTTTTTCAAGACGATCTCGGCCTCCGCTATGATGTCGTCAATGATTTCCTTGCAGGATTTGATTTCCTTTATGCGTCCGGCGACTTGCCCGGCGGGCAGAATTCCGTTTTCGACGTCGCCTGTATTGACGCACATGCGCCATTCGTCGTTCTGTTGCTTGATGGGGATAAGCGTTTTCATGAACTCCGTTTTGTCATCGAGGAATTCGGTCTTCATGACTTTCTGGGTGACCTTATTGCTCCATGCCCGCACGGGGTCTCCGATCGAGGTTAATATGAAGTCCGTGTCCGTATGCTCCATTTTGACGATGGTTTCCTTTGCCTTCGGATGGACTATACATTCCTTCGAGCACACGAAACGGGTTCCCATGGTGATGGCTTCGGCGCCCCAGGCGAGGGCGGCGACAAGGCCTCTCCCATCGCAGAAGCCTCCGCCGATGGAAACCGGCACTTTCACGGAGTCCACCATGAGGGGGCCGAGCACCGAGGTGGAGACGCGTTCCGCGCCGGGGTGACCCCCTTCTTCCGTGCCGACGATGGTGATGGCGTCCGCGCCGAGGCGCTCGGCGGTCACGCCGTCTCTCACGCGGGCGACCTTGTGGATCACCTTTATGCCGGCATCCTTCATAAGTCGCATCCACGGGTCCGGCTTGCGGGCCGAAGACTCGACGGCGGGCACCTTGTGCCTGGCCATTATATCAATGGCCTTTGAGAAGAACGTTTTCGGGACCTCATGGAAGAACGTCATGTTCACGCCGTAGGGCTTATCGGTGAGGTCTTTCACTTTCTTAATCTCGTCCTCGAACTTCGATATGTCCTTTTCCCACTGGATGGCGCTCATGAATCCGATGCCGCCCGCGTTGCCCACCGCCGCAGCCAGATCTGCGGTGCTGACAAATCCCGCTCCCATCCCTCCCTGCATGATGGGGTATTTTATCCCGAACAACTCCGTGATCCGCGTTTTGAAAAAACTCATCTCCATCCTCCTGGATTAGACGATTTTTAAAAAAAGTTATTTTTTAGTGTTTTTGGGATTATCACCCAAACAAGGCCCTCAAGTCAACAAGGGCTTCAACAAGGGCGCAATCGTTGACTTTCCGCTGCCTATCCTATATAGTAGATAAAGCCTTAGGCTTTAGGGGCCTTAGGCTTTTGAGTTGTGGATTATTGCCTGGCGCCTAATGCCAAAATGGACGTTGTATTAAAAATAATTGTGTTCGGGCCGCCCGTGCTGTTCAGCATTATACTGCACGAGGTGATGCACGGGTATGTGGCGTATCTCATGGGGGACGATACCGCCAAAAGGCAAGGCAGGCTTACGCTAAATCCGATAAAGCACATTGACCCTTTTGGCACCGTGATACTTCCGCTGGTTCTCATCCTTACGGGGTCTCACGTGTTGTTTGGATGGGCCAAGCCGGTCCCCGTCAACGTTCTCAGAACGAGAAACCCCAAGCAGGCGATGGGACTCACGGCGCTGGCCGGCCCGCTGACCAATCTGGCTCTGGCCGTTGCGGCGGTCATTCTGGTGAGAGTGCTTGGGTTGCGCGATGAACTGGCCGGTTATCTCATGTTTCGGAGGCCCGCGGGATTTCTGGCGCTGGTGCTGTTGGGGCTGTTGATAATAAATATCATCCTGGCGGTCTTCAACCTTATACCCATTCCTCCGCTGGATGGGGGGAGGGTATTGACGTGGCTGCTTCCGGATAAGCAGGCACGGGCCTTTGCCGGCATCGAGCGGTACGGCATGTTCATCGTTTTCGGCCTTGTCCTTTTTAACCCGTTTCACATACTGACTATTTTACTGGACGGGGCGCTTAATTTTTTCTTGAGTTTTATTTAGGTCTTAGGGCTTTAGGGGTTAAGGCTTGTTGCCGGATGCCTCTTTAACATGCCTTCAAAAGTGTATAATTATGAACGATAAAAAAAGGGTGCTGAGCGGCTTCAGGCCAAGCGGAAAACTTCACCTCGGGCATCTCTTCGGGGCGCTCTCTAACTGGCTCAAATTGCAGGAGGTTCATCGCTGCTTCTACTTTGTCGCGGACTGGCACGCTTTAACGACGGAGTATAAAAACACGACCCTCATCGAGGAGAACACTCTCGATATGGTGGCCGACTGGCTGGCGGTGGGGCTGGACCCCGGGAAGAGCGTTATTTTTGTTCAGTCGGCGATAATTGAGCATGCGGAATTGAACCTTTTATTCTCGATGTTCACCAGGATCGCCCGCCTCGAACGCGTGCCCAGCTTCAAGGATGTTCAGCAGGAAACGGGCAGGCAGGACCTCGATACCATCGGTTTCCTGAGCTATCCGCTCCTGCAATCCGCCGATATACTCATGTACAACGCTCACTATGTACCCGTCGGTGTTGACCAGCTTCCGCACATCGAGCTTACCCGCGAAACGGCGCGGAAATTCAACGAGCTTTACGGGGAGGTTTTCATCGAGCCGGAAGGGCTTCTCACCGAAGCGCCCAAGGTGCCCGGCACAGACGGCCGCAAGATGAGTAAATCTTATGGAAACGCCATTTTCCTGAGCGACCCGCCAGAGGCCGTCGAGGCAAAGCTGCTGCCCATGAAAACCGATGTGCGCAGGCAGCGAAGATCGGACCCGGGCGTTCCCGAAGATTGCCCTGTTTTCGATCTGCAAAAAATTTTCAGTTCGGACGATACCGTAAAATGGGTTCATGAGGGGTGTAAAACGGCTGGCATCGGCTGCATCGAGTGCAAGCGGGCGCTCATACCGAAGATCAACGAAGTCCTCGCCCCCATCCGCGAAAGACGCGCGACGTTTGACTACGAAAAAGTCCGCCAGGTTCTCCGCGAGGGCAACAAATCGGCCCTCGAATTCTCCCGCGGCGCCATGAGGCGTGTCCGCGAAGCGATGAAATTCCAGGTTAAATTATGACCGATCAGCAAGTAGAATCGGAGGAGCAATACCGCATCCGCCTCGAAATATTCGAAGGCCCTCTCGACCTGTTGCTGCACCTCATCAAGAAAAACGAACTCGATATTTACGATATTCCCATCTCCCTTATCACGCAGCAGTACCTCGAATACCTGGAGATAATGAAGCAGTTGAACCTCGACATCGCGGGCGAATTTCTTGTGATGGCAGCCGAGCTTATACAGATCAAGAGCCGCATGTTACTGCCGACTCCGCCCGCCGGCGAGGAGGATGAGGAACAAGGCCCGGACCCCCGCGCGGAACTCGTCCGCCGTCTCATCGAATACCAGCAGTTCAAGGAGGTCGCCGATATGCTTCGCGAGCGCGACCTCTTGGGCCGGGACACTTTCGTTCGCGGCGCAAAATCCCTCGACTGGCTCGATGTCGCCCAGGGGATGGCTCTCGAACATGTCGGCATCTTCCAGTTGGTCGAGGCCTTCCGGCAGGTTCTCGCCGAAGCGCCCCAGGAACTGGTTCACGAGGTTACAGCGGACCTGATAAGCGTCCGTGAAAGAATTCTTCAGATAATGGACGACATCAGGGGAAAAGAAAGTATTACGTTCCGGGAGTTATTCGAGCATGGCGCAAGCCGCGCAAGGCTCATTATAACGTTCCTCGCCATACTCGAGCTTGTGCGCATCTCCGTCTTACGCATCCATCAGGACGACGAGTTCGGAACGCTGCGCATGTTCCCGACGCTCGCCCCGGAAACCGGCGAAGTCGAGGATCGCATTAAAGATGATTACTTAGGATGATAATTTTTTTCTGCATGGGTACCCCACCTTGTCCACAGGTTAAGGTGGGGTACCCTCGATTTTCATTTCAGTGAATCCGGGATTCAATTCATGTGTTCAGACAAGGGGTTTAAACCCCTTGTCTGTGTTCTCTGAATCCGTGATTCGTTAAATTTTCAGGAGCGGCAAGAATCGGGGGGAAAACGTGGACACAGGACGCATCAAATCCATACTCGAAAGCCTGATATTCGTATCGGACGAACCCATCCCCCTCGCCCAACTCGTAAAGCTTGTCGAGGGGGCGGGCAAGAAAGACCTGCAAGGCATACTCGAGGAGTTAAAGCAGGATATAGCGGCAAGGGGCGGCGGCATCGAGCTTATCGAGGTGGCGGGGGGCTATCAGTTCCGCACCGTTAAGGACAATGCCAAGTGGGTCTCGAAACTATTCGAGGAGAGGCCGCAAAGGCTGACGAGGGCGTCACTGGAGACTATGGCCATCGTCGCGTACAGGCAGCCCATCGTCAGGCAGGAGGTCGAGCGCATTCGGGGCGTCGAGTCGGGCGGTGTGCTAAAAACGCTCCTCGAAAGAAACCTGATCCGCATCGTCGGCAGGCAGGATGTGCCAGGGCGACCGGTGCTTTACGGCACAACCAGCGAATTTCTGGAGTTCTTCGGCCTGAATGCGCTGACCGACCTCCCGCCATTGAGGGATATCGCAGAACTCGGCGACGCCACAGAGGAGCTTATCGCCGAATATGCCGAGCGAGAAGGGACCAAGGAAGCCGGCATCCCCTTTGATTCCGTCCCCCCGGAAAGCCTTATCACCGACGAAGTTGACCAGGCTGAAGAAGCACCCGATGGCTCAGCCCACGTACATGATAAGGAACATGACTATCCCGCCGACGCCGCCGACCCCGCCTTTGAAGATG
>Ga0209777_10003021_pt1 | contig 21325 bp, 12 predicted proteins | sample FrelakmetHBP12HB_FD_187147 | JGI IMG/M metagenome (GOLD analysis project Ga0209777, IMG submission 187147) | Freshwater lake sediment microbial communities from the University of Notre Dame, USA, for methane emissions studies -HBP12 HB (SPAdes)... | ecosystem: Environmental > Aquatic >...
CTGGCGTAATCAAAAGCCAATCCAAACCTATTAACTTTCAGGAGGTGCCGTTTGAGAAAGGTTCTAAGTTTCTTGGTAACGGTTATTCTTTTCTGTTTTGTTTCCCAGGGAGTGGCTCAGGAAAGCTTCTTAATTAAAGTTAGCGCATTCACTACGGAGGAGATAAATCTACTTTCCAGTTCAGGTGTAAAAGCCTATGCTAAGACCGCTGATTACTACTTAGCTGAAGCTACTTCTCAAAACCTGGATTACCTCAAAAGCTCAGGTATCTCCTATGAGATTCTGGATAATGAGCCTGAGTACAGTCTTTATTATTTCGTCTATGCAAAGCCAGGCGAGGATATCTCCAGATATCTGGATCAGATCAAAGAAAAAGCCACAATCCTGGAAGCAAAAGGGGAAAAGGTAATAATCAAAGGTCATCCCCGAAGAATAGAAGAACTGACCTCTTTTGGTCTGGAATTAAGGTTAATCAAGAAAAGGGCCCTTCCTCTAAAACCTGAAACTCAAATTCCTTTAATCTTCAGAGGTAAGGGGATAGCCTACGATCCTTTGATTGCCAGCATAATCCAAAAGGTGACCACATCTGAGTTGGCTGGATGGGACAGCTCTCTTTCAGGAGAGCATCCGGTTACAATAGGTGGAAATGCGGATACACTGCTGACCCGGTATACTTATACTAATAAATGCGACAGAACGGCGCGGTATTTAAAAGAACAATTCGAGAGCTTTGGTTTGACCGCCTGGTATGATACCTTTACAATAGGACCAAACGTCTATTATGTGATGGATATCGTTTCCACTCCAAGCGGTGATACTGCCTGGCTGGGCTGTCTTTATTCTGGTGTTTGGAAAACGACTGATGCCGGCAATAGCTGGCACAATATAAGCGGAACAGATTATTACGACCTCTGGGCACTCTCTGCTCCTACGCCTGATACCCTTTATGGTGCGGGTAACTATGGAGCGATTATCAAATCAACTGATGGTGGTGAGTCCTGGTTTGAGTTAAGCAGCCCTACTACTCAGAGTCTGAGAGGAGTTTATTTTGACGGGTCACAAACCGGATGGGTCGTTGGGTATGGAGGCATAATCTATTATACTTCCGATGGAGGACAAAGCTGGACATCTCAGAACAGTGGCACCACCTACAATCTTTATGAGATAACTTTTGTGGATGATACCACCGGCTGGATTACAGGCCAAAATGGGAGAATACTTCATACCACTAACCGTGGTATAAACTGGAGTTCTCAAACCAGCGGAACTTCTGGTATCATCTTCGGGATCGATTTCGCCACCCCTAATAAGGGATGGGTCTGCGGTCAAAGCGGATACATACGCTACACCTCCAATGCAGGAACCAACTGGAACAGTCAAACCAGCGGAGCAACCGATGATTTATATATGGTATCTGCACCGGATTCTTTTCAAGTCTGGGTAGCGGGATTATATACCATATTACATACAACCAATGCTGGAACAAAATGGTCTTTCCAAAGCGCCAGTTCTAACTATGGCAATTTTTATGAAGTTTATTTTCTGGATACTTCAAAAGGCTGGACCACGGGGTATGATGATATTTTATATACTACAGATGGCGGACAGAACTGGGTTCAGCAGGTGGGCAATCTTTATCCACGGTATGAGAAATATAACGTAGTAGCAGTATTGCCCGGGCAAACCGAACCAGGAAAAGAATGCCTGCTTACCGCTCATTATGATAATACCTCGGAAAACCCCACTAACTATGCACCCGGTGCGGATGATAATGGCTCAGGCACTGCGGCGGTTCTGACTGCGGCTCATATTCTGAAAGATTACCAGTTTGACTACACTCTCAAATTCATCGGCTTTGCAGGAGAGGAACAAGGACTGCTCGGTTCTGCAGCTTATGCGGACAAAGCCCAGCAGAGGGGAGATACCATCATCGGGGTATATAATTTCGATATGATCGCCTGGGAGAATAATAATGACAACGTTATAGAGCTTCACGCTGGAACTGGAGCATCATCCGGGGCTCTGGCAGATATTATGACAGGTGTGATCAACGATTACAGCCTGCCCCTGGTTCCACATAAAATTACTTCAGGCGCAACTGACCGTTCTGACCATGCTTCTTTCTGGACTTACGGATATCCGGCCATTCTCGGAATCGAGGATATGACCAATGATTTTAATGCCTATTATCATTCAACCAGCGACAGGATCAATTATTTTGATTTTCCTTATTTCACCAACTTCTCCAGAGCCGGAATTGCTTCCCTGGCGATTCTGGCTCAGCCGATTCCCCAGTTTAAATATGGAGACGCTAACGGAGATGGCAAAATCACAGTAAGCGATGCAATCTATTTAGTCAATTACCTTTTCAAAGGTGGACCAGCACCAGTTCCTTTAGAATCCGGCGATGCCAATTGCGATGGTCAGGTTTTAGTGGCGGACGTTGTCTATATAATTAACTATCTATTTAAAGGAGGACCTGTCCCAGGCTGCTGAATACAGTTTGGAGTTTGTAAGTTTGTTCGTTTGTCAGTAGGGGCGTTCAAGTGAACGCCCCTACTTGTTTTTTTGGAAAAGATGTCAATCCGTAGCGTCGGGCTTTATGCCCGACGTTTGAAAAATGTAGGGGCAGGCTCCCTTGCCTGCTCCTATTTGCCTGTAGGGGCGTATTGCAATACGCCCCTACAAATTCTCTGACTGTAGCCTGTGGACTTTAGACTTTTTATATCTCTTTGCTTAATTCCAGAAATCTTTTGTATGGAATAGCGGTCCAGCTCTCGGCTTGAATGGCGCCATAGGAAAGGCCGATCATCGAAACCTTGGCTGCGACCTCCTCGTCCGGGGCTTCGTAGATATCCAGAAAATCATAAGGACCTAATAAAGCATAATGACAGAGGAATTTGACCTCAGGGCATTTCTTCTTGACCATACTCATCCATTCCTTGCCCAGCTCGGCTCTCTGCTTCATCCTCTTGGTTACTTCCGGAGAGAGCTTGGTCATTAACACATAGGTAGGCATATTATCCTCCTTTGAAAGAGTTTTTCGAATGGTTACCTACAAAATAATTTAGGTTTCAGGGAAAGATTTGTAAAGTGTTTTTTTGATTTTCTGGAGACCGGGAAAACTTTAGAGCTTTTCTCCGCGTGCCCATTGAGTGATTACATGACCAAAGTATTGTTTCTCAGACTTCAGTCTACATGCAGGGTGCTGGTCCGCTTTTAAAAAGATAAACAACTAAATAAACAATATCTACAATCGTGACTTTTCCATCACAATTAACATCCCCAACCTGAAGAATAGGTGAAGGCCAGTGCCTCTTTTTAAAAAAAAATTACTCACCAAATAAACCATAGCTGCTATTTCACCTTTATATTGTGATTAGCATTCTCTTGCAAAAACTGAACATATTTTATTGTAGTATAATCATCAGATTTTCAACTGCCATAACTAGTTCCAGTCACATATACATTTCCGAAACCGTCTACTGCTATTGCTGATGCTCTATCACTTGCGTTTCTCGACCCGTTGTATCTTTTCACCCAGGCAGTATCTCCATTGGGATAATATTTTATGGTAGCATAATCAGTAGATGTTCCGCTTCCACGACTCCCTCCCGTTACATAAACATTCCCTGAATTATCCACAGCCATTGCAGAAGCCCCGTCATCTCCGTTTCCCGGTCCATTGTATCTCCTCACCCAGGCGGTGTCAACAGATTGTCCAAAAACTGGTATGTTCGCACAAAAAAAGACTATCAAAATGATCAGCTTCTTAAACATCTTGCCTCCTCGTGAAGATAAGGATTCTTTTGATTATATGTTCTTAAACGAGTTCAATAATAAACTAATTTAAAACCCAAAAAAGTCAAGGCAAATAAACTTATACTGGGGTGTCAAATTTCGAGCTCGGACAAATTATTCATAAAAACTGGAACCATTTCAAAAAATAATTGTAAAAATGGTAGAACAAAAAACATTATAAGTATGCACCGTACGATGCATACCAGGAGGAGGTGTTAAAATGTTTAAAAAAATCTCAAGCACAGCAGTTCTGGTCGTAGTCCTGGTTGCTTTTTTTCTGCTTGGTCTAAGCTTGGCTCAGAAGTCAACCCAGGTCAAAAAGCAGGGGTGGATAGGAATCTACCTGCAGGAGCTTACCCCTGAGCTCAAAGAATCTATGGACCTGAAGGAGTCCACCGAAGGTGTTCTGGTCAATGGAGTGGTGGAGAGTAGTCCGGCTGAAAAAGCTGGAATAGAGAAGGGGGATGTAATCATCTCGTTCGACGGCAAAAAAACTGACTCGATTGAAAACCTAACCCGCCTGGTGAGGAAGACTTCCCCCGGGACTGAAGTAGAAATCCAGGTGATCCGGGATGGAGATGAAAAGGATTTGGAGATAACCATAGGTGAAAGCTCCTCCTCAGGCTCATATAACTTGAATCCCGAAAAGTTCAAGATTGAAAAGAATATGATTGAACCCTTCAAGTGGAACTTTCAATCTGGTTTGAAATTGGGAGTGGCAATTCAGGATTTAACCGAGCAACTGGGTGACTATTTCGGAGTCAAAAAAGGGGAGGGAGCTTTAATCACTGAAGTGGAGAAAGGAAGTCCTGCAGAGAAAGCCGGGTTAATAGCCGGTGATGTAATTGTCGAAGTAGATAATCAAAAGATATCCGGCTCGGACGAACTCCGGCAAATCATCTCCGAAAAGGAAAAAGGAGATAAAGTCAGCCTGAAAGTAATCAGGGATAAAAGGCTGAAAGATTTTTCTGTAACTCTGACGGAGACTAAAGAGTATTCTTTCAAGATTCAGCCGGATTTAGAGAAAACCAAGGATATTCAGCTTTTCCTGGACAAACTCCAAATCCCGGAAGCCCCTATGCAGAAAGGTTATTCCTCTGATGAAAGCAAGCTGAAAAAAGATATGAACAGCCTCAAAAAAGAGATGGAGGAGCTTAAGAAGGAACTGGATGCATTGAAAGATGAGCTGAAAAAGTAGGGGCAATTCATGTCCATTTGGATCCAGCTGGGAATTGCCCCTACAGGCTGAATATTCTGTTAGGGGAATATGTAGGGGCACGGCGTGCCGTGCCCCTATAGTTTCTTAGTCAAAAAATCTTATTATGGTTTGTTTAACCTCTTCTAAATCGAAGGGCTTGGGTATGCAGGGCTGTTTTACTCTGTCCAGAAAAGCCTCAGTTTCCGGATTAGCCAGGTCTCCGGTGGTAAAGATAATCTTTTTGGCCAAGTCCTCGTCATATTTTTTGACTTCCTCATAAAATCTTCGGCCATCGAAATCCGGCATCTTTATGTCGGTTATAATTAAATCGTAGTCCGAAGCTTTAACCTTGGACAAGGCCGTTCTGCCGTTTGAAGCCACATCAACCTGATGTCCATCCTGCTGTAGAGCATTCATCAAAATATCCAGAATCGACGGCTCATCATCAATCGCCAGAATATTCTTTTTTTCTATTTTCCGGATCACAGATTTAGGTTTTTCCTTCTTATCGTAAGCTCCTTCTTTTTCTTCTTTCAATACAGGCAGCTCAATTACGAAGGTGGCCCCCTGACCCAGTATGCTCCGGGCGTAGATCTTCCCGCCATGCTGCTGGATAATGCCGTAAGAGATGCTCAAGCCAAGTCCAGTTCCTCTTCCCACATCTTTAGTGGTGAAGAAAGGCTCGAAGATTTTATTGAGATTTTCCTCCAGGATGCCCGGACCATTATCCTCCAGGATTATTCGGATCATCTCACCAGCTTTTTCAGTGCGGATTCTGATTTCGCCTTTCCCTTTGGACTCCTGGATTGCCTGGTGGGCATTGTTCATTATATTTATAAATACTTGCTGAAGCTGGTTGAAGTCAGCCATGGTCTTGGGCAACTGGGTGTCGAGATCTTTCAGCACTTGGATGTTACTTACTTTCAGGTCATAAGCTCTTAATTCTATAGTTTGATCCAGAATTGTATTTATATCCAGGTATTTTTTCTCCGGCTTATGTTTGCGGGCAAAGGTGAGCAGGTTATTCACGATGTTTTTTGCCCGGTCCGATTCCTTGGAGATCTTATTTAAATAGCTCTGGGTCTTGCTGTCCAGATTGTTGTTCATAAGAAGAAGCTGGGAGTAACCCATTATTCCAGCCAGAGGGTTATTAAGCTCGTGCGCTACGCCTGAGACCAACTGCCCCACTGCAGCCATTTTCTCGGACTGCACCAACTGCTCTCTGAGGCGCTTCTGCTCGGTGATGTCTCTGAGCACGTACACGCTTCCGATAAATTCTCCCTTAGAACTGAAACGCGGAAAGGCGGAGATGAGGAAGATCTCATCCCCGGAAATTCCCTTCATCTCCAGGTTAAACGGTTTTTTGGTAACCATTGCCTGATGATGTGCACACTCCGGACAAGGCGAGTCCAGCCGGTTATGAAAAACCTGATGGCATTTTTTGCCGATGATCTGGTCTGGCTCCATACCTAATTTTTGAGCTAAGGTCCGGTTCACCCGGATGATCCTGTATTCCGGGTTGATCAGACAGATGAGATCGGTTATCGAGTCAAAGGTTTGCTCCCACTCCTGTTTCCCCTTTAATACCTGGTTGAAAAGCTGTGCGTTGACCATGGCTATTGCGGCCTGGCTCGTGATATTTATCAAAAACTGAAGATCTTCCTCCGAAAAGGAATTTTTCTCATAACTGCCTACAGCCAGAACACCTAACGCCTTATCCCCGGACATCATCGGAACGCCCATCCAGGAGGAGGATATCTTTTTATTTCCTGTCGCGATGGTCTCTATCTTTATGGGAAGTCTTTTTATATCGGATTCGAGATCATGGATGAGCAAAGGCTTTTTGGTCCGGATAATGTAACTCACCGTTCCCTCCCCTAAGGAGGTGGTGGTCTTAGGAAATTGTTTTCCATCATCGATCAAAATCTCGAAATTCAATCTGTCATTTTTTTCATCATATAAAGCCACGTAATAGGATGGGGCGTTAATGACTAGGGTCAATTGTCGGTAGATATGTTCCAACAGTTGATCCAGGTCTAAAGTCGAATTCACTACCCGGGCCACGTTGTTTAAAACCTGAAGCTCTTGAATTTTCTTTTCGCTATTAGCGTAAAGTCTGGCGTTTTCCATAGCTACTGCGGTTTGATTAGCTACCGATTGCAAAAGCTGCAGGTCTTCCTCGTCAAGACCACCTACTTTATTACTCTGCGCATCCAGCACCCCAAGTACTTTTCCTTGTAACTCAATCGGAACTGCTAGCTCAGATCTGGTCTCTCTTAAACCGCTGAAGTGACGATAGCGGGTGTCGGAGCTAACATCCTCCACTAACAAGGTTCTGTTGCTCTCAGCTACCCAGCTCATAATGCTTTTTTCTTTCAGTTTTAGACTGTGGCTATGAATGCTGTATTTCCCTTTATCATCTTCATACATCGATTTAATAATCAAATTATCCATGCGAATCAAACCAATGTTAACCACATAATAGTTAAGCTCTGAATAAAGAAGTCTGATCACCTCTTCCAGGACTTTCTCTATTTCTAAAATCGAGGTGATCTTCAACCCAATCTGGTTAATCACCCTTAGACGCCTGGCTTTGTTGGTCTCCTTAACATAGTGCTGAACGTTTTCGATGCCCACTCCTATCTGAGTAGCAATGGATGAAAGAAGCTCAATATTCTCTTCAGTGAAATGGTTATGTTCTTTGCTTGAGAGGATTATTAATCCTATCAAGTTCTCCTTAGATTTTAAGGGGAGACAGATATAAGATTGAATTCCCAGAGATTTAGCCTCTGAAGGGATAAAATCGCTCGACTTGGAAAGTGTTTTATTCACTAACCAGTTTGAGGGGTCAAGGAACTTTTTCGCCCAGGGCTCATCCAGATCGACATCTCTGACTTCATCCAAAAGTAGAGATTCGAGACCTAAAAAAACCTTTAAGATTAGCTTATTACCTTTCAAGATATGGATCCCAGCATAATCTGCTCTGGTGATCTGTCTGATTATCTTGAGAACATCGTTTAGAATCAGTTTAAGATCCATCGTCTGACTGATGGTAGATATGACCGAGTTAATAGCTGAGAGCTCGTGAACTTTTTTCTGCAGCTTTTCATCGGTCAACTCAAATAGCTGAGCATTTTCTATGGCTGTGGCTGCCTGGTTGGCAAAAACCTCAAGCAGCTCCGCCTGATCCGGAGTGAACATTCCGACAATAGATCTGTTCTCTAAGTATATTAAACCCAATAACTTCTGCTTAATTTTTAAAGGAACACTTAAAATAGACTTAAGCTGTAAATCCAGGATACTATGTTTGTTCTTGAATCGCTCTTCCTGGGAGGCATCCTGCAGGAAAACAGTTTTCTGGCTTTCTATCACTTCCCGGATCACGCTGCGGCTGATTTCGAATTCTGCGCTCTCGATCTCCTCTTTGGCTAAATTGTGTGCGACTTTGAATTCCAATCCTCCGTCCTCTTTTAAAAAGATCAGATAGCCGTATTCGGCCTTGATCATCTCTATTACCTGATCCATCACATAAACCAGAAGTCGATCCAGCTTCAGATTGGAATTCATGGCGTTACTGATCTCCAGAAGCTTTCTCAAGGATTGATCCTGGAAACTGCTCTGCCTGGCTTTAGCCAGTTCTAAAGCCCATTTTTCAGCTTCCTGCAGGTCGGTCTCCATTAATTTGAAGACCTCAGCCCCTTCGTAGGTAGAGGAAGTGCTTTTCTTTTTTAAATCCGAGGTTGACATCGATAAATCCTCAATCAGTTTTTGACCGGCTCATCAATTTATTCCCGCTAAAACCTTGCTCTGAGTCTTAAGTTCCTCTTTTAGGGAAACGATTTCTTTTTTCAGCTGTATTTTCTTAGGGTCAGAAAGACACGAGCTTCTGAACTCCTCTGGCACCTTAGCATAGATTTCACGCAGAACGTTTACCGATTTTTTATAAAATTTTGTGGCAGAGGTATATTTTCTTTGAGCCTGATATAGTTCTCCCAAGCTGGCTGCGATCTCCCACTGTAACTCTGGCTTTTGAAGCGATTCTGCTTTATCCAGGGAGGTTTTCAGGTCCTTTTCTATTTCTTCCCAGGAGTAATTTTCCAGATTCCAGTTGGAAATTCTGGCTTTCAGCTTACCCTTTCCAAGAACAAGATTAGAATAAAGGATCAAGGAAACATCCTGAGACTCCTCCGCCAGCCTGAGGGCACTTTTCAGAAGCTCAAAAGCTAAAGCATAGTTACCTGTTTCCAGGTTGAGTTCTGCCCAGGATTTCAAAGCCTCAGCCTCCCCGGGTTTGCTATTTAATTCCTGGTAGATCTTTATGGCTTTTTTAAGAAATCTTTCCGATTTGAACCATTCCCCTTTGATCCGGTATATATCTCCCAGGAGAGTGAAGGTGCCGGCCTTTCCAAAAGTGTCTTTCAGCTTGCACTTTATAGTATAGCTCTTATGGGAACATTCGACTGCCTTATCCAGGGCATTCAGAAGCTGGTATATGCAACCCTGGTTGTGGGTATTAATTGACAGGTTCACCAGAGCTCCAACTTTCTCGGACATCTCCATACATTTCTGGTTGTATTCTAAAGCAGAGCGATAATCAGCCTGCTCCAGGCTGATATTGGCTATATTGCTCAAGGGAATTATAACCGAGGAGCGCGCTCCTATACGGGTGTAGATAGATGCGCTCCTTTTATAATTTCTAAGCCCTTCGGAATAGTTGCCTTTCTTGTAGTAAGCATTTCCTAAATTGTTGTATGAGCCAGCCATGGCATTGATGTCCCCAATTTTTTCACGCAGGGCAAGGCTTTTCTGATAATATTCGATTGCCCGGTCAACGTCTCCACGATCAAAAGAGATGTTCCCCAGATTATTGTAAGGGTAAGAGACCTCCTGCTCATCTTTGAGCTTCTGAAAAATCTCAATCGACTTCTGGTAATATTCGACTGCCTGATCATATTTCCCCTGATACCAGTGAACCACTCCAGTGGCGTTAAAGAGCTTTCCTATCTCCTTCAAAGAGATTTGATCCGTTTTATCTCTTAAGATACTTAGGGCTTTATCATAAAATTCTCTGGCCTGATCGAACTCCCCTTTACGGCTATGCACAAATCCGCAATCGTAATAAAGCCGGGCCATCTTCTGCGAAAGTTCGTTCGACTGCAGATACCCAATCCCTTTGCTCAAATGTTCTAAAGCCAGGTCAAATTCACCTTTTTTCTCATATACCATCCCGATTTTTTCAAAAGCGTTAGCTTTCTTTCCGGGATCAAGGATGATCTTTTCCCATTCTTCAAATTTCTGGATAGCCAGATCGAACTGGCCCATGCGCTGGTAGAGCTCAATTAAGTTCTCGTAGACTCTGGATCCGACTTTAGAATTTCTTTTCTGCTCCAGAAGGGGAAGGGTGTTCTCAAAGAACTTGCAAGCTTCGTTGTTGGCAAATATTTTTTTGCTCCTTCTTCCAGCTAAAAGGGAATAACTTAAAGCTTTTTTCTTATCCCCGGAGTTATTAAAATGATAGGCTAATTCCTCTGGATGCTCACGCCGGTTAGAGCTGTAAAGATTTTCTAACAGAAGACCAATAGTTCGATGCATTTCCAATTTCAACTCAGGTTCCATCTGCTCGTAGATCACCTCTCGGATCTGAGCATTGGTAAAAAGGTAAAGCTCAACTCCATTCTCCTTTTCCGCTTTGATGATTTCCATCTTTTGCAGGATATCAAGTCCGGGCAGGAATTCTTCAAACTGCTTTTGTAGAGCATTTTGAAGGAACCCTGCCTCCACTGCACGGTTGAAAACTGCCAGGGTCTGAGCAATGTTCAAAAGATCGGGGTCTAATTGGTTTACCTTTTCAGAAAGAACTCCCTTCAAGGTCCGGGGTATCTGCAATTCGGTGAAATCAAATTTCTCCAGGGACCAGTAAAGGTCTTTTCTGGAGATAGATTTCTTCTCAATAACGGCTTTCATTACCTCCTGAACAAAAAAGGGATTCCCGCCAGTCAGCTCTTTCAGTTTCTGGCTGAAACCAGGGGGAAGAGCCTCTATCCCCAGCCTGGACCGGAGAAGCTCATCTATTTCCTGAACTTCAAAGGCTTCCAGGCGAATCTCGGCCAGTAAACCCTCGGCTTTCAGCTCCTGGATCTCGCTTTCAAAAAAGTTAGACCCTTTTTCTGCCTCCAACTCGTTAGGCTGGTAAGTTCCCAAAAGGAGAGCAGGGTATGTTTTGATATTCCTGGAGATATAGCTTAATAGCTCCAGGGTTGCCTGGTCAGCCAACTGGAGATCATCGAAGCTGAAGGCCGCAGGACTGGATTCACTGAATTCCAGGAGAAGTTGAGTGACTCCATCGAAGAGTTTAAGTTTTTCCTGATCTGGATTGAGTCTGGTCTGTTCAGGCTCCTGCTCTGTCGAAAATGATTCCGGAATAAGTCTATGCAGAATCCGGGAATATTTCTTTAGAGGTTCTGCTGGAAACAGCGGGAAGATCTGTCTCAGGATCTCTTTGATTGGCTGGTAAGGAGTACCGCCCTCAGAGGAAGATTTTCCAGAGAAAAAATTCACTTTGTTTAGCTGGATCTGGTATTTGAACTCGTTCAGAAGCCGGGTTTTGCCGATGCCGCTTTCACCCCGGATTAAAAGAAAACTTCCGGTTTTTTCTTTGAGTAATTTCTGAAGATGATTCTGAAATAAGGAGATCTCTTTTTGCCTGCCGATTAATTTTCCGCTCAATAGATAACTTTGCTCTACATCCTGGATATCTATCTGAAAATCCTTGTGGGCCAGCGAGTTTATTGCCTCTATCACCTCGGGAGCTCTTTGATAGCGGCTCTCCGGGTTCTTGGAGAGAAGTTTCAGGATAATGGTCTGGAGAGAATCAGGTACATTGGGTTTTACTCTCTGGGGAGGGACAGGCTCTTGTTCTATCTGCCTTTTCAAAATCTCAACCGGGGTATTGCCTTCAAAAGGCAGCTTTCGAGTTGCAACCTGATATAGAACTACACCTAAGGAATATAAATCTGTCAGGCGGGTCGGGAGTTTACCTGAAGCTATCTCCGGGGCAAGGTAATGAGCAGTCCCTTTGATTTTGCCAGCGGTCGGTCTTTCCTCTGCCAGTCCAAAGTCCATAAGTTTTGCCAGATACTTTCCTTTATCCAGAGTCTTAACCAGGATGTTTTCCGGCTTCAGGTCGTTATGTAAAACCCCTCTAAGGTGCACATATTCTAAAGCCCTGCAGACTTGTACAATCAACTCATACAGCTCATCATAAGACAGGCTCTCTGTGGCTTCAAACAGGTCTTTTCCCTCTACATACTCCAGGGTGAAAAAATACTCATCCTCCTTCTCAGAAGAGGATTTCCGGATCACCCCGAAATCATATACTTCAGCCAGATTGGGGTGGTGCAGTTCGGTAAGCGATTTAAATTCGCTTTTAAATCTTTCAAGTGCAGGAAGTACCTGCTTGTCCGCTTTGATGGTTTTAAGGGCAATCTTCTCGTTGTTCTCTGAGGAATCCTCTACCAGGAAGACTGATCCCATCCCCCCCTCGCCAAGTTTTCTTATGACCCGGTACCTGTTATTGATAATTTCCATTCGCCTTTACCACTTAAGAGTAAAATTTGGACATTCTGATTCTCTTTTCTTTATCGACAGCATTAAAACAAAATTTACTTTGGGGATTTGATCTAAAATGAAGGAAAGACTTGTTGTGCCCTTAGTGGTGAATATTCGAAAAATATTTATCGAGTATGAGAAATGAGAGAAAGGGTAGCAGCAGACTTTAGTCTGCGTTTCCATCGAGTCAATTCCTGACACGCAAGCTGAAGCTTGCGGCTACCTGTTTAAGAAACGGCCGGGTCGCATAAGGGTGGAGCTTGCCTCTACCCGCATCTAGCTACTTTTTATCCGCAGAGGACTGCACCGCCGTTGACGTTGATAATCTCGCCTGTGATGAATGTGGATAAGTCTGAGGCTAAAAACAGTATAGCTCCAGCGATCTCCTCTGCTTCAGCCGCACGACCGAGAGGAATCTGGTCTAAAATCCACTTCCGGTCTTTCCCGATTAACGAGCTGTGGCTCATATCAGTATCCACCCAGCCAGGCGCAACGCAATTTACCCTTATATTGTGAGGAGCTAATTCAGTCGATAGAGATTTGGTAAGGCTGATAATTGCCCCTTTGGTGGCGGCATAATGGGAATGGTATGCCTCGCCTCTTTGTCCGGCTGTAGAGGAGATATTGATTATGTTTCCACCGCCTTGTTTTTTCATTATGGGAACTACTTTAGTTGTCAGATAAAAAATGCTCTCCAGATTTACAGTCAAAGTTTCCTTTAACTGGGCAGGGGTCATCCTATCTATAGGGGCATATTTCCAAATTCCTGTATTATTTACCAGAACATCGATTCTACTGAATTTTTTTAGTGTAAAATCGACCATCTTGTCACAATGGGTTTTTGATGAGACGTCAGCTTTGTAGGTTTCTGAATGTACTCCCATCTTTTCAGCCATCAGGGCGACTTTTTCCGCCTCTTTTTTATTTTTGAAATAGTTTATGAGCAGGTCAGAACCTGCCCGGGCAAAAAGCAGGGCAGTAGCTTTTCCGATTCCTCTGGAGGCACCGGTTATTAAGGTTACTTTATCTTTTAGAGCGATTAGATTGTTCATTTAGATTCCTTATGTCTTGGTTAACTTGAAAATTCGCATAGCGAAGGTTTCAAACCTTCGACCGAGCCTTGATCCGCCTCTGCGGACGCCTACGCGTTTTAGGCTTCTATCTAAGATAAAAATTGACCGAAAGATTGCAAGTAAAAAGAGACTGATGATTTATGTTAGTTTTTTAATATATGCTGGTCTGAGGAAAAAGCCGTACACAAAGACGTCCTGTGATTAGCTTTCCCGGATAATTTTTGTCATGCATTGATTCTACCATTAACCGGGACAAGATTCAATCTTAGATAAGTGAAACCGGCATTCTGTATCATTCGTATGATAGTTTGAAAGTTAAAAACATGGAGTCGTAATAATACCTTATTTCTCTGGATTGAACTCAACTTTTAGCTAAATGCTTGACTTTAAAAGTGGAATGAATTAAATAGAGATTCAAAGGTTTTAGTTGTGATTTTAAAGAGAGCTAACATGACAAATTCCATTAAAAAAACCTTTTCAAAAGGAGGATCTAAGATGCGCTCGAAGTTCGCTGCCTTTTTGATCGGTCTGGTATTATTTTCGATAGCGGTTCCTCGGATTTACGCCGAAGAGGGGATGTGGATGCTGGACGAGTTGAAAGTTCTCCCCTTTGATCAGATGAAGGCTAAGGGTCTGGAGCTGACTGCAGAGCAGATCTATGACTTAAAGGATGCAGTCGTCCAGGTAGGAGGGGGGAGTGGAGCTTTTGTCTCAGCTAATGGTCTGATTTTAACCAATCATCATGTGGCTTTTGGTGCTATTCAGCAAGGGAGCACACTGGAACAAAATTTCATCCAGAACGGATTTTTAGCCAAGACCCAGAAGGATGAAATTCATGCTCCGGGATACCAGGTGCTTATTACCAAAGATTTCAAAGATGTGACCAGGGAAGTGCTCAAAGGTATAAACGAGAAGATGTCATCCTTTGACCGGTATAAAGCCATAGAGAAAAACCAGAAGAAGTTGATTGCTGAATGCGAAAAAGGTGGAAAAGCCAGGTGTAGTGTAGTGGAAGTGCTGAGCGGAACCAAGTATTATCTTTTTACCTATGATAGAATTAAGGATGTGCGCTTAGTATATGCTCCGCCAAGCTCTATCGGTAGTTTCGGAGGAGATATCGATAACTGGATGTGGCCCCGGCATGCAGGTGATTTCTCCTTTTTCAGGGCTTACGTGGCTCCAGGTGGGAGTCCGGCTGAATATGACGAGAAGAACGTCCCTTACCAGCCCAGGAAATATCTGCCCATTTCTATAAAAGGGTATCAGGAAGGCTCTATTACGATGATCATGGGATACCCCGGCAATACCTTCCGCTACCGGGACTCCTATTCAATAGATATGTGGCAGAATCATCTATATCCTGAACAGATAGATATAGCAAAAGAAATACTCAAGATATTAAATGCAAAATCAGAGGAAAATCCAGAGTTAGCCATCAAATTTGCTAACAAAATTGCGGGGATTTCCAACGGATTGAAAAACAATGAGGGAATGTTAGAAGGACTGAAGAAAACTCATCTTCTGGAGCGCAAATTAAAACAGGAAGCTGAGTTTACACAATTTCTTTCGCAGCATCCTGATCTTGGAAAAAAATACGGGGACGTGCTGCCAGGAATTGGTAAGGTCTATGCTGATTTGAAAACCTATAGTGATAAGCAGAACACATTAGATGGCCAGTTGAGTGATGTTTTAAGTCTGGCTTATACCATCCAGAAATGGAGTACAGAAAAGATTAAAAAAGATATGGATAGAGAACCCCAGTTTCAGGAAAGGAACATACCCGACCTCAAAGATTACCTCAAAGAAGCTCAGCACGATCTCGACATCCCCACAGACCAGTTGATATTAGAGATGTTTATTACCAGGGCATCCAACCTGCCAGAGGGTCAGAAAATAGAAGCGGTTGAGAAGGTCGTCCAGGGAAAACAAGGGGAGGAGAAGAAAAAAAGCATACATCAATTTGTGCAAAATCTGTATGCCAATACCAGGGTAAGCGATTTAGATGAGCGCATGAAGATGTTTGATATGACAGCAGAGGAGCTTAAGAAGAAAAATGATGCAATGATCAATTTTGCGGCTGAGCTTGAAAAGGAAAAATCGGTTATCGATGATCGGTATAAAGGGTTTGTAGGAGCAGTTTATCAGCTCAGGCCTGTGTACATAAGAGGGATCAGCGAATGGAAAAAACAAGCGCTTTACCCGGATGCTAATGGCACCCTTCGTTTCAACTGGGGTGAAATAAAGGGTTACTCACCACGAGATGCTGTTAATTATGATTATGTTACGACTCTGAAGGGAGTGATGGAAAAAGATACCGGCACAGAACCTTTTGACGTTCCGGAGGCTCTTAAAAAGCTATATGCCAGCCGGGATTTTGGAAGGTATGCCGATCCAGGCAAAGGGGAAATGGTGGTAGACTTTCTTTCCACTAACGATGGCACAGGCGGCAATTCCGGAAGCCCGATTATGAATGGAAAAGGAGAAATAATTGGTTTGATTTTTGACGGCGACTACGAAAGCATGACCTCTGATTTTCAGTATGATCCGGATTTAACCCGGTCCATAAACGTGGATTCACGCTACATTCTTTTTATCACTGAAAAGATGGGTCAAGCCCAGAATATTCTAAAGGAACTGGATATTCGCTGAGCTTCTTTGGAAATTTAACTAAAGAATTAGAGAGTCTATTTTTATAAAGTCAATTTTTTAGAAAGAAACACTGTTGGATAAATCTGTGCCAGGGCAGATCTGCCTTAAGCAGAGCTTTATCTTTGACTAATTGAAATCAGGAGAATTTATTTTAGTTTCTCCTTTAGTGGGACACTGCAAAACTTTTTCCAGATTTTACTTTTTCAGAATTCTCAAATTATCACTTTCTAACAAGAGAATAGATGTATAAAGTCAGTTTGGTCTTATTCAATGGTAGAATCGCTACTATGGATGAGAAAAGTCCGTGGGCTGAAGCTCTTGCGATTTCCGGAGAAAGGATTATTTATGCAGGAGAAAATGAAACAGCCAAAGGAGATGTCACCAAAGAAACTAAAGTGATAGATTTAAAAGGGAGACTGGTTCTGCCTGGTTTCAATGATGCGCATTTGCATTTTCTTGGAGGGGGATTAAATTTCCTGCGGGTGGATTTGAGAGATTGCAGAAGTTTTGAGGAGATAGGAGAGAGGATTAAGGATAAAGCAGACAAATTGAAACCCGGGTCCTGGATTTTGGGCAGGGGATGGGACCATACTCTTTTTAATCAGGGGAAATGGCCGGATAAAACCTTTTTAGATAAAATTGCTCCGCAGAACCCTGTTTACTTAAAAAGAATCGATGGGCACGTGGGCTGGGCTAATAGTTTAGCTTTGCAAATGTCGAAAATAGACCAGAATAGCTCTTTTCTAGAAGGAGGGGCTATAATCAAAAATGACAATACTGGAGAACCGATAGGAATCTTGCTGGAAAATGCGATGCAATTGGTCGAGCGTTTGATTCCTAAGCCTTCTTTCGAGGAGCAGACTTTAGCCATAAGGGAAGCAGTGAAGGAAGCTAACCGATTTGGTATTACCAGCGTGCAAGACAATTCGGACATTGAAGTGGTGGAGGTTTACAAAGAGCTTCTGGGAAAAAATGAGCTGAAGGTTAGAATTAGTGAATGGCTGCCTTTAGAATTGATTAAAAAACCACAGGAACTAAAACGGCTGATAGAAAGTTTTCCTGAAAAAAGTAATCTTCTAAGACCTGGGCTTCTTAAGATTATGGCAGATGGTACGCTTGGCTCTCGCACTGCTTTTCTTTTTGAGCCTTATTCGGATGAGCCAGGAAAGTCCGGAGTTCTGTTGCATGAAGAAAAGGAATTAGAAGAAATGGTCTTGTTGGCAGATAGGTTGGGATATCAGGTTGGGATTCATGCTATCGGGGATAAGGCTAATCATATTGTTTTGAATATATATGAAAAGATTCATAGATTAAATCCTCAGATCGAAAAAAGGCATCGCATTGAACATTGCAGTGTCCTCAGGGAAGAAGATATTCCTCGTTTTGCTAAATCCGGGACAGTGGCTTCAGTCCAGCCGGGCTTCTGGAGCTCGGATAAGAAATGGCAGGAGAAAAGGCTGGGAAAAGAGAGGATGAAAGGAGCTTACGCTTTAAAATCGCTTATAGATTCAGGCACGGTTCTGGCTTTTGGCACTGATTGGCCAGTAGAGTCTTTGAACCCGATGTTGGGTATATTTTCAGCTGTTACGCGGGACGTAGGGGCACAGCATGCTGTGCCCCTACAGGATTCTGCGCATTATTTAGAGACGCATGGCCATGCGTCTCTACAAAAGCTGACTGTAGAGCAGGCGGTAAAAGCTTACACTCTGGATTCTGCTTATGCTGAATTTCAGGAGAAGGAAAAAGGTTCTCTCGAAGCTGGGAAATTAGCTGACATAGTAATTTTATCTAAAGATATTTTCAATATTCCCGCTGATGAGATTTTAGAGACTGAAGTGGAGATGACGATTTTAGGGGGAAAGGTCATCTTTAGTAGACAGTAGGTAGTAGACTGCATACAGGAATTCATTCTAAAACTGGTTTGATTATTTTGTCATGCTGAGCGTAGCGAAGCATCTATGATTAAAAAAAGAGATTCTTTGGGCTTCGCCCTCAGAATGACAAAATAAGGTAGACCCATGTTGCCCCCACCGTGGGTTAGGCAGCCCCTCTAAATAAATATCTCTAAAACATATATCTCTAAAATTCTATTTTCTGTCCACAGTTGATGGACTCAGATTGTCCATACCTGATGGACATTCATTGTCCATAGTTGATTGATTCGATCTGAATCTGCCGTCTTCTCCTTTCAGGTGGGGCTTTCTCCTGTCGGTCTTTACTGGAAGCAGGTGCGGGTAGATTTCAGGATGGACGATAATCCGGTAACCATTTCTGAACCCGAACTTTTTCCGGGCTTTTCTTTTTTCGATCAGACCAGTTAGCTCAAGTTCCCGAATGGATCTGTATACAAGAGTTTTGTTTACCCCTGAAAGCTTGGTGATGGTCTTTATTGTTGGATATGACCAGCCTGTTTTATAATGCGCGTAGATGAGCAAGACTCCGTAAACCCGGATTGCCGGGCTGGACAGCCGCGCCCAGAGTCCGTTTTTGATGATCTCATGATAGAGCTTGGAGAAGTCCTTATCCTTTTGCGTGGTTTGGAGATACATTTTGTTGCTCCTTGAAAGGGCTTTTAGGGGCTGGTTTCAAACCAGCCCCTACGAAAAAAGCAAGTCCCTGCAGTACTCGCCTTATCCCTTCTTCTGCTGGTTTTGGAGTGATTTTGTATGTAGAAGGCTACAAAAAACGCTTGACAAAGTTGTTTCTTCCTTTAAGTTAATAGTATAAGGTTAAATTAACCCACCTTTCAAAACAAGGAGGTCTTATATCCAAACTCCTTTTAGTTTTTTTCTTTGTGTCAGTTTTTACTTTACCGCTCTTTGCTCAGTCGATTGATACTGCTTGGGTGAGAAGATACAATGGCCCCGGAAATGGTCCGGATTCTGCCTGCGCCATAGCCGGGGATAATTCAGGGGATGTTTATGTGACTGGAAGAAGCCTCGGTGCAGGGACAGGCCTGGATTACGCCACTATAAAATACTATCCCAATGGTGACACCGCCTGGGTTAGAAGATATAACGGACTTGGAAATGGTGACGACTACGCTTGTGCAATAATCGTAGATAGTTCTGGCAATGCCTATGTAGCCGGATTAAGTCGGTGCAATGGGACAAACTATGATTATGCAACCATTAAGTATTATTCTAATGGAGACACTGCTTGGATAAGAAGATACAATGGATCGATGGCATATGGATTGGGTGATGCTCATCCAATAGCCATAGATAGATATAGTAATGTTTATGTCACCGGATCAAGTTATGAGATGGGTTTGGACTATGCCACCATAAAGTACTATCCTAATGGAGATACGGCTTGGGTAAGAAGGTACGACGGAACGGGAAATTCTGGTGGTAATTGGGCCAGTGCCATAGCCCTAGATCAATCCGGAAATGTTTATGTGACAGGACATATTCGATATGCAAGCGGGAATATTCAATTCGATGATATCGCGACAGTAAAGTATGATTCAAGCGGGAATAGGCTCTGGGAAAGAATATACAGTGGACCTGGAAACGCTTATGATTATGCTTGTGCAATGGCAATAGATAGTTCTGGAAATATCTATGTAACGGGATTTACCTATGTCGACTGGTGGATTGATACTTCAGACTATTTAACCCTTAAGTATTTTCCTAATGGGGACACCGCCTGGGTTAGAAGATACAATGGTCCGGCAAACCTTGATGATTGCGCTCGTGCCATAGCAGTAGATAAATCTGGCAATGTCTTTGTAACAGGATATACTACCATTGATGTGAATTACACTCTCTATCTCACTGTAAAATATTATCCTGATGGTGAAATTGCCTGGACCAGGACATACTTCGGTCCAGGAGTACCCAATTTACCTAATGCCATTGCCGTGGATGATTCTGGTAATGTGTACGTGACCGGAGAAAGTGGAGGCAGTGGTACAGGTTCAGACTATGCAACCATAAAATATTATTCAAATGGAGACACTGCGTGGATAAAAAGATATAATGGACCACCGGGAACAGGTTAGGATGCGGCTTATGCTCTAGTCGTGGACATTACTGGCAATGTCTATGTGACTGGAACAAGTGTAGGCGGCGGTACTTATCAGGACTATGCCACCATAAAGTATGTTCAATTCCTGCGTGGAGATGCTGATCACGATAAAAACGTAACCATAGCTGATATAGTTTATTTGGTGAGTTATCTTTTCAAGCGAGGTCCTCTGCCCTATCCTATTCTTCAAGTTGGAGATGCTAATTGTGATGGTAAGGTAACTGTTGCTGATGTGGTCTATCTAGTCAATTATCTTTTCAAAGGCGGGCCACCGCCGGCATGTTGAAAAAGAGAGGGTTCAAGGATTCGAGGATTCAAGTGAAAGCAGGGGCGTCAGCTATTGGCGAGACGCTCCTACGTTTTTTTCCTGAGATTGACCCCACCCTATCCCTCCCCTGAAGGGGAGGGGAATAAATTCCCTCTCCTTTCAGAAGATGGTCAGGGTGAGGTCGCATTTGTAGTTGCCCAATTCATTAGGCAGTCTTAGCTCGATGAATCGAGCAACTATACCTGCTCGTCGAGGATGTTATCATCCTCGACTCAACCTTGCGCCCTGGCGGATAACATCCGCCAGGAGCAAAAAAAAAGAGACGCATGCGATGCGTCTCTACTGGTTTTTGTAGGGGCGTATTGCAATACGCCCCTACAACTAAACGTTAGGACAAGAACTTGTCCGGGGTTATGTAGTCTCCGAATTTTTCTTTTGCCTGAATCAGTCTTTTTCTCTGCTCTTCCAATACCTTGAATAATATCTCTGGCGCATCGGGTATCTGTGCCTTGTTCTCGTAGATTTTCTTTATCCGTTCGATTTTCGCCAGGTTTTCCGGGACCCTGAGCGTGAACTGCTTGTCATAGGCTTCTCTGGAATAGTCTTTTTTGAGCACTTCCTTGAACAGCCTTTTCAGGTCTTCATATTTAGGGATAAGTCCGGTCGGGGTCTTGATGGCTGACACTTCGTTATGCG
>Ga0209777_10003022_pt1 | contig 21320 bp, 18 predicted proteins | sample FrelakmetHBP12HB_FD_187147 | JGI IMG/M metagenome (GOLD analysis project Ga0209777, IMG submission 187147) | Freshwater lake sediment microbial communities from the University of Notre Dame, USA, for methane emissions studies -HBP12 HB (SPAdes)... | ecosystem: Environmental > Aquatic >...
GAAAAGTAACTCAGGGCGGTTGTCGTCCCCACGGCTTTTTGTCTCCCTATCCTTTTGTCCGTATAGGGTTTCGGCAAAAAGCCGTTTCTTTTTCACAACCTCCTCCTCACAATCTGCCAAAGTCGAGCAGTTATTAACAGGGTGCGGAGCTATGCCGGATGCTAAGAAGCCTGCTGCGAAGTCATGCCAGACCGTGATCAAGGAAGCGCGCAAGTCGCTGGTTGTTATTATTGCTCCTATGATACTGGAAGACGGAAGGTTGGATGGACGCCCGCTTGGAACCGGATTCGTCGTTGGGCCAGGGGGTGTTGTCGTCACGGCGGACCACGTCATCGGATCAGTTAAGGCCGACGTAGTATTAGTGGCCGCAGTTGCCGATGCAGGTCTATGGAAGTTGCCCCAGGACCGCGTAATGATACTGAAGCGTGACGCGGATCGTGATTTTGCCATTCTCAAGGTTGATGGACTTGCCGCTGTCCCGCCCCTGCGACTTAGCGATGTCACCAGGGTCCAGGAGGGCGACGACGTCTTGATGATGGGCTTCCCTGAGCCTTTCCCTCCGCCTTGGCCGGAGTTGACCTCCACTCGCGGCATAGTTGCCGCAAAGGTGAAAAGGCCCGTGCCTGATCGGGCAGTTCCGGTTGTTCAGTTCAAGCTAGACTTTGCGGTGAATCATGGGAATAGTGGCGGCCCGCTGATCTCTCTGGAAACGGCAGAGGTAATAGGGATGGTCAGCGCGCAGTTGGGCAGGCTTTCGGAGAATCTCAAGATGTTCAAGGAGGTAGGAGGCCAGAACAACATCATTGTTGGCGGGGTCAACTACGCACAGGTTTTGAAGCAGGCTGTCACCGAAATGGATAAGAACCTTAACCTTGGCCTTGGATACGCGGTATCTAACGAATACATTAAGGCGGCGCTTGATGAAATTGCGAAGGGGCCGGTAGCAAAGTAGAGGTAAACATGGTCGTCGCCCATTCGTTTGGCTGCTCCTTTTTTTGGGGTAGGCAGGCTATTCTGAGTAATTGCCGCTTCGCCACGGCGTCTTTCCCCCAAAGTGGGTTCCAGCAGGGCAAGACGGGAAGAATTCTCAGGGCGCGAACTCAAGGGCCTGCGTCCTTCAGCCGCCCGGCATAAGGCACCGAATGGGCGGCATGCTCCTTCCAGTTCTCCGCGTACCTGGCTGCCATCGCCCTGTCCCGGATGACCAGCAGGTTCTCGGCGTTGCTTTCCTCGGCAGCCTTCGTGAAGTTGAACGAGCCGCTGATGACGGTCTCGCCGTCAATGACGATGACCTTGTTGTGCGCTATCGCGTGCCTGTCGTCTATCTTGGTCGGGATGCCGGAGTTCGCCAACGTGTCCGCCGCCGAATACTTCTCCGTCCGCTGGCTCTTGTCGAGGAGGACCTCGACCTTGACGCCCCGCTTGTGCGCGTCCAGGAGGGCGCGGGCGATGGGGGCGGACGTGAAACTGTACGCTTGGACGAGGACGCTGACTCTTGCCTTGCCGACGGCCTCGACGACCGCCTCGGTGCAGCCGCCCTTGGGGGAGAAGTATACCTGCGCGCTCTCCGGCTTGGTGACCGGGGCGTCGGAACCTTGAACTGCTGGCAGAGAGAAGGCCAAGGCCAGAAACAGCGAGAAGACGGCCAGAAGTCTTGTCATACAGGGGCCTCCAGAGCTTTAGCCGCCTTACCTGATTTTCTCGCTCTGTCAACCCTCTTAGGCGGGCAGAATGTTACTTGAGGATTTCATCAGCCTTCGGAAAATTGGTATACTTTGTTGTAGAGCGGCTAAGGAGGAACTCTGATGGCTTCATGGAGATACCTCAATTTGGTCCCAACCATTTTTGGTCTTACCATCGTTGCAGCCTGCGCGGCAGAAAATCAGGGCGAGATTCAAGTTCCTGAGCCTATTACTCAGGAGATTGGCCGCATAATGCCGCCCGATTTGCCGCAACGGGTCAAGGATGCTTATGCGAGAATTATAGCCCAACGCATCGCCAACGGGATAAGCGGAGCGGAATCATTCAAGTTCCTACGGCAGATTATCAATACAAAAGGCGTCGTTGTCGTCGCGGGGGGTGACCATCCTTGGAATTTCCTATCCATGCTTATTGACAATTCTGGCGAAGTGCCCGACGTGTCAAAGAAGTGGGGTGCTTATAGGGATGAGCAGTTCAAGATGACAGGACGCGGGGTCAGTCACCATCTTTTCGCTATCGAACAGGCAACCCCGATTTTGGCGAAGTACCAAGATTGGGAAATGCTCAGGCGCTTCGTTGTACACCGCGCGAGATCTGATTCTAAGGCTACTCTGAAGGAGTATCTGGCCGACCCGCAACGTTACGACAAGATGAACAAGTAGAATACTACCTGGCAATCCTGTCTACTGGGATAAACGCCGAGCCGAAGCGGGCAAGCAGCAATGCGCGTTGCCCCAGACTGGCTTGCCTGCTAAAGGAGGCGCATGGGAATCGGAGCCAAGTTCAAAAGGGGCACCCAATGATAATGCCCGCCCGCGACGAGCACCCTTGCACGCATACGCTCTCTGCGCCATTCCTGGCGGCGATGACTCAGGCGGCGTTGATGATCCGCCAGTCCAAGGTCGGCTGGAAAGCCGTCGTAAGGGCAGCCCTGGACGAGGAGTTCCCCGCCGACGCGGAAATGCGCAGGTTCGCGGAAGCCAGTTTCTCCGAGATCGTCGGCCTGCTGATAAAGGGGCACAAGACCATCTAAGTCCATCGGAGCCTAAAGAACGGGCTGGAACTGTTCGCCGGGGAGGAGGTTTGATGAACCCTCAAACTCCATCCCTGACAAAGGACAAGGAAGATCCATCGGCTGGGCGGGCGCCGGGAACGGCCCCTTCGCGGGAACCCGCCGACCGTTCCTTCAGTTACCGCGAACTCAGGCGCGCCTGGTTCTTCGCCTCGCGAGCCAAGGCGGCCGAACTGTCCGGGAACCGTTGTGCCCAATGCGACGCCGCTGCGCCGGCCGAGGCCGGGTTCATCCGCCTTCTGAGGCATCCCCCGAAATGGTGGCTGCTTTCCATCGAGGCTTGCCTGGCAAGAGGCGTCTGCGTCTGGCTCTGCAAGTCCTGTTACGAGCGGGAGCAACCGCCCCCTCAGCCTGGGGATGGAGCCAAGCCAAGGCACGGCGGAAACTGTAGCCTCTGCGGCAGTTGGGCGGGATATGGATGGGATCGCGGCTTGGCTCTCCTCGGCCCCGGCAAGTGCCTCTGCAAGGATTGCGGGGATAGGCTCAGGGCTGAGGACGGCAAGGCGCGGGATGGCGCATGATACGGAAAACCGGAGGAGGGGTAGGGACTGTTGATGAACCGCCGCCAGGAGGACGGAGGGAAGGCGACCGTCAAAAGCGCGCTCGGCGCGAAGTTCCCTTGGGATGCCGGGATGCGGGGAATGGTTGTTTCATGTCAAGCAGCCCATCTACTGCTGCCTATCGTCCTGCCGCCTTGACCATCTCCGCAGGGACTCCTTGCGCTCCTTTCGCAGTCGCCGGAGAACGTCGGGGGAGGCTTTCCCCTGAGCCCATGTCTTAAGGCTGTCCCTTTGGTTCTTTGTCAGCATCGCCGTCGTAGAAGTTATCTCAGAGTCAGTACCGCCTGCCTCAGAGCAGGCGACTGCTGGGGCAATCTTGGGTGTCCTTTCCTTATTTTGCTAACATTGTTTAATTGACATGCTCCTGGCGGCCCGATCAGCAAGGCGTTGTGCCCGCCCGCGGCGGCCACGGTGAGGGCGCGCTTGACGTGTTCCTGCCCGCGCACGTCGGCCAGGTCGAGAATCCCGTCCGTGCCGGGCCGCGAGAAGAGTTCCTCGAGGTCAACCTTGACCGGCTCCAGCTTCAGCAGACCGTTGAGCGCGGCGGCGGCTTCGGGCAGCAGCCGCGGCGCGTAGACTTCCAGGCCCTCAACCACCGCCGCTTCGTGCGCGTTCTCAGGCGGCACGAAGATGCCGCGCTTCTTCAACTCTTTGGCCAGCAGCGCGAAAAGCAGCACGCCCTTGACCGGCCGCAGTTGGCCGTCCAACGCCAGTTCGCCCACGAAAAGGTAATCCGCGAGCCGCTCAAGCTGCATCTGTTCGCTGGCGGCCATGACCCCCAGCGCGATGGGCAGGTCGTACATGGGGCCTTCCTTGCGGCAGTCGGCAGGCGCAAGGTTGATGGTCAGACGCTTGTTGTAGGGCCAATGGTAGCCGGCGTTGGTCATGGCCGCGCGGACGCGGTGCAGGCTTTCCTTCACCGCGGCATCGGGCAGGCCGACGAGCTGTTCGCTGGGCATGCCCTGGGAGAGGTCCACCTCGACCTCAACTACCGAGGCGTCAACCCCCTGCGTTGCGGCGGACAGAACCTTGGAGAGCATGAGGACAATGTAAAAGGAAAAAGTAAAAAGGAAAAAGGAAAAACAATGGGGGAGGGGCTTCCCGTAGCCTTGGGTCGGATGCGCAGAGCACTCAAATTCGGTTTTGTGACCAGGATTCGGCGGAACAGATTCCGTAGTCCAAGGACAGGCGGGGCTGTTCAATGCGATTGCCCAGTGAAAGCGGCGAGCAGTTTCGCCATCTCATCACTGTCGCGCACCCAGTGGAAATACGTAACGCCGAGGATCATGTGTGAAAGCGCGAGCGGCAGCAGACAGCGCCAGCGACAGTATGCCAGCGTCCAGACTACGCCGCCCCCAATGGTCAATAGAACGAGCGTTACGTCGGGCTGGGTGCAGAGGTGCATCAGCCCATAGAGCGTGCCATTCAACAAGGCGAGCCGCCATGGAGCAGCACGGGGCATGAGCACGCGGAGACGACCGAGGAGATAGTACTGAAAGAGCGCCTGCTGCAACCATGCGTATACGAAGTAAAAGCCCAGGGTGAGGAAGAACGTGGGTGGAAAGAGCCGGTGCAATGCCCCGGCGCCTTGCTCGCGGTGCTGGGTAATCAATGCCATGGCTGCAAAAATTGCGGCTACCGGAGCGGTCGCGACGCTCATCGCCCGGCAGCTTTCCCGGAGACGCCGGCGCGGCTCGGGCAGGGCCACACCCCAGACTTGCTCGTTTGTCCTCCACGCCCAGAGGAGAATCAGGCCCATCCCGCCAAGACCGAATGTCATGTCGGCATAACGCGGCCTGTCAGACCAAAGACCAAGGTAAAGTGCGCTTCCGACAAGGAATAACAGTAGTTCGACGGCCACGCGACGTCGCAGTTTGAGTGTAGCCTCGACCTGGGATGCGCCTTCGTCCATGCTCATTTCCCTTGGATTCCGCGGTCAGCGTAGCACGCCGGGCGGAGCGGGCAAGTGGGGGCGGCACGCAGACCACAACATACTCTTCCCTGGCACCGGAGGCACAGCCGAGTCAGCTTGCCCCGTCCTTCGGCGGCTCCGCCTTCGCCGACTTGAAGCGGATGTGCCATTCAAGGAGCACAGCAACGGATGCGAGAATTGTCAGGCAGCAGACCAGATTGAGGGGGAGCACGACTATACAATAGATCGGTGCTGGAATTGTCCAGTCTGCGAACCCATTGTACTCCCGACATTCTTCCTCGGTCATGTACTCGCAGAGAACGAAGGGCCAGCCGTAGAGATGCGCTACCATTTTGTTATATTCATGGCCGTCCTTGTGAGCTTCAACGTAAAATGTCCCTCGCCTGCCTTCGATGTTTGCACACATCAAACCGCCCGCCACGAACATGAGCACGACCGCCGTTGAGAGGTGAAACTGGAACCAGGGGCGCTTCTTCTTAAGCTTCTCGTCCATGTCAGCCGCCATTCGCCTTCTCCAGGAATACCGGGCACTAATTGTCAACTCTACTTGTCCTTCGGCAACTTGATATTTTTCGTCGCCGCCTTGCCCCAGGCTTAAGGCGAAGAACAGATAAATTTAGGGCTGGTTCTACCCCGGTTTTCACTCTAGGAAAACATAACATTGCTAAAATAGTGAGGACCCGGAGGCCCGATCAGCAAGATGTTGTGCCCGCCCGCGGCGGCCACGGTGAGGGCAGAGAACAGAAGGGCGATGGAGCGGAGAAGGTGTCAAATCAACCCTCTCCCTCTGCGTCCTCTGCGCCTCTGCGGTGAATAGTCCAGGTTAGTGGCCGTCTTCCTGACCTTCGTGTTTCACTTCCGTGGGGCGCGGCTCCACCGCGCACGAACCGCTCATTCATGTCTTCACACCGAGCTTCGGCAAGACCCACTTCATCATGACAAACCAGGCTGCAACCACGCCCACCATAATGAGAATCTCGCGGTACGGCATCATCTTTCTCCTCATTTCGTAGTACCCGCCAGCAAAGACTTCCCCTCGGTTACCATTAAACCACATGAGACACCCCTTTTGCCAGTCCAGCGCCCGTCGCGAGGTGTATATACTGAGCGCGGCATGATCTTGGGTTTTCTCGCAAGAAAGAGGCCTTGGGCATTGAAGTACTGAGTGCCGGAGTACTGAGTACTGAGCGCCAGCGGTTCAACGAACTCAATACTCAGTACTCAGTACTCAGTACTCAGTACAGATTGGAGGGGCGGGCATGAGAACTCTATTGGTGAGCGCGGCGGCTGTGGCGTGGATGCTTTCCGCGCTGGCCCAGTGCGGCGAAGAGGCGGCCAAGCCGCTGTCGGAAGTCTACGCTCAATGGAAGAATGGCCTGCCTTCCTCGCCGGACTACTTCCCGATCTCCGTCTGGTGTCAGGACCCCAAAAACGCGCAGAAGTTCAAGGACGCGGGGATCAACCTCTTCATTGCTTTGTGGCAGGGGCCGACGGAAGAGCAGCTTGCGGCGCTCAAGGCCGCCGGCATGCCCGTGATCTGTGACCAGAACCAGGTGGCGTTGAAACATAAGGACGACAAGATCATCGTTGGCTGGATGCACGGCGATGAGCCGGACAACGCTCAGGAATTGCCGGGGAAGAAAGGTTACGGGCCGCCCATTTTGCCGCAGAAGATCGTCAGCGCTTACGAGAAGATCAAGACGGCCGATCCGTCGCGGCCGGTGATGCTGAACCTGGGCCAGGGCGTGGCCTGGGACAACTGGTACGGGCGCGGCGTGCGCACCAACAAACCCGAAGACTATGCGGAATACGTCAAGGGCGGCGATATCGTCTCTTTCGACATCTACCCCGCGGTGCACGACAAGAAGGAAGTCGCGGGCAATCTGTGGTTCGTGGCGCAGGGCGTGGACCGGCTGCGGCAATGGTCGAATGACCAGAGGATCGTCTGGAACTGCATTGAGTGCACGCGGATAGGCAACATCGCCCGCAAGCCCACGCCGCATGAGGTGCGCGCAGAAGTGTGGATGTCGCTGATCCACGGCTCACGCGGCCTGATTTATTTCGTGCATCAGTTCAAGCCGAAGTTCATAGAGGCCGGCCTGCTCGCCGACCCCGAGATGACGCTGGCGGTGACCGCGCTCAACAAACAGATCCAGGAACTCGCGCCCGTGCTGAACAGCCCCACGCTGAAGGACGCGGCCACGGTGAAATCATCCGCCGCGGATTGCCCCGTGGACATCCTGGCCAAGGGCCTCGCCGGGGCCACGTATCTTTTCGCCGTGGCGATGCGCAACACCGACACCCAGGCCTCCTTCACTCTGTCCGGCGTGAAAGGCAAGGCGAAAGTGGAGGTGCTGGGCGAAGCGCGGAGCCTCGAGGCGCCGGGCGGTGAGTTCAGCGACACCTTCAAAGGCTATGACGTGCATCTGTACAAGGTCACGCCGTAGGGGTTAGTGGGTAGCGCATGACCACCTACTACCAACCACCTACTACCTACTACCTACTACCCACCATCCACCATCCACCACTCACTCAATCTCGACCTCCGCCGGCATGATGATGGCCGGGTCGGCGCCGGCAGGGCGCAGAGGCAGTTCCACTTTCAGGGCCTTCCAGCCCGCATGGCGGAGCGTGCCGAACATCGGCGCTTTGTCCGTGACCTTGCCTGTCAGCCGGATGGCCGAGGCGTCGTAGTTGCCGCCCAGGGCCACCACTTCGCCTTCCTTCTCAGCCAGGACCGGGACGAGGGCCATATACTTGTGCAATGCCCGGCGGCACTGCGCCTGTATCTCCCGCACGGCCGCGCCGATTTTGTCGTCCTCGAGGCTGTCAAGGTCCTCATTCAGAAAATCCACCAGCCGCCCCTCGTGTTGCAGCAGCGCCAGCAGCAACACCGGGCCGTAAGTGTCGGGCACGACTTTCAACACCTCGCGCACCGTTTCCTTGGGCACCTCGCGGATGGTCTCTTTTACAATCTGGGGCGGCGCCTCGCGCACCACCTCCTTGACCACTTCAACCGGCACTTCCTTGATGACTTCCCTGATCACTTCAACCGGCACTTCCTTCACGACTTCCCTAATAACTTCGACCGGCACCTCTTTGATGACTTCCTTGAGCACCTCGACGGGCACTTCCTTCACCACTTCCTTGATAACTTCAACCGGCACCTCTTTGATGACTTCCTTGATCACTTCAACCTGGACTTCCTTAATGACCTCGACGGGTACTTCCTTGATGACTTCCTTGATGACCTCAACCTCAACGGGCACTTCACGGATGATCTCATGCGGGGGCGGGGCATCCCGCATAGGCACAGCGACCTCGCGGATCACTTCGCGGACTTCGGGCGGCTCTTTGATCCCGGCCAATGCGCGGTGCAAGCGCGTGGCCGGTTCGCCGCCGCCCAAGGCGGTGAAAAAGCAACGGACTGCCAAGCCCAGGCTCATGGCTTCCTCCAGGCGAAACCAACGCAATCCGGTGGAGAGTAAGGCGGAGGCAATGAAACGTAAAACGTAAAACGTGGATGAAAGGCAAATGGCCCTCACGCCTTGTGGACGGCTTTCCTAGTCGCGGGTCCGCCGCTGGTGCCAGTGAGTTTCGCCTTCTTCGGCGCCGCCGCCTTGCCATATCGCATCTTTGCAATAGGCGCGGAGCTGGCGTGAATGGGCTGAAGTTTTGCCTTGGCCAAAATCCGCTGAATTCTAGGCGTCGGCCACGGCCCTTCTTCCAGCTTCGCCAAGTAGGCGCAGAGGCCCTCAAAGGTCTTGCAGCGCCGCTCCAGCCTGCGGCGCGCGGCACGGCAGCGCGCCACATTCTCATCTTCAAATGGCCTCGTTTTCATTCTTTCTCCGTATCCTCTGTCCCAAGACTGCTTTCGGAATAGTGTCAGGCGACACAATCCACGGGGCGCGCCACCCATGCTGCTTGCACACAACAGCAAATGTGCCCCTCATTTCCAGGTTGGCCAGATGCGCCTGGTTCCACCTCAGCAGGTAGTCTATCCGATGAACTATACAGAATGCAAGGTGCAGGGCGTCGGCTTCCTCTGGTGCGGGTACCAGTCCCTCGCGGATGAGTTGAGAAGCACAATGGTTGACCGCGGCTGTGAATGAAAGCTGCGGCAAGCGATAAGCTTCGGCAACGGCATCGGGCTGGCCTGCATAGCGCCCCTCAGCCAGCTCCAATACGGCGATTTTCGATGTCCACACGCGGAATTGTGACCGTTCCAGCCTCCACCATTCGCGTGTGGCAAGTTTACGTTGCAGAAGCAGCGTGCTGCCGCCCTCGTAGTGGCTAGATGTTCGCCCCAACGACGCCCTTAAGTGTCAGAGTAAATCGCCTCCCGCCGGACGCACCCCATGTCCTTCGGACCGAACTGCTTCGATCGCCGCATTGTACCCCGGCCAGCCGGGTGGTGACAAGAGTTGAATGACAGCGTGCTCGCTGAGCAGCGCGCCTACCCACCCCTGAAGATCCGCCCTTCATCCTTCATCCCTCATCCCTCATCCTTCATCCTTCAGCCTTCATCCGGTTGACCTGCGCGCGCCCATCGCCTATCCTCACGGCCCTGGCAACTTGCACTGGGGCTACCACTGCTAGGCGCATCACCATGAAGAAACGCGTTCTCGGCAAGACGGGCCTGCAGGTCACCGAGCTTTCTCTGGGCGGCCTGTTTATCTCGAAGTTCGGCGCACAGTTCGATGAGGCCAAGGCGGCGGTCAAGCGCGCTCTCGCTTTGGGGATCAACTACGTTGACACCGCGCCGGGATATGCCGACAGCGAGGAGGTCCTGGGGCGCATTCTTCAGGACGAAAGCGCCCCGCTGATCCTCTCCACCAAGCTCGGGGGACGGCCGCAGCCGTTCGAGCCGCAGAACAAAGACGCCTTGCTGAAATCGCTGGAGACGAGTTTGAGTCTGCTCAAACGCCGGCACATTGACATCCTGATGATCCATGAGCCGGACCGGCCGGGACAATACAACTGGTGGAGCGACCTGGAGAACTTTCACGGCCCGGTCCTCGAAGTCCTCGACGCTCTAAAGAAGGACGGCACGATCCGCTTCACGGGACTGGGCGGCACGACCGCCTACGAATTGCCGCGCATCCTGGAGAAACGGCCCTTCGATGTCGTGCTGACGGCCTTCAACTACAGCCTGCTGTGGCGCGAAGCCGCGCAAGAGATACTGCCGCTGGTCGCCCGAAAAAACATGGGCGTGGTCATCGGCTCGCCCCTCCAGCAAGGGGCGCTGGCGCGCCGCTACGACGAAGCGGTGAACCACGGCGCCCCCTGGCTCAGCCTCCCGCGCCGCAAGCAATACCAGGCGCTCTATGCGTTCCTCGACGAGTTGCGGATGCCCATCACCGAGGCGGGCTTGCGCTTCGTACTGTCCGATCCGCGCGTTTCGTGCGCGCTCACGGGCGCCCGCTCAGCCCGGGAGGTCGAGGAGAACGTCGCTGCCGTCGAGAAAGGGCCGCTGCCGCCTGACGTGCTCAAGCGCTTCGCTGACATCGCGGCGCTGGTGCCGTTCCGTCCGTTCGAGGAGCCATTTGGCTTGCCGTTCCATTCAAACAAGCCCAACTGGGTGGGGATGGCGTGAGGCAGCCATGAAAGCCGCATTGATTGAGAGCGTTGGCCGGCTTGCCGTGCGCGCCATCCCGCGGCCGGCCTGCGGGGACTACGATGCGTTGTGCCGCTTGCTCTACGGTGCGACGTGCACGGGAACCGATCGGCATTTGATCCACGGCCGCTTCCCCTGGCCCGTGAAGTACCCAACCGTGCTGGGACATGAGAGCATCGGGCGCGTGGTCGAGACCGGCGCGAAGGTGCGCTACTTGAAGCGCGGAGATTTGGTCACGCGCGTGGGTTGCCCGGCTGATCCCGGCGCGCGTTTCGGCAGCAACTGGGGCGGTTTTGCGGAATATGGCGTGGCCCGCGACCACCGCGCCGCCAAAGAAGATGGCCGGCCCGAGGAGGAATGGTCCGGCCACCGCGTCAACCAGGCGCTGCCGGCGGACTTCAGCCCCGCTGAGAGCACGATGATCATCACTTGGCGCGAGACGCTGAGTTTCATCCGCCGCATGGGCGTGGGACCCGGCAAGCGGCTGCTGGTGCTGGGGTCGGGCGGCAATGGGCTGGCCTTCGCGGCGCATGGCCTGAACCTGGGCGCCGCGCTGGTGGCGCTGACGGGCAGTGCGCGGCGCGAAGCCTGCGGGCGGGCGGTCGGCGCGCAGGCGTACTACGACTACACCCGCGCGGATTTGTCCGAGGCGCTCAAGAGGGATCATCCAAATGGTTTCGACTTCATCATTGACGCCGTGGGGCGCAAAGGCCTGCTGGATGCGGCCCTGCCTCACTGTGCCAGGGGCGGAAGCGCGGCCATTTACGGCATTGACGATTATGGCCAGTGCGCCTTGAACCCGGCCCGCGCCCGCGGCACGTTCACATTCTTCAACGGCGGCTACGATGAAGCGGAGACCCACGAGGCGGTCGTCGCCTTTGTCCGCGCGGGGAAACTACAGGCCCGGCATTGGCTGGATATCGAGCACCCCCTGCCGCTGGAGCGCCTCGCGGAAGCCTATACCGAGCCTGGGAAGCGGGCCTTCAGCAAGGTCCTGGTGCAATTGGCGTGAGAGGCGGACATTTTGGATTTTGAGTTTTGAGTTTTTTCTGTTAGAATGTCTTGACATCCCGGCAAGAATAGCTTATATGTAGGCTAGGACTAGTGAAGGAGTGAAGTCTTCGATGGTTTTGTTCTGGTCGTTCATACTAGCACGTACACGGTTCTCATCTCTGATAGAGATGCAAGGAGCCGTGTTACCGCATTGCGCGGCGCAGAGCCTCCCGAAAAGTATCTATGGCAATCGAAGATTGGATACCGAAGGGAGGCCGGCACCCTAGAAGGTAATGGACTTGATGGCAGTCCGAAACCTTCCGGGGTGCGAACCCCGGAAGGTTTTTTTTTGGCGATCGAAAGGAGGTGGTGGCTGGGAGTGTAGCGTTGAAAATAAAAGACCCCAGGCGCGGCAACGCCTGAGGTCCGGTAAAGAGTCCGGCGTTTGCTCCGCTGATGGAGCGCAGTGACATTGTCACCGTGCGCAGGGCCTCTTTGTCTCTCAACTTACCACTCGCTGGCACGCCGTCAAGCCCGGCAAGAGCCGACAACTAAAGAAACGTTGGATGCGGTGTGGCGAAATGGTATCGCGCCTGCCTGTTACGCAGGAATTGGAGGTCCGACTCCTCCCGCCGCAGCCATTGAAACTGCGCCGCAGTGTGACGGCTCACAGGCCTCTTTCGTAAAGAGGCGGTGCGGGTTCGACTCCTGCCTGCGGCCCCAAGAGGGAGAGGAAACATGGGGCGATGGTGAAACAGGATCATCCGACTTCCGCAATGTCGTGTTCCGGGTGCAAGTCCCGGTCGCTCCACCCAAATGCGGCTCCGTCATCTAGGGGGCAGGATACCGGACCTTCAATCCGGCAACCGGGGTTCGAATCCCCGTGGAGCCAAAACAATTGGGGCGGATGTTTCACCGCGGAGGACGCAGAGTGGCACTGAAGTAGGTAGTAGGTGGTAGATGGTAGGCGGGATACGGTCTGGGCTGATGTTGTCTACTACCTACCACCTACCACCTACCATCTACGTCCTTTCCTCTGCGCACTCTGCGGTGAATGAGTGGTGGGAAATGCAGGCTAGGGATTGGCGATTGACTGATAGCGAATTGAGTCGGCTGGAAATTAGGGCTGCGAATGGCCGACCCCAAACCGACATTAGCCAATCGTCTGTTGCTGGGCGTCCGTAGCTCGAGCGGCAGAGCAACCGGCTCTTAACCGGTTGGGTGTGGGTTCAAGCCCCACCGGACGCACCAAAGGATTCCTCCAGTGTGGAGGTGGTAGCGGGGGCGGGTAAGGGAAGAGAAGTGCGCGTTCGTAGCTCGAGTGGCAGAGCAACCGGCTTTTAACCGGTAGGGTGTGGGTTCGAGCCCCACCGGACGCACCAGAACATTGCCGGGTCGGCCAATGGCAAGCCGCCTGACTCTGGATCAGGAGATTGGGGTTCGAATCCCTGCCCGGCAGCCAGAACTAATGCCACTGAGCGCTGAGGCGGGAGGGGGCTGAATGCAAGCCCCAGCCGGCAGCACTCAGTGGCCTGCGGTCGGGGTGTTCACGGTGGCACGCGGCCCTTCCAAGGTTGAGGAGCGGGTTCGATTCCCGCCGGCCGCACCAGAAAGTTGGCTCGTCGTCTAGCGGGAGGACGCTGCGCTTTGAACGCGGAGACAGAGGTCCGAACCCTCGCGAGCCAGCCAGCACGATTGGCCGGGCGTTAGTGCCGGTGGCACTGGCGAGCCTTATAAGCACGCCGGCCGAGTCCGACTCTCGGGCGCCCGAAGGAATAAGGAAGAGGTGTTGACGGGATGTAGCTCAGTTTGCGCAGAGCGCCTGGCTTGGAACCAGGAGGGCGCCGGTTCAAATCCGGCCATCCCGACCAGATGCGGAAGGCGGTCGGACGGTGATGTAGCGGACTGCATGGCTGTCTGATGAACAGCCTGTGGAGGTTCAACTCCTCCCCGTCCGACCAGGCTGCGCGGTTTGTGGTGTCCTGAGTGTGCCGGATGAGCACGCGAGATTGTGAGTCTCGAGGAACGGGTTCGACTCCCGTAGGACATCCCATTGCTTGCGGATTACAGATTGCGGATTGTTGTTTGGAGTTTGGGATTTGGAGCTTGGGGTTTGAGGATCGGGGCCGCGATGCCGAAGAGCGAGGCGCCCGCCTGCAGAGCGGGAGGAAGCGGGTGCAAGTCCCGCCGCGGCTTCCAGGAAGGACGTGGAATGCTCCCGAGGGCAAAGAGTGGAGCTGCCACCCTGTCACGGTGGAGACAGCCGGTGCGACTCCGGCCGGGAGCGCCACAACGATTGCGGATTGATGATTGCGGATTGCAGATTGGGGATCGCGGGTTGCGGGTTGAGGTAGGAATCTGAGCAATCCGAAATCTGCAATCCGAAATCCGCAATGGAGTGGGGCTTGTGCAGGTGTGGTCATTGCGCCTGGTTGAAAACCAGGAGAACTGGGTTCGATTCCCAGGGGCCCCGCCAATGACATTGTGGATTGATGATTGCAGATTGCGGATTGAGGAAGGATTCAGGGCAATCCGGAATCCGCAATCCGAAATCGGTGCAGCGGGTGGCCAAGGCCTGGTGGTCTGGCGGGTCTCATAAGCCCGCAAGGGCGGTTCGATTCCGCCACCCGCGACCAGATGTGAGTAGCCGCTTCGTCCAACGGCAGCACACCAGTCTTACACACTGGGGGTGAAGGTTCAACTCCTTCAGCGGCCACCAAAGGTGAAATGAGGAGACGAAGCAGTTTGAGGGAAAGTGATGCTTCCGGGCCGACGGCGCGCTCCACCTCACTGCGTGATCGGTGCCGCGCGTTCCGTGAAGGGTTCTAACGAAGGAGGTATCGCACGGGGGATGTGGCGCAACGGTGCGCGCAGGCTTAACGGTCTGAGGACCGGGTTCGACTCCCGGCATCTCTGCAAGGATGGCTAGCTCAATGGTAGAGCACCGATCTGAGGAATCGGGTGTCGCAGGTTCGAATCCTGCGCTATCACCGCCTTGAAAGCGGTTCGAGCAGCGGCCGGAGGGAGGTGAACACATACGCGCCAGCCGGACAAAGGTCCGTTCGACTTTGAAGCGGCAACAAGCGGCGGCGCCTTGCAGCACGCGGATACAGCTTTGGCCAAAATGGCCGCGGAACTCATGCTTGTTCCAGCCGGACTGCTTCCACTGAAGTCCGGCGGCGCCGCGAGAACGCGCCAAACTAGGCCGGAACTCAAGCTGTGCTCCGCGCGGTCGTTTGTGGCAAGTATGCAGTTCGCCTCCCGAAGGCTGCAACTTCAGAGCAGCCAGGATGGCTTCATTTTCAAATGGCACGCGACCGGCGTGCGGGGAAAGGCAGGTGGGACATGTTTCGGAAGTTCAAGATTGGCCGCCACGAGCGGGGGCTCCTGTTTCGCGACAAGGAGTTCAAGGCCCTGCTCCAGCCGGGCCGGCACTGGTTCTTCGACCCGCTCATCAGGATCCGCGTGGACGTGGTCTCGGTCCGCGACGCCTGGCTGCGCCACAAGGACCTGGACGTCATCGCCCGCTCCGGCGCGCTCCAGGATCAGGCCCTGGTCGTGGACCTGAAGGACGCGCAGCGGGCGCTGGTCTGGATTGACGGCCGTTTCGCGGCGGTGCTGAAGCCGGGGCAGTACGCCCTCTGGACGGTCTTCCACGACGTCAAAGTTGATGTCTTGGATGTCGCCGATCCGCGCTTTCACCGCAAGGACCTGGCCATCGTGGCCGCGGGCAAGGACGCGGCCGACGCGCTCGACACGTACACCGTCGAGAGCGGCTTCACTGGCCTGTACTTCCGGGACGGCGAGTTCCAGTCCGAGCTGAGGCCGGGTACGCACGCCTTCTGGAAGGGCGTGGCGAGAATCAAGCTCCATAACGTGGACCTGAAGGAGCAGGTCTGCGACGTGGCCGGCCAGGAGATCATGACGGCGGACAAAGTCACGCTGCGCCTGAACGCTGTGTTGGCCTATCGCGTCGTCAATGCGCTCAGGGCCGTCACGGAAGTCGAGGACTACCGCCAGGCCTTGTACCGCGAAGCCCAGTTGGCGTTGCGGGCCATCGTCGGCACGCGGGAACTGGACGCGCTGCTGGGCGACAAGGACGCCGTCGCCAAGGAACTGGGAGGCAACGTGAAGAACCGCGCCGCGGCGTTTGGCGTGGAAGTCGTCTCGGCGGGAGTTCGCGACATCATGCTGCCGGGAGAGATGAAGGACTTGATGAACAAGGTTACGGAGGCCAAGAAGGCGGCCGAGGCCGCGCTGATCACGCGCCGCGAAGAGACGGCGGCGATCCGCATGCAGGCCAACACTGCGAAGATTCTCGAAACCAACCCGACGCTCATGCGTGTGCGTGAGCTCGAAGTGCTCGAGAAGGTCGCGCAGAAAGCCAACCTGAAGGTCGTCCTTGGCGAAAAGGGCCTCGCGGATCGGGTAGTGAACTTGTTGTGAACGGAAAGGAGGTGATCCCGGATAGGTTTGGGGCTGGAGGCTTGAGAATCAGCCTGCCGGCCCCAAGCCCACTTGCCGCGGTAGCCGAACTGGCATAGGCGCCTGTTTCAAACACAGGTTGATGTGGGTTCGAATCCCACCTGCGGCATAGCCGCTCCCGTAGTTCAATGAAGAGAATCGCCGGCTTCGAACCGGCAGATCGGGGTCTGAGTCCTCGCGGGAGCGCCAGAAAAGCGCCGCTTCGTGGCGGAATGGCAGACGCGCGGCGCTTAAGACGTCGTGCCCACTCGGGCGTGAGGGTTCGAGTCCCTCCGGAGCGAATGAAGAGAAACAGACTTTTTCGAGGCCTGGCGGAATGGCAGACGCAGCGGTGCGAGATGCCGCCGGGACAGCCCCGTGGGAGTTCGACTCTCCCCGCCTCGGCCAAATGTGCCGCGGTAGCCGAAACCGGCATAGGCGCCTGTCTCAGACACAGGTTCATGTGGGTTCGAATCCCACCTGCGGCACCAAGATTGAAGAGGGCTTGCTCTCGTAGCTCAACGGAACAGAGCGGCCGGCTTCTAACCGGCTGATCGGGGTTTGAGTCCTCGCGAGAGCGCCAGGCCTCGGCCGCCCGTGGTGTAAGAGACCGCACACGATCGTGCGAAGGTCGAGGTCCGGGTGCGATTCCCGGCGGGCGAGCCAGGAATGCAAGGCATGGGGATGCCGCGGCGTGGGAGCCGAGCCGGCCTGTAAAGCCGGAGCTCGTTGCAGCTAGGAGGTCCGATTCCTCACATCCCCACCATAATGTTCGCGGGGCGCGATGGTCCGGCGACCTGCGCGGCCTCCAAAACCGCGCGGCGGGGTTCGACACCTCGGCGCCCTGCCAGACAAGAAAGGACAGCAGGCTGTGGTACTGCAGGACGCGACACTGGTGCTCAACCGGAATTGGAGGCCGCTCGACTTCACGACGGTGCTGGATGCGCTCTGCAAAGTATACAGCGGAGGCGCACGGGCCATGAAGCCGGACGATTACACCTTGCACGACTTCGACTCGTGGGCGGGCCTCAAGCTTGCGGCCGAAACGCCTTGCGTGCGCACGGCCACGCTCTCGATTCCCGTTCCGGAGATCATCGTGCTGGCCCGCTTCGGGAAACTCCCCCAGCGTGGCGTGGCCTTCGCGCGCAGCAACATCTACAAGCGCGACCGTTTCACCTGCCAGTACTGCGGCCAGCGGCCGGGCAGCGCGGAGTTGACGATTGACCACATCGTCCCGCGGTCTCGCGGCGGCGTTTCGAGCTGGACCAACTGCGTGGTGGCCTGTGTGCGCTGCAACTCCAGGAAGGCAAACCGGACGCCCAGTGAAGCCGGCCTGCTGCTGCGCAGCAAGCCGCTGAAGCCGGCGTTCATGCCGCGGCTGGTGCTGGCGCGCGTGCCCTGCAAGCCGAGTTGGGAGAAGTTCATCTCCGACGTGTACTGGAACGCGGAGTTGGAAGCGTAACCTGCACTATTCACCGCAGAGGCACAGAGGACGCAGAGTGAGATGATTGATTTGAGACATTTTCCGTCAATTCCCCTGCTGTTCTCTGCGCGCTCTGCGTCTCTGCGGTGAATAGTGCGGCTCAGCGCAGCTCGATGTTGCGCTGCGTGCCCTTCCCAGGCTCAAGCTCGATGCGTTCCTCCTCCGCCCGGCCGCTCCAGGCCCCGGCGTGAACGACAACGCGCTTGCAGCGAACCGCGTCGAGCGGCTCAATCGCCAACCGCGCCGACTTGCCGTCCGCGGCGACTTCAAGCTGCAACGTCAGCGGGCCAAAAGGAGTGGCCACGGCGTTCAATCTGGTCCGCATGCCGGGCTGGGCCCATTCGCGTGGCAGGCCTTCGAAGAGATGCAGTTCGTCCCCGCGGTCGAGTTCCAGCAGATGGGCCGTCAGCCGGATGAACTCCGCGCTGGCCCAATTGTGCGGCATGTCTCCCACCTCGTGAGCGCCCTTGCCCACCGGCCGCTGTTCTTCGCGCCAGACGCGCACGGGCGCGGCGTGATTCGCATAGTCGTACAGCACCTGGGCCGCCTCTTGCCCTTCCCCCTGCCACAGCACGGCGTGTCCGTAGAAACTGGCGGCATAGGTCCAGATTCCTTCCGCATCCCAGCCGGTGCCGAAGACCAGGCCCTGCTGTTTCGTCGCGCGCAGCATGGCCAGGTTGCCTTGCACGAGCGGGTCGTCTTTTGCGAAAATCTGGCCCGGGTAGACCGCATGCAGAAAGGCCCACTGGCCCCGTTGGGGCAGGTACTTCTTTCCCGCCTCGCCCATCACTGTCGGCAGATAGCGGTTTCCGAAGGGGTCGCTGGCCATATCTCGTGCGGCGATCTTGCGGAAGGTGGCCATGAAGTCGTCGTATTCCTTGCGCCACTCGGCGGCCTGCTCCTTCTTCCCCAGCCACTCCGCGGCCCCGATGATGGCCTTCAGTCCCAGCAGGTTCCAGTAAACGTTGGAGTACTCTGGTATGTTTCCACCAATGCCGCCGTCGGTGAAACCGGTGGGCATCAAGCCGTCGTCCAGTTCGGGCGGTTCGGCACGCGAACGTTCCCGCAAACGTTTGATGGCCTCGACGACTTTCTCCAGTTTCGGCCAGATGGATTCGAGCCACGCCTGGTCCTGCGTCAGGGCGGCATGGCGGCAGCAGGTCCAGAGCACGATGCCGTTTTCCTTCCAGTAGCGGCCGATCACCTCGAAGCTGCCGTCCGGTTTCTGGAAACTGAGATTGTAGTGGACGCCCGCCCGGGCCTCTTTCGCGCGGCCCAGCAAGGCGGCGCTTTCGAGCAGGAAGGAGCCGTCCACGATCCACAGCCCGCGATAGCAGGTGGGGCCAACCTGGAACGCCGGCTGGCCGTTCTTGATTTCGCGGGCCTGCCAGATGTTGCGTATGCAGGACTGCAACATGCCTTGAATGGCCGGATCAGGCACCTGAATCGCATCCCAGGGCAGCTCCGCGTTTTCCCACCACTGAATCGCGCGGTCACGTTCAAACAGTGCACCGGCGGCGCTGACCGCCCGGTCCTGCTGAGCGCCGTGGCGCAGGATCATGAAGGCGATTTCGCGCGTCTGGCCGGCCGGAACTTCTACCGGCCCAAGCTTGACCAGCCATTGCTTTCCTTGTTGCTCGCAGGCCTCGATCTCCGCGGATGCCATGAGCCGTGTGGCGCCGCCGATGGCGACAATCCCCTGCTCTTGGCGCAGACTCACCGCTTCCGCGCCTTCAATGCGCACGACCGGCCGGCACGACTGCGCCTGCGGACCGGGGTTCTTCAGGTGCAGGATGACGGCGTGGCGGTGGGCAGCGGACTCTTGAGCGCCGCTGCTGACGTAGGCATAGGCGCTATCATTCGCCTCACCGCGGATGATGCGCTCTTGCGGCGGCAGATCGCCGGTGAAAACCCAGAGCACGTTCAGGATGGTGTTGCGATCCGGCGCGCCGGGCAGCGCGTCCACGCTGGCCCGGATAATCCCATCCTTGTCCGCATCGCGCCCTTCCAGCACGTAGACTCCGGGGACATTCGGCCCGAAGTCCTTGACCGGATCCACGTCCCGCCCCGCGCCGCCTTCGACGGAAAGTTTCAGCGGACGCTGGCTTGGCTGTTTCCACCATCCTTCGCATAATCCGAAGACAATCTTTGCCGCGCTGCCGGGCGGCACATGCACTTCGTAGACCACAGGCGCGCCCTCGTTGCCTAACGCGATGTGAGAGAAACCCCCGTCGCATGGCTCGCTCGGCTTGGCCCAGTTGCGGGACACATCGCTCCCACCAACGCGAGAGACGCGCGGCGCGGCGCGGGGCTCGGGCTTGTCTGGTACGATCAGGAACGCTTCAGACAGCAGCTCAAGCCCGCCGGCATCCCACCAGGTCCGAACCACCGGCGCTTTGGCGGAAGCTGTCTCCTGCCGCAGCCATTTTGCGTTCCCTTCGATCTGGGGCGCGATCGAGACCGCGAAGCCTCGCGGCCCTTTCCCGCCGAAGTCGAAGAAGTACTGCCCCTCCTTGCCGACCAGCGGCTTGTCCGGGTCGTCGGGCAGGCACACCGCTGTCTGCCACCACGGCAGCGAATAGCGGAAGTCCACCTTTTTCGCGGCTGGCGCGGGCGCGCTCTCCGCGGCGCTGAGCGTGCAGGCCAGAAGCAGCACCACGGCAACGGCTATGAAGTTCATGGCTTTTCCTCCCTAACCCGCATTTCTCACCACTCATTCACCGCAGAGTGGCAGTGAAGTAGGTAGTAGGTGGTAGATGGTAGGTGGGATATGGCCTGGGCTGATATTGTCTACCACCTACTACCTGCCATCTACGTCCTTCCCTCTGCGTTTCTCTGCGTCCTCTGCGGTGAGGAATCCGGCTTTCACTCCCCGAAGACGCGCAGTTCCCAGATCGAGTATCCGAATTCCGTGGCGCGCCGAATGCCGCGCATGCGCACCCAGCGCGCTTCGAGGGGCCCGAAGCGGATCACCTCCGTGCCGCCTTGGCCCTTGTCGGTGTGATGGACCTCTTTCCAGGCCTCCCCGTCCTGCGAGATTTCGAGCGCGCATTCCGCGGCGCAGGCGGCTTCCCAATCAATCTCCACGCGCGCCACGCGCTGGCTCTTGCCCAGATCCACGGCGATCCACTGCGCATCGGAAAACTCCGACGACCAGCGCGTATCCGCCCGGCCATCGGCGACGGCCTCAGGCGCGCTTGCGCCGTCTTTGGCGAGGCTGGACGAAGCTTTGACCGGCTTGCCCAAGGCCAGCCCCGCCCGCGCCTTCCGCTCCTCCTCAGTCATAACCTGGAAATCGCGCAGGCTGCGCACAGGCGGTGCGTCCCCTCCCCCCACCCCCTCCCGCGGCGGGGAGGGGGCAGGGAGGAGGGCCGCCTCAACCTGGTACTGGCCGCCCTGGAGCGGAATATCCACGCTGAAAGCCAGTTTCTTGTCGCCGAGCGCGGCCACTTCGCAGTCTTCTGATTTTTCCTGCAACGCGTTGCCATCGCGCAGCA
>Ga0209777_10003023_pt1 | contig 21319 bp, 39 predicted proteins | sample FrelakmetHBP12HB_FD_187147 | JGI IMG/M metagenome (GOLD analysis project Ga0209777, IMG submission 187147) | Freshwater lake sediment microbial communities from the University of Notre Dame, USA, for methane emissions studies -HBP12 HB (SPAdes)... | ecosystem: Environmental > Aquatic >...
GTTGGTGCTAATAGCACAGCACCGACTAATGCGGTTACTATACCGCCGCCGATAAGCACCTTTTTCCCATATTTACTCCAAAAAGTTGAGGTTGTAGGTGTAGGCGTGCTCCCATAAGATTCATAATCTGTCTCGGTCGATATCGGTATTGGAGTTGAGCTAATTTCTCCTGGCACATTAACGTAATACCCGTTTCCCTGCCAGCCACCACTGTAGTCATATGGATCAGTAAAAGAACCAGGTGTGCCCGCCGCTCCGCTCATGCTTATCACGGTTGTGCGTGTAGTCGAATCGTAGGACGTGCCGTTAGCTCCCACCACAGCAAACGTGAAGGTAACATTCATAGCTGAGCTTGGCGTGTAGCCCAGATACCATGAGATTGGGTGCCCTGGTATCGTTATTTGTGTATTGCCATATCCCGCAATCGCCTGGTTGCTGACTACCGTGCCGGTTTTGCCCTCGACCGAGAATGTGATGGATGCGCTTGCTGTGCCGCCCTCGTTTTTGACCTCTAGGGATCCTACGATATTGTCATCCACATTCACGTTTCCCGGCCATGCTCCGCCGCTTGTGAACTGTATTGCTGCGGCTCCTGCGCCTATTGTGATGCTCTGGCTGCTGGTCGCTGTGGCACCGCTCGCAGTAGAAATTGTCAGCTTTATCGTATAGGTGCCAGGCTTAGCATACTCGTGATTCGGTTGCACGCCGCTACCGCTAGTGCCGTCACCAAAGTCCCATGCGTAGCTTGTTATTGCATATTGGTGGGATGACATGCCTGTGTATCCATCGCCAGTGCTTTTTGTGGCGTCAAACTGCACATTCTTTGGCGCGTTTAATGGCTGTGTGGCAGCTATCGTGAATGAAGCTACTGCGTTGTAGCCAGAATATCCCAATGCTGGGAAGGTGAGATAGGGATAGCCGACTCCCGGCCAGCCGTTGGTGTAATATGCTGGGTCAATCTGCATTATCCTGCTGCATTCGCCGGACCAGTAACCGTCTTCGCGTTGTGCAGCGTTATCTGGGCTTTGGCAGGGACAAAGATCATTTGCTGAATTAGGGCCGTTAAATGCGCCTTCAAAAGCGTTCGTCCAATTGTTGTATATCATCCAGCAACCCAGATTGTAGAAGTAATAACCTATCAGCGGATTGATCCAGATTCGGTACTGGTGTACTGAATTACGGTACTTTGCTGGGATGGATATCGTTACTTGCTGTGTGCCTGTCCGGTTTTTGTATGTGCTGGTTTCCGGCAAAATATGAACTTCTTGCATATTGCCACCATCAACATCGAAACGCACCAAGAAGCCGGCACCAAACCAGAATTTCCAAAGCATTCCTGTGCCTGGCGGACAAATATCGGGGAGTTCATCGTGGTAGAACCTGACGTCATCGAAGTTCCAATTTATGGTGAAAGTGATGGGGTAATCTGCGCCGTCTGCCCATACCGCTGGGGAGGATGGGGCAGTCGGCCATGCTGAAATTAAGCTCCCGTTACCGGCGCCCCTATACTGAACACCGCTTGGAAATTTCCACCCGCCCGGTAATACTGCCATCGTATTTCACCTATGCAGTTACTAGGAGTAACGCAGCCGATTCTGGTGCTGCTGCTCCCATAGTTGCTGCCGCTGCTGCCATTGCGACTGCGACTAAAACCCAATTTACAGAGCTACCCAGTGATCCCCAGCTCATTGATGTGCTGGTAATCGCCGGTTCATTTACAGCAGCCGCGACTTCAGCCTGGTACCATAGCGGCATGGACTGGAACTCGGCCTGCACCTGATTCAGTATCTGTGCGTCGGTCTGCGAAACATAGGCAGCATTGTCATAGGATTGTAGCTCTGCTACAGTGTTGAAGGTCTGTCCTGACTTCGGATCTGTATACTTCGTGTTATTTGGCGGATTTTTCTTTCCCTTTGCCCAAAGGAATTTAGCTACGAGATATCCAAGTGGAATGCCAACAAATAGCGTGCCTACAGCTATACCAAAAGCCTCGGCAACCTTCATCGCTGAATTGGCTACAGTCGTCCACTGACTTTCTTTGAACCAGTGTGTTTCCTTGAACTGAATCTGTGAAACTAACTCATTCAACGTAGCGGTCTGTTGGGCTGTAGGGCCTGTGCCCTGATTGGCTATAGTCGTTTGAAGATTACCGAGCTGAGTAAGTTCTGCCTCGTAGTCGACAAGCTCTTCCTTTGTAATTTTATCTTCTTCGGATTTATTTCCAAATATAGCCGTAACGAGCTTGTATCCGCCCCAGCCAATAAGGGCAATGCCGCCAATGACAAGGGCTGTCGTCAATATCGCAGCGCCGCTTGGCCCACCTTTAGATTTACCTTCGTCTGCCATATCCATCTCCAATCTCGAGCTCGTCAATCCGTAAAGGTGGAGCATTCATAAATCGCTCATAGCCCTCTTCAATCTCCTCGGCGGTTTGGTCGTCAAACTTTATGAGGCTGACATAGGGCTCGCCCTCCGGTGTGCCGTAGATCCCGCAATCACATGCTTGGGGTAGCGTCGGATCAAGAATATACCACTGGCCGTCTTTGTAGATCGATACCCAGCAATGGCCGAATCCGTTGTAGGTGCCAACCACACACCGGATATCGCCGCGCGGCATAACCCGGAGCAGCATACTACAGAGAAGAAATCCGACATCATCACAGTCACCGTAGCGCGGTTTAGCTAGCGTCTCGAATGGAAATTGCCAGAAATCTATCTCGTTCACGTCCTTCAGTAGAGGACGAGACAAGAGTCCTCCGGTAAGAAAGCGGGTCCGGGTCGTGTACTCGAGCTTGTCGATATTTTTGCCCGGCGGTATCGGCGGGTACTTGACGTTTCTACAGCACCAATCCCAGATGGCAAAAATTGGATCCGGCGGGTTGAGCGCCATTATCTCGGCGACTATCTCAATTACTGACGGGGTATTAGGGGTGATGAACTCCCCGAGACCGACTTCTTCTTGTCCGAATCGCTTGCCGTAAACTACGAAATTCATAGACCGCCCAAAACAAAATGACGTAAAACCTTACGCCTTCTATGGTAGCACATTTTCGGGCGTTGTCAAAAGAGAAAAAGAGAGGAGATAAAAGTGGGGCTGGGTTATGGTGGTATATATCTCCTTTCCTTTCCTCTACTATTATCTGTGTACTTTGGGTATCCGATAATGGCGTTTCTGTGTACAATAACTTAATTATCGTCAGTATTAATTATAGTTAATGTCAGCACTTTACGTAATGATTATACTATTTTGGATAAATTATTTTTGTTATTGTTGACAATAATGCTGTTAATGATGTCCAAAACTATAGGGTTAATGAAAACATTAATTAAGTTTCTGTGCTCATTAATTAATACTGAACATTCGCATCCGGTAGATCAGAAACACACCATCAAAAGTCCACTCGCCCTCTATCAGCATGTGCTTAGAGCAGTTTGGAGCGCACTGGAGCAGGCACAGCAACATGCAGTTACTTATAACGCATTCAAGACCGGTGTATGTCTGCTTCATTGGTGTGCGCTTATCCAGCTTTCACACGCTTCGCAGATTATGCCGTACTCAGATTGACACTCTATTTTCTGTGAGTAATTTGGGTCGATACGAACGCCGCACTGAGAGCAGTGCTTGTATTTCTCGTCTCCAGCATACGGCCACATCGCCTGCTGTCGGTTTATCTTACGCTTGCACTTTGGGCAAACAAGCGGCAGGTCTGATCCTGGTGGTATATTTTGCTTACACCTACACCATGTCACCTTAGTAGCTCTTGCACCCTCGATATCTCGGACGCAACCCAATCCATGTGATGGCTGAGGACGGCACCATGGGCTGGCAACTGCTGAGTCACATAGCGCACCAGCTTATTGAGGTCCAGTTCCCCAAGGAAGTCGTTGCCGTCAGACTTCGGTTCTGCTGGCGGGTTTTGTCTCAGTGATTCAACGACCGCCTTCACGTCTGGGTAGTGTGTCAGAATATCATCGACATGGGCCAGCAGTTTTTCTTTCGGCTCTCTCTTTACCTGGTCCACCAGGCTCCAGCCATCCTTGATCGCCTGCTCGAGATCCGCTGGAGTGCCACTTCCAATGTATCGGCAGATGAGGTCGGCGATAGGCCGTAACACTCTGAATTTTGCAAACTCTGTAACAAACTCAGCCATTAGTTACTCTCCTATACTTTGCCATCGTCACCTAGTACAACCTCACAGTAAACGCATTGTCCCTTGAAACCCTTCGGAGCATTGGTGGGCCATGCGATGGTAGCTGGCGGGTTAAACTTATGAGATCTACAGTCTGGGTTAGGACAGCTTATTGCGCCCCACTCCAACTTAATTTGTTCCTGTGGCTCCTGCTGCTGTTCCGGTTCCGGTGCTTTTTTATCTCTGGTAGCCGACTTGCCGTTGCCGCCTCCGCGAGACGCCATATACCCGGCTATCGCATCCTCGATTACCGATCCAACCTTATCGGTGAAAGACTCGAGGGCTTTAATGCGCCGCTCTTCGACTTTTAGCTTTTGCTCATCTAAGGCTGTTAGGCGCTTGTCTTTAAGAACTTCTATAGCGAACTCTCTATCCTCATTGAGAGGAACGCGCTCTTGGGGTGGCTTTGAGTCCCACCCGAGTATCTTTTTCAAATCCTCTGCCTGCTTTAGAATATCTGTCGCAGCAGTTAGTGGATCCTTCTGTGGCTGCTGCCCAAGTAGACGCTGATAATGATCCTTAGTGAACTGTCCGCCCGTTGCTTCATCGGCCAGTCCAAAGAGAAACTTATTCCCGGCTTGTGGCTGATTTTTCTTAAATATCTCCTCGACGTTCTTAATAATACTCTGGCTTTCTACCCGGGCGTCCGCTATTGCCCTCGATAGCATCTCGTATCGTAAGTCTGCCTCTCTCTTTTCGGCCTGCGTCCGCGCGTTTTCTGATGCTATTAGCGCCTCTCGCTGGTCCTTTAACATTGCGTTATAATTTGGGCCAATAGCTGCATTTAATTTTGTTACCTGATCGATTGCATCCGGCACTGAGGATTGTCTACCAACTCCCGCACCATCGGCCAGCCCGGATACCATCGCCATATTTCTCAGGTCTAAGTTCTGCTTCAGCGCCGCGTACATCTGGTCGTACTGCGATGGCGTCGGCGCCTGTGCCGGCTCCTGGTTTATCTTCGACCTCCTAGAAGACAAAGCCTCACCGAGCGTTATCCTTGGTGCGTTGGGATCCATTTTACTCTCAGGCATTTCATCTACCCTCCATATACTTCTTTATGAAATCTGCAAATCCCAGCTCCTCGGCGTGGTCGACGTGGAACTGGACGATCACCTGCTCAACCCATTCATCTAACGTCGGCTGGCACCCCTCTTCCTGGAGGCTGGCCAAGTCCATCTGGTAGAAGACCAGCAATATTGACGGAACCTCGATGGTCTTTGCAACGAACTTCAGTACCTGTGGGCTGCCGGGCTGTGGGCTGCCCTCAAGAGAGAGATCTGTTGGCGGGGCCTGCCCTGGATTCTGTTCCATCCACTGAACTAAATCAGGATTGTCGGCCATGAACCGAGCCACACGTTCCGCCAACTCAGGCGACAACTGGGGAGCTTCTGCCTTTTTCTGTGGAGCTGCTGGGGAAGTAGTGCCGGCACCAATCTGGTTTGTGGGGTTCTTGCGCTTCTTTTTCTTGCTCGTTTTATTAATGAACCCCCTCGAGCGAGCCTCTGAGAGCGACGTAGCTTTTACCTCTCCCGAAACAGCATCGACAAGGCTGAAGTTGTGCTTTACCTTGCTCATATGGCTTGATAGCTGCGGGCAGAAGTGGCGAAATTCGACATCACAATCATTACACTTCCATTTCCCTTGGGAGTATGTGTCCCATTCCTGGGGGGTAGTATCACCCTGGGGAGCCGCCTTAACTTCTGTCTCAATCTCTGCCTTAACCTCAGAACCATCCTCTTCAACTACGATGGCGGCCTTAGTTACCTTGGACTTAGCCGTGGCCTTTGGCGGTTTCACTGGAGTACCAGGCTTACCAGCCATTTCGTCAAGCATGTCTTTATTTATTTGGAACTGTGACTTCGCAGGTAATTTATCCTTCTTTGCCATCTACACGCTCCTTGAAATTACAAGATAAAATGGCTATGAATCATCTTGTGCGAATAATATGCCTACTAAAGAAGAAAGTCAAGTGCCCGATTTGACAACCGGAACGTCAGGTGCTACATTAGAGTTCACAGAGACAGCACAGGAGGCTGCGAATATGGATGGAATTGGGCAGATATTCATTGAAGTTTTCAACTTGGGCGTAAAGCATACCTTCACTGAGCTGGCCGAGAGTAAGCGCCATGAGCGCGAACTAAAGGCGATAGATCACCAGCTTGATCGTCAAGAGAGAATAGCACTAGCCCGGGCGGGATCGGCATCGACAGCAACCCTGCCAACACCAGTCCAGCCGGTCATCGTTGCCAGACCGGTAACATCCAAGGCTCTCCCGGAGCCAGTATCAGCCTGCCGGATAGAGACCGAGATTGAAACGCTCGAGATGCCGACGACCGCGGAAACCATTGCAGAGCTGAAACAACGCCTAATTGATGAGCTTTACAGATTGGAGATAGATCTCCAAAAAGGAATGAGAATTGCTGAAAAGCCATGTGATTGTGGTCAAAAAAAACATGGCGGCGCTATCAGGGCAATGGCCGAAGAGCTTATGTCATATGAAGCAAACCCACTTTATGGCCAGATTACGGCCTGGATTAACCAACACCTACCAGAGTTTACACCCAAAGAAATCGCCAAACATGAGCCGGGATACTACCAGGCGCTGGCACCTGATATCAGAAACTTCAGAAAACAGCTTGAGATATAGCCTATGGCCATCGATAAGATAAAGCATTACATCAAGGGTTGTATCGCCATGAGAGACGGCAAGACCGAGGCCGCTGAGTCAGAGCTTGCTCAAAGTCTTAACGTCGACACCCTCCCGGACTACGCCAAAGAAAACATGGCAAGGCTCCTGGACGCCGATAATCCGAGCGATGCCGTGCTGGCCATCATTTCAAAGGAGCGATAATGCCGGAAGAAGCTTTCACCTGCAATATCAATGTCAGACCGGTGGTAGACTGGCTCCAGGGCGGCGAGGTAGAAGGAAATTGCCCGCCTTGCCTTATTAAACCGCTGACGGAGATGTATCTCGGTACGCTTAAAGAGGCAAAAGCAACTGCCCAGGTAAAATCACTCAAAAAAGCATGGAAAAGCGGAGACGCTTTGACAATTGCGGAAACGCTTGATACAATTAAGACCGAGGTGGGGGACAATCTAAAAAAAGACCTTGTGACTTTCGATTGTATGGCTCAAAGCCACAAGGATTAGTAGTAGAAATTTAGCAGCAGTATCTAAAAAAATTTGGAGGTGTCCCTATGAAACTTTCCGGTAAAAATATTACCCTTCCCCTGGCCCGCCGAATAATCGGCCTGCCCGGGCATGCCACTTCATCTTTCAACCGCTGTGTCGGCGGCAAACTGCGTGGGCATAAAGGCGGAGGCATACGCGCAGCTTTCTCCACCGCGGCCAAAGAATGCAAGGGCAAGTAGAGTAGCATCAACCCCCACCAAATAGTAAAGAGGCTGGTTTATCACCAGCCTCTTCTTTTTAATCACAAACTAAAGTGGTTACTTCTTTGGTCCCTTAGATGCCATGCTGTACTGACAGGTCTGACAGCCGCACGACTTCCACCTATTACACCCCCATACAGCCTTCGTTTGATTGTTCTCCTCGATGACCTTCAGAGGGTAGATTGTGACCTCGACGGTCAGCCTTTTACCTTCACATACGAAGGTATCGCATGTTTGTCCTGCTGCCTGCCAATAATTATCGCCCGCCATCTTACTACTACTCCTCTCTTATTATTACTATTCGGGCTGTATTGCTTCGGACTCAGTTAAAACAGGTTCTTTCTCGCACTGGATGATGACCTTACCCGCCGCGTCATCGACTAGCAGATTGCACGTCTTGCCTTTATAACGCGCGGTTGGCACCATCGATATACCCTCTTTTAGCAGATCCTCGATATTCCCTTCATTTGTGTTGATGAGCTTGACCTCGACGCCATCGCTACCCTCGGCCACTACATTCCCAGCCTGTATCATGTCGACTACCGGCTTACAGTGGCCGCAGTTAGGGCTATAATAAACTTTGATCGCTTCTTCTGCCATGAGAACCTCCTATTGAAATTCCTTCTATTATATATCTCGGAATATCCTGATGTACAGCCGCCTACAGAACGGGCAGATCAGCCGGCAGCTTGCTTGTTTTTACAATTCCATAGTCTGCGAATAAATGTAACCATGCTTCCCGTTCAGCATCCTTGCCTAATAATTGTCCTATTAATTGACAAGTCTCTGGCCTATGAGTACGCCGATGTTCTGCTATTGGTAAGCTCTTATCAAGAATATCGTGAACCATAGGGTTACAATATCCAAGTAAGTCTTTACTTATCTTCAGGTGTTCTTTTCTGTTTGGCATCCATCGACTCACTCAATACCAGCACGGCATCCTCTACCAACATATTAGGAAGTGCCCAGGTCTTGTTAATCAATTCCTCGGCCTTATCTACCCATTCTCGCATCTTGGCCTGTCGTGCCTCTCCAATCGCTTCACTGGCCTCTTTAGATAGATATACCTGGGGATTGGTTTCTTTAACCCAATCAATGGTCATTTTTAATGTGTCCATCGCGAAAAAACGCGCCGCATCCCGTTCTCTCGCCTTCTCTTTCATATCCATTATAAAACTCTCCTTTCATTTCACCTCTTGACATTGTTGATGGTGATATAGTACACTCTCGGAAATAGGTTTGTCAATACAATTCTATTGTTTTAATAAGGTACATTGAGCATGGTGGAAAAACAGATGCGAAAGGCTTTTGCCTACAGGCTTTATCCCAATAAGTCGCAATCCGATAGCCTCGGAAACCTTCTTGATATTGCGAGGCATCTCTATAATGCTGCCCTTTATGAACGTAAGGAAGCCTATAAAATGCAAGGCATATCGCTTAATTACTACTCTCAGGCCAATGAACTTAAAGAGCTTAGAAAAGAACTCCCTGAAATTGCACAGCTTAACTATGGCGCTACCCAAGTTGTCTTAAGGCGGCTGGATAAAAGTTTTAAGGCGTTCTTTCATAGAATTAAATCCGGCGAAAAACCTGGCTATCCAAGATTCAAGGGACGCGACCAGTTTGACTCAATAACCTTCCCTGCCTATGGAGATGGAATTAAACTCCAAGATAGACTCTATATCCAAAATGTTGGCTTTGTCAAAATAAAACTGCATCGTCCAATCGAAGGCAGGGTTAGTACCGTCACTATCAAGCGAAGATGCGATAAATGGTATGTTATGTTCTCTAACATGGTTGAAACTATCCCTTTACCCTTTACTGATAAGATGGTTGGGATTGATGTCGGGCTGGAGTCTTTCGCTGTTACCTCTGACGGAGAATTTATAGAGAACCCTCGCTTTCTTAGAGAAGCTGAAGTCACACTGAGAAAAGCTAGCCGTAAAGTCTCTCGCCGCAAGAAAGGCAGCAGTAATAGGCGCAAGGCAGTTAAGCTTCTCGCCAAGAGACATCTTAAAATTCAGAGCCAACGAAAGAACTTTGCCCATAAAATCGCCCGTAGAATAGTCAACGATTATGGCTTCATTGCCGTCGAAGACTTGCAAATTAGAAATATGGTCAAAAATCACCATCTGTCTAAAAGTATCTCCGACGCCGCATGGGGAATGTTCCTTGATATCACGGCCTACAAAGCTGAAAACGCTGGTAGAAAGTTTATTAAGGTCATTCCCAATGGTACTTCCCAAGATTGTGCCGCTTGTGGAGCAACAGTTAAGAAGTCTCTCTCTACTCGTATTCATTCTTGTGATTGCGGCTTTATAGTTCATCGCGATTTTAATTCTTCCCTTAATATACTTGCGCTCGGACGGAGCGTTTGGGACTTAACGTGTGCTAATGAGCAGTGCGTGTCCCAAGAAGCTGCTGGATTTATCTTGCAGAGTCGTCACACAATGAGTGTTGTTATAGCGAGGTTATAAATGCCGACAAAAGAAGCTCGGGCGGCCATGCTCGAAAAACTGATAGACTCACTGCCGAACGATAAGATCACGCGCTACAAGTACCAGAGAGTAGCGACGGCGTTTCTTGATTATGTTGGCTATCACGAGCTTACACGCGACAACCTCCAGAAGTACTTTGAGTATCTTCGCCAGGAGAAGGGCTATGCCGATGGTACTATCCGATGGAATTGGGCGATAATTCGTAAGCTCTTCACGGCCAACAAGCTCGAGTGGCCTTTCCGCAACAGAGAGGCGCCGGTCATCCGCGAGAGCAACCGGCGTGCGCCGGCACTCCGCCTGGATCTGATCTGCCAGTATATCAAGAACGCCAAGGCTGGGAAGATCAGCGCACAGGCTACCGCTTTCCTAGCGTTATCCACAACCTACGGGCTCCGGCCTCAAGAACTATCGGAGGTACGTCAGGCCGACTTTGACTATACCAGCCTATCGATCCTGGTCCGCACGGCCAAGCATGGGCGCGAGCGCTGGCATAAGCTGCCGGAGGAGATCGTCCCCTATGTTCAGAAATACGACTGGCCGCCGGTATCGTACCATTGGGTTAGGAAAGCCTACTGTGAGATCGAGGCGACGATAGGCCGCGGCCACCTCGAGGAGACCGGCTTTCATGCTATCCGCCGGACGCTGATAACCGAGGTCGGGCGATACTGCCAGCAGCTCGTTGTGCATCGATTCTTCCGCTGGGCTGATACGAGCATGGAAGAGCATTACACCGCCGCCAACTATGTCGGATTCGATTCGGCGGAACAGCATGACGTTATCGGCCAGGACGAAAGCTCTGACAGCATAGTATTTGAGCATCATCCGTTCGTACGAGTATGGGGAGATAAGGTATGAAATTTCTAAGAGAGACTCTTTGGATTTACTTTCTCTGTGCGACAATGCTCTTTGCTGGGCTCGCATTTGGCTTCCTTATACCAGTCAAATATATACTGTGGGAAGCTATCGGAGCGGCTATTTCAGCATTTGGTGTACTTATAGCAATAAATTGGTTAGAGTGGAAGAAATGATTCGCCTACATTCTCTTGTCGTCTCAATATTGAAGTCGCTCAAAGAATTAATGTGGAAGTGAGGAAGATATGTCCAGACAAACACGATCATCAAAAGCGAAGGGTATAGCGCCGAAGATAGAAGCGCCGGTTGTGTCCAAGCGTGGTAGAGCTAAGCAATCGCCTCTCGGAACGCAGCAGGAGTATGCTATCACATGCCCATGCTGCGGCCTAATGGCTCCCTTTAAGCTGAAGGTACCGGGTAGCGATCCGCCGGAGTATGTCGATCGATTCACTGGCGAGCCTTACGAAGTAAAGCTATTCAGTAAACATTATGGCGGCAAGACACCAGCAGAAGAGGAAACGCCGGTGGGCCGCGGCAACAAGGCAGCAAAGGGTATCTTGAACTATGAAGATGTGACTGAATCAGAGCCGGGCATCTTCAGTGACGTACTGGCAAAGATAAAGGAGGCTCAGGAAAAGACGGCCGTAGCTAAAATTCCAACTCTAAAGGCCAGAAAGAAGCGAGGTGTAAAATGAATTGTATCGCCTGTAAAATCAAAGAAAATGAAGCAACACACCGGAGCCCGCGGATAGGACTTCCACTGTGCTTTATGCACTTCCGCATTTTGTTTCCCACCTATCCGATTGCAATATTCGAGGTAAAGCAAGCTCTTGAAAAGAGGTAATTGAGATGCCAGAAATAGATAAGTGTATAAAATCTCCTACGGGCGAGCATGTGTGGAACTATTCCCCCAGGCCGGACAACCAGCGGCTTGGTATCTGCCGGTACTGTGAGATCCAGCGGATCTTCCCCGGAGCGATGATACCGACAGCGAGACCGCTGCCACCGCCACCTATGCCAAAGCCAGAAGCCAAAAAGGTAGTAGTGCAGGCACCCTCTCCTCAGCCGTCCTTGCCCATGCCGAAAAGTAACTTGCCAAAGGTTCGGAAAGTACGCCGCAAACCTATTCAGAGGACGCCGGCGGAGAAGCTGAAGATCATCAAGGAATATAGGACAGCATCAGGCAAGCGCGGAGGGAAGAGGAGCGTACTACAGAAATATGGCATATCGAATACGGTTTTGGCTTCTTGGCTTGAGAAAGAAGAAACGTTGCGAAAACTGACTGGAGTTGGTATGGAACCAGCGCCAAAGAAGCAACCGGACCGCCTAACGGAAGTACCTTACAAGAAACGGCTAAAGATAATCAACGAATACCTATCCAGTAAGGTAAACTCCAAAGCGGAGTTCTGTGCCAGCCATAATGTTGGGGAAGGTACCTTCGATCATTGGCTGAGAATGCAGGGGTATTATCGGGATGTAATCGCACGCGGCGCTAAGGCCATCCATAGCGAGATCGGCAAGCGAGCCCATTTACTACGAAAGCTCGCAAAGATTGATGAGTCTACACCACAGGAAGCAATTAAGGTGCTCTCAGATTGGCGTGAGATTGTATTCCGAGATGCTACCCGGACTCAGCGCCAGGCAGAAGAGGGATTTAAGCAGGCGGCCAGTATTGACGATGCCATATCTATTATCAAAGCTAACATCGAAACGCAGAAGCTGTTGCAGCTCGAGGCGATCAAGAAAATAATGGGAGCCGGATCATTGGAGAAGCAAAATGAAGAAGATTTTCATTAAGATCATTTTTAGTGTAGCGATGTTCTTTGTAATGTTCACAGCATTTCTGACCTTGCCTTTACTGAGTTTTACTGAACCTTTCTGGAAGCGACAATGCGATAGGTTAATATGCTGGTACGATAAGAAAGTGAAGGAGACAAGATGAAAAACCCGTTCAAAAGAACCTCGAAGAGCGAACCATTTGAAGGGCATCTGGTGTCAGTAATATGTAAAAAGATATGTGCTGCCACGACAGTAGCGGAACTTCTGACGATAAACGAAAATGAAATAAGTAAGGTCAAAGATGATTGCCCAGCTATTTTCTTGAAGCACGAGCTTTTGCTACAGATGTTGCATATACGAGTGACCGCGCTCGAAAACGTAAGGGTAAAATAAAGGAGGAATGAATTGGATATCAGTAAAATCGAAGTAGTAGTGAAACACGGGAGCGAGCAGTTGGTGGTGGTCGACGCCGGCCCATCGGTCGATATCGTCTACCGACAGCCGGACGGCTATCGTGTTTTCTCCCTCCCGGATAACCTGGCCCGGTTGATCGGTCGCGCCAAGCAGTACGAGAAAAATCCGAGCTTCCCTCTGTTTGACCGTGTTTCAAAAGAACTGGAGCTCACCATTAGAGCCTGGTCAGCAACTGGCCAGCCGCCAAGCGAAAACAAACTAAAGTGTCAGGCGGCAATCATCCTGGGCAGATTTGGACTCGCATCGGGATTCGGCCTAGATCCAGAAGAGACGGTTGGTGCCTTTCAGATTGTCATAGATTTGCGGATGGTAATGAATGGACTGAGTGCGTATTTCGCGCAGGTGGCCCTACAGCAGCAGCAGGCAGCAATATTAAACCGGGAGATGGGCGGTCCGGGCGCTTTCGACCTCGGAAAACTCAATAAAAAAGGACCGTAGGCAAAATAGCCGTTTTTACATGGCATTGAGTGACTGTTGAACGCGGGGCTAGTCGCGGAAAGAGAAAAGTCTTGATTTTGAGGCGTTTAAGCACGCTACAGCCGATTCGTAGCTGAATTTTATGGCTGTTTTGACATTGCGCGCCGTCCATGATACCCTATTACTTGAGGCCGCTGCTCAGACGGCCTTCGTCAGCCTCCTTTTGGTTTGCTGCATCCTCGTTCATGCCGAGATCTCCCAAAGGTCCCGGCATGTCTGTTTTTGACATCCGCTGATTTTGTGCTACCATGAGAGTGTAAGATTTCGTCAAGGTGAAGTATTATGGCTGATAAATGTAAGGTCTGTCTCGGATCTGATGTTAAGGAAGAGCTGCTTCTGAAGTTTCCGCACCTGAAGGCAGCGCTGGAGGACATCCCGGAGTGCGACGACGCCGGCGAGCTGGTGATCTGCCAGGGGAAGAAGGGCAAGGCCAAGCGCGAGCCGTCGAAGTATAACCTATTCATGGGTACCTGTATGAAATCCGGTGATAAACCGAAGGACCGTGAAGAGCGGAACCAGAAAATGAAATCCTGCGCGATCGATTGGAAGAAGTCGAAGGGAGCTTGATATGGCTAACAATTCAAGTGCGATTGTTCTAGCAGTTGCTGGTGTTGGTGTGGTTGGTGGAGCTATATATTTTCTTACAAGGCCAAAGGTTTTAGACCTTACGGCTCCGGCTCCAGCGTCAGAACAATATATATCCGAAGATGCAATGCTTCTCACTTGGTATCCTCAGATTAAGGCTGGACAACTCTTCAGTATCAGCCTACCCTTAAACTCCCAGGCGACAAATTATAACTGGTATTACACAATCCAATATCCGCAAGGCTCAACTGCACGGGTTGAGCTTGTCAGTCATAAACAGATAGTTAAGGGTGGAATCACTTATAAAGTAGAGGAGTTCAAACTTAGCCAGCCTGGGTGTGTGTTCATGCTTTTTGGATATTCTGCGGTGCCTGATCCCAGCCAAGCACAAATGGCAATGGCATACGAGTTCGAGATCAACATCTAAGGGGTTTGATATGGCTGATAGTAAAAAAGATAGTAAGACTACTGCTGGATCGGTTGGGAAAACAGCCCTTATGGTAGTTGGTGGAATCGCGGTAGCCTCAATCGTAGCTGCAATTATATGGGCCAAGACACATAATCCAGAAGGTTATTAGATGCCAGTCTACGAGCAGGGCGATCCAGTACCGATCCTCGCGTCAATCTACAGCGCGGCGAAGATATTACGCGAGCGTGGTATCTTCATCGACCTGGACCGGGAGATCCCTAACCGCAGCTCCGCGGATTACTGGATGAGCTTACGCCGGCTGCAAAACGACCTCTGGTTGCGTGTGCATGCAACTGATAGCAAATGCCAGCAGGCGGCGATAAAGAAGATTGCCGAGGGCCTACGCGAGTTAGAGACCTGCCCGATCATCACGCCGGGAGGATCTGTTGAGCTGGCGACCGTCGGACAGCGCCAGGGCCTGGCGGAGCAAGAACACAATCCTGGCCGCCGTGACGAGCTGCAAGACTTGTAGAGGAGAATGAGATGGCACGAGAGATACCGGCATACTGCAAGATTATAAACCCTCGGGTCATTAAAGCTATCGGATCCACAATAGATAAGGAATTTCAGCACGGGGATAAAGAGATCGCCAGAGTTCTCGATAATGAGCTGCTTGGCCACATAATTGACGATTGCCATTGGGAAGAACAGAATGGAGAATGGATCCAGTTTCCAAAGCGTGAAGAGGCGAAGAAGAAGGTCTGTGCTCCACATGGTTGTAATATCGTCGAGGTTCATGGTGATGGCGATATGACTATAGAAGCTGGCGATAGCGTCTACGTCATCACCACGAATGGCCAGATATTCCGTGAAGTACAGCAAGAAGAAATCAAGTAAGATAAACCTAGCTTCATTTATCCAGAGCCCTCCAGCGCGAGGGCTCTTTTGTTGTTTATCTTCAGAGGTTTGTAATTTTACTGCAAATATATTAGCAATAGTAATATACGTGAGATAACATAATCCACGTACTAATATTTCAGCATTTTCAGTTGTCCGATAAAATCGGACAACTCATTGTACTTTTGCCTACCAAAATATTAGTAGACATAAACGCCTCCGCGTAACCTCCACAGGAGGCTCATCTCACGAGTGAAACATGCCGAAAGTGGAATATTATCAGTAATATTTTACATAGACTTGTGCCATGACAATCCCTGCAAGAACATTGCCATGCCCATGACAACCCGCCCACCATGCGCGCCGATCCCCGATGTCACGGCGTCATGGGGGTAGACCATGTCAAGATAAACCCCGCCGTCCGGCTGTATCATCTTGGCGCATAGCTGGTTATCCTGTGAAGGCATTACCCATCCGGCGCAGCTTTACCGCATAGCTACATTCAGCTGTTTTTCGACCGCCAAAATTTTGGTCTAAAATTGCCATCGCCCATTATCCGTAGCTACGTGACCTAGTCGATATATCGACTTATACAATTATTATTGTATTGACATACGGGGAGATAATCGTATAGGATTATGACGCAAAACTCAGATACAAATAGCTATGACTTTTATACCAATATCATAATTATTATATAAAAACTATTGACATAGCTATAAAATAGGTATATATTGATTACATAAACAAGAGGGGGACAGTATCCCGGCAGCCAATGGTCAAAGACTTGTGAGGCTCCTAATCCATCCCGGCGATCTGTCCCGCCAATAAAAGAGGATTTTAAAATGGATAGTGAATTACTTACCACAGCACAAGCCGCATTCAATAGCGGGTTGCCATCGCCTTATCTGACATCATCTAGTATGGATATGGCGCATAGAATCGGGCTATGGTGTAAGCGCAAGGATATTTATCCTGGCAAGCTTCACCCAAGCCGGGGTTACACATGGAAGCTGAATCTCTACATAGTACTATCGTTCAAGGATAACAAAGACCCGGAATGTGTTGACGGCTTTTATAATCAAGTCCGTGTCATTTACGATAGAGTGTAGCCTAACCTTAATCGGTAGGCGGAAGGGATATAGCAATCTAATGATTACAGCGAAGGCGGACAAGGTTATCATTGAAGATTACGGCCATAAGCATTGGGTTGTATATGCTAAGGATGGCATATCTATACACCGGCGCAAGTCTTACAAGTCATTTAAGGCAGCGATGGAACACGCAAACAAGCTATTGCACTACTACCAGGTATCTATGCTCACTGAGATAAGTAAATAGCCTACGGGCGGAAGGGATAACTCAATGGTGATGATAATCAACAATACAGCTTTCACGGGGCAAAGAGAATGCTTAGGGTGTAACGGAACTGGAGAGAATCAAGACGGTAAATGGACGCTGGAGACGGCGCGACAGAATCCGAAAGCCTTCAACGCCTACCGCTTGATTCAAGAGTATGGACCCGATACCCGCGTCCAGTGTGGCTTTCCCGGCGTGGTGTCGCCGCTCCACTTCGGGGCAAGCGGTAAAGAGAAATGCGCGATCTGTCACGGTCTCGGATTCACCCGCGAATTTATCAAGTACCAGGCGGACGCCGCCGCCGCTGAGCGGAAGGCAACCACCGAACGCTTGACCGCCGAGTATAAAGCCAAGTACCCATACTTGACGCTGCGCACAAACGCGAACGAGCCCGCCACCAAGAACATAAAAACAGAGCTAAAGCGGGCATTCCCTACCGTTAAATTCAGCGTCACGCGCCCGCACTATAGCGGGATAGACATAAAGTGGGAGAATGGGCCGACAGTCGATGAGGTTGACGCCATCACCGACAAATACAGTAAAGGCAGCTTCGACGGTATGACCGACTCATACAACTATTGCAGCGATCCGTTTACTGATGTGTTCGGCGGCGCTCAATACATCTCCAATAATCGGACTATCAAGAACTCCGATTATACCGCTGTCATTAAATCGCTGTGCAAGCTCTATGATGTGCCCTACAATGCCGAGGAACATCGGATCGTTATTGAGCCCATGCGGGAAAGTGCTTGCACGTTGGTCTATCGGCTGTTAAGAAGATGTGCTATCCCTACAGGTAAGCGTGTCGCCGGGATCGTTTCCAGTGGGATTGAGTGTGGCGTATGGGAGGAATTTTATAAGCTGGAATTCGCGGACGCAGCCGAGGCGGTGACGGCGTGACGCCTAGGAACAAAACGACAAAGCCGGTCAAGGTAGTTATATCGCGGGATCATGCGAAGCTACACCGGCGGCAAGTGCGGCTTGATAACATAACCCGCCGCTATGCCAAGAGGGTGAGCCGAGGAACTTCACCGTTTTTATACTAAGGTGGTGTAATCTTCAAATAAATTAAGTAGGGGGGGTTATATGAGATAAGACAATGGAGCATAGCCGAAACGGGCTCCGGCCCGTCCGTCCAAGATTGACCTCTTGGCGTTGACAAGGCAGGTCGCATAATCTAAGGGTTATCGTGGGGGAGTGATCATACTTCATGGTATGGCCTTAGCGGTGAAGGTCTTATCAAGGGACGTTCGCGGCAACCAATGGTCTTAGTCTTGTGAGGGCTTTAATCCATCCCGCATGTAGTCCTGATTGTCCAGCGGGTGAAACGCTATCGCAACTCGCGGTCAAAAGATAGCAAGCTATTTTAACACAGCAGCTTTGCAGAATGTCTGGACGGCAAAGCGCAGTAGCAACATAGTGAACATTGGTACTTTAACATATCTGTGGGTGTAAATAAAGCCTTACGAACTGATAAACGTAAGGGGCATACGACCGGAATAGGTCACTTGACCGAGGAAACCTTAATGCGTACTCTAGGGCATATCGTGGCCCCACTCGTGAGGTAAGCCGCAAGCGGTCGAATCGGGAGCCTAAACTTCAGACGCCCACACAGACGGGAAAAGGAAACCGCCCGATAAAAACGGATACTAGCCCACGAAAGTGGAGTAAAGGAACTATAATGCGTCGCAGATGTCCGGTATCGAATACAACTAAACAGCGGGTGACGAACCAGGTCAAGCTTATGGGCTTCCGCTATCGCAAGGGAAGTTATAAGGCGCGTAAGGCGGGGATCATGCCCATCCGAATGAAAGTTGACTACGGTAGGTTTAGTCATCGTGTATTCGGTGAAGGATCGGACACGGTAACACCTTTACAGATTAAGTTTAATAAGGTGTGCTGCGATACTTATAAAAAGATTGAGGGTGCTGCAAATCCCGCTGCTTATCACAAGCGGGCAGCCCCACGGAAGCGAAAGCGATAACCGGCACGAGGTGCTTCCGGCTGCTAACTAATAATCGCAAAAATTGGGGGGGGTGTTATGAGACAACTAACAATTAAGTATGCCGGACAGTGTGCGCGGTGCGGCGCTGATTTTGAAGTCGGAGTGCCCGCCATGTATGAGAAGTCAATGGGCATCTTCTGCCTAGGCCATGAGCCTACTGATATTGAGGATATCCGGGCCTTTAGGTTGGCTAAGGGCGCGGCTAAGGCGGATAAGCTAGATGAATGGGCGGAGAATCGTGAGAAAAAAGCCGAGGCGCAGTTAAATAGCTACCCGGAAATACGCCACGACATCGCATTTATCACACAGCCCGGTCATATCCCATTCCGTGCCCGCATGAACGCCGCCGACGACCGGGCGTGCGAGAGCCTAAAGAAAGCCGAGCATATGAGAGACAGGGCCGACAGCCTACGCAATGTGCGCGTTAAAGGGGACGCCGACCGAAAGCGTCAAGAATGCCGAGAGCGTCACGATAAGGTTATTTGTAAGGGCTCGCGGGTCATGGATTACGGTTTAGGCGAAGGTGTCGTGCTGGCGGTATTCCCGAAGTCTTACCGTATCAAGTTCGACCGGGGATTTACTCATTCGATTGATAAGTCTTTTGTGTTCCCAGTCAAGTCCGAGGCCGTGGCGGCCTAATATGTCATACGCGCAGGCCGTAAAGCATAGCCATAACCATCGCCATGATCGGTTTCGGCAGCCGATAATATTAGGCAGTTTTACATTGCCAAAGCATGTACATTCCTACGTGCCGGTTCATCGCACGGCAGGAGACAAAGAACCTTATTATGAGATGTGTCTATACTGCGATAGCAGGCGCGGAATAGAGGGAATAACGCTCCAAGAGTTTATTGATCGTGATATTCATGTAATAGCTGCCAAAAACAAGATACAACGTATACATGACAGAATGTCTTCACGGTGGGGAGAGGCGCGGAGATTCGCGGGACGGAGTGCTGGAATAAGGATTGAGCAACTTGATAGAGCTTATGCTCAGCACGGGAAGGCCATTGATAAGGCAATCGAGTTTTACAATAAATTATACCTAAAGTGAATAGGGGGATGCCATGTATAAAAATAGGAAGGCGCTCACGATCAATGAGCATGTACATCTCAGAGAGAATAAGGTATTCCGGCTCTATGGCTGCACTCAGTATGCAATAGACCGGCTCTATAAGTCGCACGTTGAATCTACCTATCCGCTGTGTGATGAATGCCGCCGGATACTGGTCAAGCTCGGATATACGTTTGAAGGGGGTAAATAGCTATGGCTAAGCGACAGAAATATTTTACTGGTGTGCTTAAAGAGAAGGCTGGTGAACGTGAAAACTACTTTGACTATATTATTGAGGCCGTCTCCATCTCTCAGGCGCGGAGTATCCTTGATAAATACGCCAAATCATTTTTTGAGGACGGGAGCCCAGAGAAATATAACGGCGGCTATGACTTCTTTGATGGCGAGATATGGGTGGGAGTTAACAGAGTAGAGCGCACGTCGAAGGCCGCATGGTTACGACAGCAATTTGAACGCTGCCTATTGAAGAGATAGCGGGTGTGGGGCCAGCATGTCGGGATAACCGCCTTGGGCATTGACTGGCCGCCCGCTCACAATAAGAAAGAGGTGATATATGGCAGAGTTTACACCAGGGCCGTGGGAGTTTAAATCTGGCTATGATAACATGCTAAATGCCAACTTTGAAGACGATGGGATATCAGGCACAATAAGAGGCGATGGCTGGAATATAGCGAGAATATGGAGAATGCCAAATCACGAGTGCAACGCTCGACTCATAGCCGCCGCGCCGGAACTACTTGCCGCGCTGGAGGCTATCACTGAACACTTGGCTGAGTCCCATGCGACCGAGAAGGACGCTGATCACTACGGGGATGATCCCGAAGAGTGCTCCTACTGCAAAAGCATAGAGGCGGCGCAAGCTGCCATCAAGAAAGCGAGGGGACTATGAGCAAAGAGCTAACACAGCCACAGCTCGACCGGCAAGATGCGGTAGATAACGCAATCCAGGAACTCCTCGAAAGCCTATCTGGGAAGAAGTTTCCTTGCCTCGATTGGGACACTGAGATCGTCGGCATCATCCGCGATGCCGTGCAAGAAGTGATATGCAAGCGGATGGAGTTGATGACGCCGCTGGAATTCTATCCTTACATAGATGAGGATACCAATCCTATCTTACCTACGCCGGAGCCAAAGGGCAAGCTCTATATCGATGTCGATGGTGGGAACATCACCGGCGTCTACGGGCCAGCCGGTTTGGAGTGCCTTATCATCGATGCTGATAACGGCGATGTTGACGAGGATACACGCGCCGAGAATGAGCGCAAACAGGTCGAAGAAGAAGCTGCGATAGATAGCGGCGCAATCGTAGAGCTGTATTAAAGGG
>Ga0209777_10003024_pt1 | contig 21318 bp, 25 predicted proteins | sample FrelakmetHBP12HB_FD_187147 | JGI IMG/M metagenome (GOLD analysis project Ga0209777, IMG submission 187147) | Freshwater lake sediment microbial communities from the University of Notre Dame, USA, for methane emissions studies -HBP12 HB (SPAdes)... | ecosystem: Environmental > Aquatic >...
TAAAACCAGTTATAGTAGAGACAATAGCTACACCAACTAGCCTAGTCATAATAACTGTACTTAATAATTCTACTGCTTGTATGATACCTTTAATATTAGTAGTTATAGCATCTACCATATTAGCTGATTCTTTAACTATCTGGTTCATAGTTTCTTTGGTATCAGCAAAGATAGCACGATCCATCAAAGTATAAGATGATTGTAATCTATATAAGTTACTTTGTAGTCTATCTTTAGTTAGATTAAATACACTATCATCAGGCCCACCGAAAATCTTTCTATAATATTCTGCGAAAATAGGAACAGCATCTTTAGCTATAACTTCATTAGCTTTCATCGCTTGCATAAACTCAGCAGGAGTCTTACCCATAGACTTAGCAAAAGTTTCTACTGCTCCGGGAAGTACGTTACCTAACTGCTTCTTTACTTCTTCAGATTGAACTACACCTTTAGCAAACATTTGATCTAAAGCTAAGAAAAGTGAGTTAATCTTTTCTTCTGGTAAATGTAGTATTGTTCCTACTTCTGCAAACTCTTTAAAACTCTTATTAACAGCAGCTTGATTAGTTCCAGCTAATACAGCAGAAGGAGCATAACGTCTGTAAGCTTGTTCAAGTATAACTAATGATTGACCAGCTTCTTTAGCTACATCTTGTATAAAGGCTAAGTTCTCTTGTGTTTTTGCTGAACCAAAGATACCTAATAAACTAGATTCTGTTACTTGTTGTTCTAAACCAGCTTTAGGAACATCAAGAAGGGCTTGTTTAGTATATTGTAAAGTTATATTTAAGAGTTTATAAGCTCCCATAACCTCAGCAATACGTAAAAGTAGATTTTGGTGATGAACTACATTAGAAGAAACAGCGGCACTATTAGTATTAGTTGCTGTAGTATGCTCAGTAACAGTGGAAGTATTAGCTTGTCTAGCTGCGGCTTCTGCTCTAGTAAACTCAGTTAAACGCTGAGTCATTTGTATTTGATTTATAGTATTAGGATCAAATCTAGCAGACTCACTTAAGCGACTAAAACCACTAGCAGCTTCAGTTCTAGCCATAGCAGCATTATGGGCAGCAGCTCTTTCTTCTATAGTTCTAGCCATATTACCATACATGACTATTCTTCTATTAGCTTCTGCTTGAGCTATAAATTCTCTTTGTTCTGCTCCGTGTGCATCCATAGCAGCAGTAGCAGCATTAAAGTTTTGTCTTAAAGTTTCTTCTCTAGCTAATCTAGCTTGGACTGCTGCTTCCGATCCTGTTAGAGTACCACTAGATAGACCTGTACCTGTACTTTTACCACCAGCCATAATAGAAGCACCAGCAGCAGCAGCAGAAGCTAAATTACTTGTTCTTTGATGTTCTGCATTTAAAGCTATTAGTTTATCTTTAGTTTGATCTATAACTTTATTATAAGCAGCAAGAGAGCGTTCAGCATTTCCCCAAGCTAAATTACTTCCTCTACTACCTTCAGCTAACGAATTATTAGCATTAATGATAGTATTCTGTAACTTTATATAAGCGTTTTCTTGCTTTTCTAATAAAGTTAACCGTTCTTGTTCTTTCTCAGTTAGATTAACTGTAGCTGTAGTTACTGTTTCTACTGAAGAAGCCATCTCCTTAGTAATAGAAGCAAATTTAGCACCGTCTGTTGTATCAACACTTAGTTTAATTGATAGTAACTTATCGGTCATATCTTAATCTCCAGTAGATTCAGGTTCAGGTGGCGATATAACTTCTACATAAGCACTATGCAAGTAAGGTATATCATGGAGGGTTTTCTCCATTGGAGCAGAATTAGCTTTTATTAATTCTATAATAATCATTGTATCTAATTGATGGTATTCTTTCAAGTAGTTTATGGCTATCTTATAGATTCTAAAGATACATTCAGAAGTATCCCAAAGATAAAATACTTCTTCTTCTATTATTTGTGGTAGTTCTACTTCCTCTTCAAAAGACATCATTGAAAAGATAGAAGCTGCCTCATTAGTTGTTTCTTTTACTTTATAATCTTCCCAGTAGGTTCTAGCAAACAAAATATTATTTGCTAGAACTTTACCAGCCTCTATGAGTTTTTTAGTTCTTCACCTTTAAGGTCAATATTGAAGACTGCATTAGTAATAGTTGTTTGGAGAGATTCTCTAAAGGATGGGTTATCTAAGTACATGTTCAGGAGGACGACTAAACATTCCTCACCATCATCCCAAAGAGAATCAATAGGTTTAGCATCTCTAGTATCAGCGATAAGTAAATCTGTTACTTTATCTTTATCGTTTAAGCTAAGAGAAGAATTTTTAATAAATAAGACATGGCTCTTATAGAATATATCCATATCTTTAGTTCTTTTATCCGTAGCATCTTCAATAGCTTTATTAAGAAAAGAAGTTTTTTCATCTAGCTCTTCATAAGATAAACTTGTATCTTCTTTTACTTTAGTTAAATCCTTTAACCAGCGTTCTACTTTAACTGTATTTAATATCTCTTGAAAATTCTTACGAACTTGATTTAGTTCACTTTCGGTATAAGCTTTTACACCAATAGTAATATTATCTTTAATTCCACCAGTAGCTTGTACTTTATGTTCGGTGAAAGGTTTAGCTGTTTTTATTGCGATTGTAGCCATTAGGTGTCCCCTAGATATAAAAAAAATCCTCCTACTATTAAATTATAGTAGGAGGTTGTTTACTTACTAAATTAAGATAGAAGAATACTAGATATACCAGTATTTCTAAATTTTACTTCTCTACCAAAGTATTGACCTACTTTAGCTTCTTTAACGTCAGCAAGTTGCAAAGTATTCCAAGTATAAGTAATATATTTACCTGCACCTGTACCAAATTTTAACTGTACTGTGAAGAAGTTACTAATATTTAAGTCTGGATCAAACTGAGTTCGGTTATTATCCATACCAATTAAAGTACCAGTTGCACTACTAGCAGGAGTAGACAGCATAGTATAGGTAAATGTGCTTGTAGTCAAGACAGTTACTTTATAATAACCATTATAAATAGCTGCATCAACACCAGTAGCACCTGAAACTATAACATAATCACCAGTTACCATACCATGAGCAGGAGCAGTTACAGTAGCTAAAGTAGCTACAAAAGTAATACTAGAAATAGTAAAATTGGTTGCTTCTGCTTCTAACATAGTTACAGTTACATCAGAAGGTGTAGCAGTACTAGCAAAACCTTCTTCACAACCTGTTTGATAACGAGATAAGTCACGACCAAAGAAATTAGGAGCAGATAAGTTAGCATGACAGAAAGATTTAGCATAACCACCAACTTTAGCAAGTACTGTACCTGTAGCTGGAGAAGCAGCAGGAGTAGCACCCATAACATAACTAAAAGTAGTAGTAGATAATACTGTTATTTGAAAGTCACCATTATAAATAGGATCAACTGAACCTGAAATATTAACATAACGGTTAGTTGCTAAACCATGTACAGCAGACATAGTAACAGTAGCAACAGTACCTACACGGGTAATAGTAGTAACAGTACCAGCAGAAGCTTGAGAAGTAAATACTTCTCCTAAAGGTGCTATTTGAGCAGCTACTATACTTTGTTGTCTAATTGGCGCACCAACTGATTGTATTTGTGTTCCATAACTAGGAGTTAAAACAGCACTTTCAATAGGTGAATAAGCATTACCTTTTAGAGCAAACTTAAGTCTAGGTACATCACCGATATTAGCTGTAACATCTAATATAGCTTGAACACCATAAAACTGAATTAACTTTTGGTTAACAGCATTTTGTGCAGTAGTTTTTCTATAATCAATAGAAAGAGTTAAAGGATTCATAGTAGAGTTAGTATATAATACTGAACCATCACCATTAACTGTACCAGTACCACCAGAAGCTTGTAACCAATCTGATAAAGGAGCATTAATTAAAGTTAAACTTGGATTTAAACTACCTAGAATTTGTTGTGGTGTTTCTAAGGTAACATCAGCATAACTATCTTTTTGATAAGTTACTTCATTACGACTATTAGAATCACCTAAATAAAGTAAAGCACCAGTTACATAAGTAACAGCACCAGTTAAAGTAGTTGCAGCCACAACATCAGTACCAATTGGTGCAAGATATACACCAGCAGTAGCTTCTTGTGACGAAAATAGAACTACGTTCTTTTCATGAAATTTAATTACTGCCATTAGATTAGCCTATATTTTGGGTTAAAAGTTCTTGTTTCTTTTCATCAAGTAATTTGTTTAACCTTTCAATACTTGCTCTTTGACAAGCACTATCTGGTTTCATTTTACTTATATGTAGTTCTAGTTGTTCTACAGTCATATCATTTACGGTTAGCATAAATTCCTTAAAGGTCTACATTAGCTGTTGGGAAACCTATCTTCCATCTACTGACATCCCAAACTTTACCATTAGATTGTTGTGTTGCTCCTTGAGCAAAAGTAAAGCCAGAAGTAGAAGCTAAACTAGAAGTAGTAGATGTAGGTGTATAGCCTATAAGACTAGCATAAACTTTCTTCCAGATAGTAGGAAGATCATTATAAGCGCAAACTATCTGGATATTAAAAGTTTGTACTAAATCTTCTCCATAAAGATCATAGAGATCATGAGCAATAGGAGCATTAGGACTATGAGCATCAATACTAAAGTAATCTACATAGACTATAGGTAAAATAGCTATATCTTGTAGATTAGGTTCAATACTTCTAGCTCTCTCAACAGTATAACCTGTTTGTGAGCTTATTCTATCAATAACTACTTGAGAATCTATCATATTACTTCCGTGCTAATGAGTAATACAGCCAATCTATCCCAACCATCACCATAAGGAATAGGTGGACGATCAATACTAAAAGTAAACTTGTACTCATTTGTATTGTAAACAAAACTATCATCAACGCTAATATTATTAAGCTTAGTATCCGCAGATGCAATTTGCACCTCCCATAACTGTTGTTCCACACCACCAGAAAATAAATCTGCTGTTACAAAACCTAATATACCATAAATAGTATAAGTAGGAAAGACAAGTAATTCCCCAATTAATTTAACTGTTTCTTGTATCTCTAAAGGTGTTTCTAGTAAACTCATGGTATAAACTTCTCTAATATAATACTTTCAACATTATTAAGAATTTGTTGTACTTGTGGATCATAAGTATAGACTACGTTAGCCATATCAACTAAACTCATAGCTTGTAATACTCTTACTGGTGCGCGAACACCTTTAGAAATCCAAGTAGCTTGTTGCATACGTTCATACATAAACTTCTGGTAACTTCCAGCTTGTCTCCCAGCAACAAAACCACCGAAATGCTGTTTACCATAAACTGTTTTAACTTGTCCTCTAACAACAGTAGTAGAATAAACTCTACCTTTTCTTACAGCTTCTGGATTAATATTACCTAATTCGCTAGTATAAGGAAATTGGCTAAGACTAGGAATACTAGCAGTATAAGTTAACCCATTAGTTATAAAATTCTTACCTGTTGTAACTAAACTACTACTTCTCTTGAAAGCTCTATCTAAATCATTAGGAGGGCTATAACGAGTAAATACTGCATGTTTCATAGCCATGTGAAGTTGTAGAACTGTTTCACCGACAGCTATAGCTAACTGTTTATTAATACGATCTGGATTTATATAATCTTTTATTTCTTCTAAACCAAATACATCTAGTTTAATAGTTGCCATATAGAAATCATATTAATAAAAAGCCTCCAAGTAGTCACGTTTTAAGTAACTAAAGGAGGGCATATTAAAGAACCTCCAAGTAGCTATAATTAAATAGCTAAAGGAGGCCATGTTAAACTACTTTACTTTACTTTCCAAGAAATTAAAGCATTAATATTAGTATGACCCATCATGAAAGAGGTATGTTCTTCCCATTCCCATTTACCAGTCTTACTATTCTTCCAGCTATTTACAAATCGTGGCATAGCAGCATATTGAGCGTCTGGGTGCATGATACGACCATAAACTTTAATACCATTTTCAGCAATAGGTAAACCTAGAACCCAACCACTACCAATATAAGCTGTTTGTACACCAGTCATACGATCATGGTAAGTAGCATTATAAGTATAGATTGGTAAGCTTTCACCATTGTCAAAAGCCCAAGTTCTACGGAAAGTTAAACCTTGAATTTGTTGCGCTCTAGGTAAAATATCACGTTGAATAGACAAAATAGCATTAACAGTATTTAAACCAGCACTTGAATAGTTAGTTTCAACATCAAAGTTAAATGCAGCATAAGCATCATCTGACATATGGAAAGCAGCTAAACGAGTTCGTTTTAAAGCTGTAGCATACATCTTAACTAAGTCTTTAACTGGAGTAGCAGTACCATTAGTTACGTTAGCTTTAGTCCAAGCTTTCATACCAGCAGTATAAGTACCAGTATTTAAGTCAGAATCCCAAGTACCAGAACCACCTGTAGCAATAACAGGCATAACAGTAATAGAAGAATCCCAAGGAGCAGTAACAGCAGTAGTAGTTAAGTTTACTGAAGGCATTAAAGGACTTTGGAAGTCAGTGTAAGCAGTAGCTACAGTACGGTTAAAGTTGTAACGAACTCTAGGATGTTTTTCAGAGCTAGCTTCATAACCACCATAAAGAGCTAAGTTTACTGCACATTGCTCAAACAAGTTCTCAAAACGATGTTCTGCTTCTATCATCTTTTCTTGTAATCTTCTAGCAGCATTAGCTAAAGGATTAACAATACCAAATTGATCACCCATTTGACGTTGATTGATTTGATTAAAGCTATCATCAGTCCAACCTTCTTTAGCATAAGAAAAGTAGAACTCTACTGTATCAAAGTTAGATAATTGAATAGGAGTAACATCAGCATCAGGTGATACGAATGTACCCATTACATTTTTAATACCGTATTCTCTATCAAAGTTGATTGTTTGTTTTTCAGAGGTTTTAAAACCAGTACCGAAAAATGTTTGCATCCAGTTAGGTCTTGACAAAGGTAGTGCTTCTAACACTCCTGACAAAACTTTACCAACTGCATAAGGGCTAAGAAATTCAGACATTATAAGTATACCTCACCAGCGTTTAAGAAACCTAATGGTTCAAATTCAGAGCCATTAACAAATTGTGCTTGTAATCTCATAGTAGTAGCTAAGTCAGGACCAACAGTACCAGTATTATAAGCTGTACAAGCAGTAGTAGAACCATCCCAGTTAGTTACTGTATCTGCGTTTACATCATTTACCCAAACTAAATAAGATGCCCAGAAACTAGCTTCTTGATATGCAGTTGCTAATACATCACCAGAAGAAGCATTAACATCATATTCAAGTATACCAGCAATAAGAGGAAAAGTAGTTGTACCTTGAACAGCAGAAATTAAAGCACCTGATGCAGTACCAGTTGCAGCCAAATCTGTTACGTTAGCTGCACCACCAGTAGAAGTAAAAGTTACTTGGTTAGTTAAAGTAATAGTAGGTACACCACCAGTAGCACCAGTAATTGTAGAAGCTTGGTAACCTGTATTCCAACCAGTTAAAGAACCAGCAGTAAAAGTACCAACTGTAGTTGCAAAACCAGCAGCTAAAATAGCAGTAGAAGCAGCAGCATAACCAGTACCATCAACTAAACCTGACCAAATAGCAGCTAGTTGTAAAGCAGTTGCACCAGCAGAACCAGCAGTAAAAGTTAAACCACCTAAAATAATAGTTTGTGCAGAAGTTAAAGCAGGAAATTCTACTACTGCTGATTCACTCAAACCTATATGAGCAATAACTTTACCTTGGTTAGCACCAGAAGTAACATACTGTAAGAAAGTACCAGCTTTTAGTACTTGTCCACTTTGTACAGTTACACTTTTACTATATCTATCAGTACTACGAAAATACTTAGGAGGTGTTTGACGACCTACATAAGGAAATAAACCACCATTATACGAAGTCATTATCTAATACCTGCAAATAAGTCTTTGTCTTTACCAAGCTCTTCAAAACCTTTCATGATATTATCTTCCATAGTTTCAGGAGTAAGAGCAGTTTTAATAGAATCAATAATTACTGCGTCAGCACTACCTAAACTACCAGCAGAAGTTTTAATTCCTGTTTGTTCACCTTTAGCTTCTGCTAAATCAGTAAACATATCATTCATAGTATCTAAACTATAACCTTTTGTTAAAGCTTTAATAACAGTAGTATCTGAGATACCGAATGTTTTTGCAGCTTCAATACCTTTAACACATCTTTGTCTTTCTGTCTGAATAGCTTTACCAACATCAAGAGCTACCGATGCTTTTAAAGTGTCATGTTCAGCCATAAGAGCAATATATTTCTCTTCTGTTGTCATTATAATACCTATGGGTTTTGTGGATAAATTTAAAACTTCTTCTTTAGGAAGCGGAACTTCCTCTTTTACTACTTCTTTTACTACTTTTTCTTCTTCTACTTTATCTGTTTTAATTGATAAAGTAGGAGTTAAACTATTAGCACCAAATAAAACACAACTATTTTCCATAACAGTCATATCTGAAATAACATAGAAATAACCTCTAGCATCAACTAGGTCTTTATTAATAACATTAGGATAATATTGATCCCATAATGCTTTTTCTTCTGCATAATCTTCAGTATTGTTATTTATAGCTATATCTAAACCATTATAGCGTAAACCTATACTATGTTGATCTATCTTACCATTTTGGTAGAACTTAAAAACGTCAGCATTATAATCTTGCCTAATTGTTGTTTCCATAATTAGAGCAGTAGTATCTCCTGCTTGATCTAATCCTAGTTCCTTTAAAGACATAACCTCAGTATAGAAAGCAGTAACATCACCTACATGAGAAGTAGAAGTTTGCTTATGGTCAGCTATATGAGGGATAGTTAAGTTAGTTTTATTAGCAGCTACAGAACTATCATAAGCTGTGTCAGTAATAACATCCATGTGTAAGTCACAAAACCAAGCGGCATTACAGACAACTTTAACATCGAGTGTTGTAGAAGAGTCAACAGGTAAAGGATCAGTAGGGATTATAGCTGACTTAGTTGATTCTTCTTTAACTTCTCTTGTTTCCCTCTTAGCAATAACATGTGGTTTGTTAATTATACTAGAAGTATATTTTATGTCTGCTTTCTTAGCAGCAATAAGAGTTGACTTATTACTTTTTAAGTAACGAGCTGCTTCTTCTTTGCTTAAGTGTGATAAATCCATATAAATTCCTGAACAGTCTATCTTTTAGTAAACTTAGTGTAACAAACTAAATAAAAGAATACAAGCATTATCTTAACTTCCCGTAGTAGCACTTGTAGGTTTACCGTTATTTTGAGCTGGATTTTGTGGACTAGCAAAAAGAAAACCAAAACCCATATCATCTAACATAACTTTACTCTGTTCTATTTCTTCTTTAGTGTAACCACGTTCAGACCAAATAGCTGAAATAGGAGTAAAACCAGATACAACTTCTAGTAAATCAGCTTGACAATCTTTTAAATCATCTACTCCATACCATCTAGGATATTGGAAAGTAGGAAAAGCATCATCTACAGGATAGTTTAATGCTACAGCTATCTCTTTGAATCTACTAGACCAAGGAGCTAACGCATCAGGAATAGTAATGATATTGTATATAAACTCAATGCGATTCCTAAAAGAGGTAAGAATAGCACGGATAGAACTAAAGTCCATTCCACTTGTATCACCACTTATTTGATAGTAAGGGATATTAATAGCCGAAGCTATTTTCTGGTATTCTTCTTTCAATAATGAAACTAAATTAGGTCCAATATCTCTACTCTGAACTAATTGTATCTTTTCTCCAGGATTTGTATATTGTACACTTCCACCTGTAGATTTAAAATGTAATTGTGTTTTTGCATCATTATCATAAGCTCTACCTCTAGTACTAGCAGTACCAGTAGATAAATCAGCTATTCCACCTAATGCTCTTTCTATTACCCAAGAGATAGCAGAAGCAGAAGTTTGGGTTTGTACAGTAGCAGTACAAAGATCATCTATTTCATAAAGTGCAAGTAAGGAACTAGCTAATAAAGGTATACCTCTCCATTGATTACTTCTCTTTCTTTCAAAGATATGTATGATCTCGTTAGCTGGAACTGGTACTCTTAGTTGATTACTAATAGTAGAAGATAAACCGAAATGTCTTTCTTGGAAGAAGTTATAGAATTCAGGTATATTAAGAGTTTCTTTATCAAAAGTAATACCATATCTAGTTCTACCATAAGGGAAAGTTTCTTTTTCTCCTAGTCCCATATAAGCTGCATCAAGATATTCTGCTTCTATACTTTGTATTTTAAGAGGAATTCTAGCAGGATTATTCTTCTTAACTATAAGAAATCTACCAAAAGCTTCACCACTTTCAAAACGATCACCAAGCCAAGTAGCTTGTAAAGTATCTCCATTACCTTTACCATCTAAAGTAGGTTTAGCATAATGTTCATCCCAAAGTTCTTGCATTAATGGGTGGCTTTGACCATCTTTAGTTTTCCATTGAACTTTAATAGCTCCATGAGAAGTAACAAACTTATCTCTAGCTGCACTTGCTACAGGATTATTTCTAACAACATGGCGGCAACGACTAGAAATAAATCTAAGTTCTGATATAGCAAGTAAGTCAGCATCAGCTATTAAAGCTTCTCTATGTGCATTTTTATAATCAGTACTAGCAGCATCGAAAGCAGGTCTATATAAAGTATTACCGTATGGATCAAACCCTTCCTTAGAATTTATAAAATCTGTCATATTAGAACCTTTGTACAGTCATTGGAATATTAGTATTAGCTCTAAATACTTGAGTAGTAGCTGTCAGTGTATTTATATACTCGGTTAAGTTAAAGCGTTCCATTCTTAAAACTTTTAGCATATCTTGAGGATCAACAAAATCATAAACTCTTTTAAAAGCATGACTTCCTATTTCTACTCGTTTTCTTCTTGTACCAGCATAAATATCAGATAGAGCGGCATTTACTGTTAGTAATTCAGCTTGTGCTTCTATAAGTGTTAAATTCATTAGTAGTTCCCCTTAAAAAAGCTCAATTTCTTCTTTATATCTATTGATAATTATACCTAATTTAGCATAGATAGCAAATTGTTTCCTAGCTTCTTTAACTTCTCCTTCTTTATAAAGATTAGCTATATTAGATTGAGTAAATTTCTCTATACCTAAAGTAAAAATCAAACTTGTTAAGGCTATTAGTTGATTCTTCTTTAACTTAGGATAACTTACCCCAAATTGTTTTATTAAGCAGTTATTAATATTTTTTAATTGTGTTAGTAGTAATCTATCTGCTTGTTCTAAAGTACAAGTAGAACCATTATGTATATTAATAGTATAGTTATAACCTACAAACCAATAGCCAGCCTCATTTTTCCTAGCTAGAAGACTTGGTTTATTATACTTTTTTATAAAGGCTATTCTTTCTTTCATTTTGACTCCAACCAAATTTCAATAGCTTCCCAATGAGCATTAGTAAATTCTCTAATTCTCCTAAAATACATAGCATGAAAAGCATTTTTACAACTATCCATAGCTTCTTTTCTTTTACCTGTTATAAGTTTATAAACTTCCTTCTGACTATTAGAAGTTACATCTATAAGTTTCCTACAACTTGTCATTTGTTCCTCGAATCCTCCATAAGAAGTTTCATTAAAGTAAAATACATCATGCTTATTATCTGGATTTTTATTAAGTATAACTCTACGTAAGATTTCATCATGACATCTGTGCGCTCCCAAGGGGTATACAGGAACGCCCATAGTTTCAGCCATAGTTTTTCTGTATTGTAAGGCATTAACAATCTCCGTGTCTCTAGGTTCTCTGTAAATTTCATCAGCAGAATATTTAAGTTCTCTTGTACCTTTAGTAGCTAAGACTACTTTTTTATGTTCCTCATTCATCATCTTAACCCAACGATAAACAAGTTCTACTGTTTGACCATCACCAGAATCTATACTTGTAGCTTCAATAGCAAGTTGTTTTCCACTTACATGAGGGATACCTTCAAGTATAATATTAGTTAATTTATCCCAAACTGGATCTTCCCAATTAAAAACATTACCAAATATTTCTTCCCATTTAACTAACCAAGTACAACCATTTCTCCCAGCAACAAGTGTAACTACTGCAAATCTATTATGTTGAACATCTATACCTATAAAAGGTACAAGTCCTTCCATTGGAGCAATACCTTCAGGATAATTACTTCTAAGTTGTATCATCTCTTCTGTTTCTAAGCTAGAGAAACCACTTGCATAAGGTAAACCCATCTTATTATTATGAAAACTTTTTAAACTAGCTTCATTACCCATAGCGCAATCAAGATCAGCTAGTATTTTAGCCTTAGCTAAGTTCTGGAAACTACTAGATCGAAAGGGTGACATAAGTTCACTAAAGCCAAATCCAAAAATATCAGTTATCTTAGGTTTATTAGGATGCCAACCTTTAGAAAAGTTACCTGTATGATCTACAAAACCATACTTCTTTCCATTAACTATATTTATATTTTTCTGATCAAAAGTCCAATTAGCTTGGCAATGTGGGCAAAGATAGTAAGCACTCTTAGGATCATATTTACCATAAATTTCATCTATAACTCGGTCTTGGAACTCATCGTAATGTAAATTACTAAAACCTGAACCATCCATAGCTACAAGTTCGTTACATTCATGACATTCAGCCTTAAATATAAGTTGGTTACTCTGCTTAAATGCTTTTTCTACTCGGCTAAAATCTTTATTAGTAGGAGTTCCACCAAAGATAAACTTACGCATCTTATCTGGGATAGTCTTCTGTCTTTCTCTAAAGTTACTAAAAGTATCTCCTTGCCCAGATATGTTATCTTTCATATCATCTGGTTCTTCAAATAGCATCTTAGGATATGCTTTACTCTTTTGTGTGGCTATTGAACCAGCAGTATCAACAATTAAGCTACCATTAGGAAACATATAATAGAAAGCAGACTCTTTATTCTTTGCAACCCCAACATTAATAAGAGTTTGTAAGATAGGTGTATTTTGTATGAAAGGTTTCCATCTATCTTTAGCAAATAAAGCAGCAGCAGTCTTAATTGGAAATGCTAATAGCATATTACTTGGTTTAACATGTATAGAACTACCTAACCAATTAAATGTTACTTCACTCCAACCTATTTGTGCAGACTTCATTGAGGTTATATCTGGTATTCCTGGATTGTCTAAGCAATCATAAACATACTCCATATAAGGAGTTACGTTAGGATCAAAAGTACCTACACCTACAGAAGTTTCAGTAGAACTCATAACACGATACTTCTTAGCCCACTCTACTGTTGATATTCTTATAGGTGGTTTAAATAAACTTAACAACTGACCAAAGAAACTTCTTTCAGATATATTTTCTAAAGTTCTAGTATAACTCATAACATTAATTCAGCTTCTGCAACAATATCATCAAGATCAACTTCTTTCTCTAACATAGCTTTCACATACCTTTCACTATCAAGATCAGCTTGTGAACAAAGTCTATCTCCTAGATTAAATAAACTAACAAAACATTTATCTATAGTAGGCTGTAAAGCTGGTTCACTCTCAGCAGCATTTCTTAAAACACTAGCAATATTACTAACAATAGGTGAAATAAGTTCAAATAGTTTAGTTTTATCTAAAATAGACCCTCTATCTCTAATATTAGCTATATGTACTTGTTCTTCTCTAGCTTTATCTAGTTTAATTTTCTGAATGATACTAGCTTCTTGAATTTTAGGAAGACCACTCTCAGAGTCACTATTTCTATAGTTACGTTTTTTATCTTCTTTTTCTGAATTAAGTTTAACTCGTTCAAGAGCTACTTCTTGTTTTTCTTTATAATGACGAAAGACAGGTACAAGCATTTCTTGATAAGTACCACTAATAGGTATAATCCCTTTTGTCTTTAATTCGTTCCATGATTTATCATTAATTCCTAATAGTTTTTTTAATCTACTATCAATACATTTATCTTGTAAGGAATAAGTAAATAAAATTTTATCTTCTGTAAGTTCTTGATTAGTTTCCATCTATCCCTACTTGTTATACTATAATGTTTGTGGTATATTAAGCTAAATTGTTATTAATGTAAAGTTAAATCACTTCTGGAATTTTATGACTATAGGCAAAGCGGAAACTCTAGTAGATTTAGTAAAATCAAAACAAGAACTAGATGAACTATTTATTCAATGTCCAAGATTTATTAAGCATGATATAACAGAGGAACAAGTTTTATATATAGCTAGGAAAGCAGTACTCTTAGCTAAAGAGGATAGTGAAAGGGAATTAGGTAGGTTAACGAAGAAAGGGATTGTATATTTAATCGGAGCTATCCTAACAGGATTATCTTCATGGGCTATTCAATCAGGTTTCTTTACTAAAGGTTAATATGTATCCAATAGAATATAAAGATAGTGTAAGCGACCAAACAACTACAACAGGTACAGGTACAGTAACTATTACTGGAATTGCTAATACAGGTTGTCGAACTATAGCAAGCGCACATACAACTGGTGCGACTATTCATTATCGTATACAAGATTCAACTAACACTAATTGGGAAGTTGGTGAAGGGGTTTGGACATCTTCAGGTTCTACTTTAACAAGAGTAACTATTTCTGCTTCGAGTAATAGTGGTAGTTTAGTTAGTTTTGCTTCTGGAACTAAAACTGTTATGACAGGTATGGGTTCTACTGATATACAATCTCTATGTACAAGAACTTTACCTATAACTATAACAGGAACTCTCCTAAGCAACCCAAATATAACTTTTAGTTCTCCAAGAACAATAGTAGTAAATAATATTCTTTATTGGTTTCCTAATGAGAGATTTTCATATGATTATACTGAACTAACTCCTATGCCAGTAGGACGTACTATAGGCCTAACTACTTTTAATTCTTCTTCCCCTGCACTAGATACATTAAGTTTAGAGCAATGTCCTTTACTTACCTCTGTTAATCTATCTACAGCTAAGTATATATATTCTGTATTGTTAGATCAACTTCCTATATTAACTACTATAAACTTTTCTTCTGCTATAGGATTTAATGACATAACGTTATCTTATCTTCCTAGCATAACATCAGTGAGTTTTTCTTCTATGATAGAGATTATCTATAATCTTAGATTAAGTTTTTTATCTACTTGTACTTCTATTTCTTTCCCTGTTTTAGTTAATAGCCCAATTACTATAGATCATTTTCCTCTACTAACTTCAATATATTTTCCCTTATTACAGTATAGTAATGATTTATTTATATCCTATTGTGATATTTTAACAAGTATATCTTTTCCATCTTTAACTACAGGAGAAAGTATAAATATAATTTATAATAATAGTTTAACTTCTATTTCTTTTGCTGTTCTAACAGCTTGTACAGGAGATAGTATTATACAATTTTGTCCTCTTCTTACTTCTATTTCTGCTCCTTCCCTTCTTTATACAACTCAATCTCTAACCATACAAGAAAATGCTACTTTAGCTACTATAAGTTTCCCAGCTTTAGTTGCCTTAAATAATGGTATAATTATAGATTTTTTACCTTTATTATCTTCACTTAGTCTTCCTTCTCTTACTTATGCTAATATTTTAATGATAGGTGATATTTATGAAGCTACTAATAATCTACCACTTTTAACATCTATATCTTTTCCTGTTCTTGATTCTATAGTTAGTTTTAGTTGTGGTGGTAAATCTATAACAAGTTTTTATTTACCACTTTTAACAAAAATAGATTCTTTTCTTATTTATGATACTTTAGCTACTTCTATAAGTTTACCAGCACTACTACACCTAGGTACTTTTGACCTTCTACATTTGAATACTACTCCTTCATCAGCAACAACAGTTAGTTTTAATTCAGGTTTACTTTCTGTAACTGGTTCGATACAAATAGATTATCCATTAACTCAAGTATCTGTTGATGGTATATTAGCTTCTTTGGTAGCATTAAATGGCTCAAGCGGAACTACTTTATTTAATTCAGGTGTAGTTGCACTAGAGGGTTTATGTTCTGCGCCTAGTTCTACTGGCTACACTAATGCAGCCACCCTTGTTGCTCGTGGCGTTACCGTTACAACAAACTAAGAGAATAAATATGTGGCATTTAATTTATAAAGATATAGAAGTACTCCATATTATAGAAAGTACAGTAACCCCACAAACTATCTATAGTATCTTTAGTGCAGCAACAAAAGAAGAATGTTTAGTACAAGCTAAAACTTTAGGTTTATCTTTTCCTACTATTCTTCCTACTGATATGACAGAAAAGAAATTTATAACAGCTAAGTTTATAAAATTATTTACACAAGCTGAATGGATTTCTTGTCTTTCTTTTACCTATTCAGGTACAGGTAATGTTATAGCAATGATACTCATGATGAGGGTGCAAACACAACCAGAGATAGACCTACATCATATAGATACAATTAATGGTATTAATTTTTGGGTACAAGTAGGTTGCTTAACCGAGCAACGAGCTAGCATTATCCTTAACTCATAATTAAGGTTATTTATGATTTTAGGTTATTCTCCTTTAGGTATTTCTCCACTTAGTATAGGAATAATAGCTCCTAGTGGGATAACTTTAGTTATTTCTTCTTTAAATCAAACTAATATACTTACTACTACCTCTTTATCAGCCTATATATTAAGAGTAGCCCAAAACAGAAGTGTTATTTTAGATTTTGGTACTGGGAATAATACAGCTACAGTTTTTATATCTGACTCTACTATAACTAGCACAGCTAAGGTAGATACTATGGTAAGAGCTGATGATACTACTTCAGATCATACAGCTAATGACCATAAATATTTTCCTTGTTTTGCACAACTAATAGCTGTTCCTATTGGTACTACAGGTATACAATTAACTGGTAGCAGCGATCATAAATTAACAGGTACTTTTAAAGTCCGTGTGGTATGGAGTAACTAAATGTCAAATGGTCAAGGACAAGCAACTATTAATTTTGGTTCTGGTCAAGGTTCTAATGAAGCAAGTGTAGTTGTTACTGGTCAAACAAGTATAAGTTCTACTTCTAATCTGGAAGCTTATACTATGGCTTCAGATACAACAACAAGTCATACAGCAGGAGATCATCAGTATTTAGGTTTATTTGCTAATTTTACTTGTGGTACAATAGTAGTAGGAACAGGTTTTACAATTTATGCTAGAACTTTACAAAAGTTATCTGGCACTTTTATCGTTCGTTGGGTTTGGTCAGATTAAGGAAATATTATGAGTTTAGATGTAGATATAGTTGGTGGTACAACAGGTAATAAGGCCGAAGTTAATACCAGTAACCAACTTAAAGTAATTTTAGAAACAAATGCGGTAACTAATCCACAAAACGTAGGAGTTATTAGAACTTATACAGAGAATGATGAAGGTATTATTTCTGGTACTCCTTTTCTTAAAGCTAATGAGACTTCACAAGACTTTAGATTAAGAGTTGGTACTGATACTTTACTCTTTAATGATAACTTTAATGCTTCTACACAAAATACAACTAACTGGTTATATACTTTTACTACTTTAACAGCTTCCCAACCTGGAGCTGGTACTTTAAACTTTGGTACAGTACAAGGAACTGCTGCTAGTATGGGTGCGTCTATGCGTACCTTTCAGTATTTCCCAGTTATTGGTACTTTTCCTTTAGCTATACAGTTTACTGCTGGTCAATTTACTGCTGCTTTAGTAACAAATGAAGTTTTCTTAATGGGTTTAGGTGTTCCTTCAACTGGTGGTTATACTCCTCCTACTGATGGTACTTGGTTTCAAATTACTCCTTCTGGTTTAATTGGAGTACTCAACTTTAATGGTACAACTACCCAAACAGGTACTTTAGCTACCCTAGCTTCTCTATCTATAGGTGAGTTAGATAAATTCTCTATTGTAGTTGGTATACAAGAAGTAGAATTTTGGAAAAATGATATACTACTAGGAGCAATTTCATATGGTGTTGTCCCTTCTTCTGTTAATACACAATTTCCAGTAGCATCAGGACAACCTTTCTTAAGTACATCTTTACCTATTTTTATGATGAAGTATTGTACTGGAGCTGTTTCTAATACTAATACTATGCGTGTAGGTAATGTTTCAGTAAATCAACTTGATTTAGTAAGTAATAAACCTTGGGCAACTCAACAAGCTCTTATGGGTTTAGCTGGTTATCTTGGTCAAAATGGTCAAACTCAAGGTAAAACTTCTGTTTGGGCTAATAATACTGCTCCAACTGCGGTTGCTTTAACTAATACTGCTGCTTCTTTTACTGGTTTAGGTGGTATTGGTGCTATTTTACCTACTTTAACAGCTCAAAATGATGGTATTTTATTCTCATACCAGAATCCAGCACCTAGTATAAATATTACAGGTAGAAACTTGGTTATAACTGGTGTTCAGTTACAAGGAGCAGTATCAGTTATCCTAGCTGGTGGGCCTGTTACTTATGCTTATGCTTTAGCCTTTGGTATGACTTCTTTAACTCAGGTAACTACTGAAACTGCTTCTTTTGCTACTGCTACTACCCATGCACCAAGAATAGTACCAATAGGTATAGAAAACTATGTTGTTACTGCTGCTGCTGGTACTTTAGGAAGTCCTGCTGGTATAACTTTAAAACTTAATACCCCAGTAGTAGTAAGATCGGGGGAGTTTGTAGCTATACTTGCTAGAAATATTGGTACTGTTACTACTACTGGTGCTATAACAGTAGTAGCATCTATAGATTCTTACTGGGAATAACAAATGTCCTTACTTTTACTTATAACTTCTTTTGCACCAGCTCCAGTTACATTAACTTCTACTAATGTTTCTAGTTCTGTTGCTTTAAGTAGTGTAAGTTTAATAGGATCAACTACTAATTTAGTAGCTGCTAATGTGGCAGCTACTTTAATTCTTTCTTCTGTGAGTTTAGCTGCTAATAATTCTCTAGTTTTAGCAAATACAAGCCAAACTGACATACTTTCTACAGTAAATTTAGTAACTCAATCTACTTTAAGTCTAGCTAACCTATCTCAAGCTAATACTTTAACAACTACAGTTATTTCTGTAGCTATAAATCTTATTTTAGCTAGTTTAACTCAAGCAAATACTCTTGGAACTGTTAATTTAACTCAACAAAACAGATTAACTTTAGCTAATTTAGCTGAAGCAGTTACTTTAAGTACTGTAATTTTAACTCAACAAAATAGTTTAGTTCTAGCAAATACTACTCAAAGTAATATTTTAACTAGTCCAACTTTAGTACAACAAAATAATTTAGCTCTTTCTAATCTTAGCCAAGCAAATACATTAGCAACTGTAGGTTTAACTCAAGCAAGTCTATTAAGTTTAGTTTCTCTTACACAAACTAGTATACTTTCGACAGTTATCCTTAATACAATTCTTAGTTTATCTTCTAATAATCTAAGCCAAGTTGATATTCTTACAAGTCCTAGTTTAATCCAACAAAACTTCTTAAGTTTACTTAATATAGCTGAAGCTAATACTATTTCTGTTGTAACTTTAAGCCAACAAAATAACTTAACTATTCAAAGTGTTACTGAAAGTAGAAGTTTAAGTTCTCCTACCTTATCTACAGCTAATACTTTACTTTTAGCTAACTTAGCTCAAGCAGAGGGACTTTCTGCTGTTAATATAACAATGAACTTAACTTTATCTCCTAACTCTATTATAGAGTCAGAGACTTTAGGTACAGTTAATTTAATACAAAACTTAGTTCTTAATATTAATAGCTTACTAGAATCTAGGGTATTACAAAATGTAAATTTACAACAAGCAAATACTTTAGCTATAGGAAATATATATTTACAATCTAACTTAACTAATGTAAACTTGGCTCAAGATTATATATTATTTGCTAATAATATACTTCAATCTATTAGTCTTGATAATATAGTTTTACCTCCTGAAATCTTTATATTAAAGATAGAAGAAAAAGTTATCTATATGATAAATATAGGAAATGAAATAATAGTTATGAATGTAACTCAATCTGGCATAGTAGGAGTTCCTTCTACACCTGATAAAATTAATGTAGTATCTGAATAACCAAACTAAAGGAAATACAATGACAGACAAAATACAAATTCGAGTTACTATTGCTGGAGGTTTTCAGCATGATTATGTAACTTATTCTTTCGGTGATGTATCAACAGAACCTTATGAACTAGGTTTATATTTTATTAAAGCTGGTTGGGCAGAAGATACTTCTGGAGTTATTCCAAGTGAACATCCTAGTTCTACTGATATTATTCTTGCTCCAGTTAATCTGGTAGCAGCAACACCTGTAACAGGGGTATAATAAATGGCTACTCAAAAATATGTATCTTCAGGAATGGTTAATGGTGGTCTTACTGCTACAGCAACTTGTAATAGGGTAACTGTTCTATCAGGTTTATCTGCTACTCCTGTTTTATCAGATATAACTACTACTTATAAACTAGCTACTGGTTCTATGACTGCTGGTACTGATTTGCCTATTACTGCTGGTACTGGTGATAGTCGCCTAGTAACAGTTGCTTCCCACTCTGGTTTATCTATAACTACTTCTGGTACTGCTGTTATGATAGCTATTGATAATGGTACTGACTTTATTGTTACTACTTGTACAAGTCAAGCTTTAACTTCAGGTGGTACTGTAACAGTTCCTTCGTTTACCCAAACAATCGGACCTTCTGCATAGTTGTAGTTATAAAACTAATACTTCTAGTTTAGGCTAGAAGTATTCTAGGAGTTGTTATGCTTTATAGTGTAGTTAATGGCACACAAGTTAGTCTTACTCATGATACAAATGAGAAGAATATTTTTACTTTGGTTTATAGACCTGAAACTTGGACTGCTAGTGAAGAAGTAATACAAGGAGATAGGTTATATATACCAACTATTCCTAATGGTTGTATGTATACTGCTGCTCAAGGTGGTATTACTGGTTTAGTTGAACCTGTTTGGAATACTGGTAAAGGTACTATTACTACAAGTGGTAGTGTTAAATTCCAAGCTTTACCTTATAATTTAATGTTAAATACAGGTGATATAATACAAGCTGATGCTACTAATAGTATTCCTGCTTATCAAATTATCTTACCTACAGGTGTAACTATAGATAGTGTTGGCTTAATTAATAGTTCTTCTTTACATTTTAGGATAATTACTTCTCCTAGTAGTGGTACTTTTAGCATAACTATTAGAGTTAGTGTGCTAAAATCAAGTGGGATTTACACCCTCCACGACTCCACCCTAAACTTCACCATCCAAACCAACTAATTCACCAAACCTCTAAAAAACCACCTCTAAGCAATTTTAACCTCTAAGCCACCCTAACACCTTAACCTAAAATTATC
>Ga0209777_10003025_pt1 | contig 21317 bp, 19 predicted proteins | sample FrelakmetHBP12HB_FD_187147 | JGI IMG/M metagenome (GOLD analysis project Ga0209777, IMG submission 187147) | Freshwater lake sediment microbial communities from the University of Notre Dame, USA, for methane emissions studies -HBP12 HB (SPAdes)... | ecosystem: Environmental > Aquatic >...
AGATCTTGTCGCTCGGCAGGCCCATGCGATAGCCGGTCCGGCCGTTCTGGAGCAGCCACGGCGCGCGCGTCATGTTCTCGGTGCCGCCGACCAGATACAGGCTGCCGTCGCCCGCCTTGATGGCCGCCGCCGCCATGGTCAGCGCCGAAGCGCTGGACACGCAGACACGGTTGACCGTGATGGCCGGCACATCGTCGGGGATGCCGGCCTTGAGCTCAGCCTGGCGGGCCGTGTTCTGGCCCAGCCCAGCCTGGATGACGTTACCGAAGATGACCTCGTCGAGCTGGTCGCCGGTGACACCGGCGCGCTTGAGGGCCTCCTTCATGACGATCGCCGCCAGGTCCACCGCGGGGGTGTTGGCGAAACCGCCCTGGAATCGACCCTGGGCGGTCCTGACCGCCGATAGGATCACGACATCGTTGTCAGACACGTTCTCCTCCTTGTGGTTCATGAGCGTACCCGCGGATTCCCGTCGGCACGATGGTCTTGTCATCTCTGCGCGGCACGTCGCACCACCTCGTGGGCCAAAAAGGAAGCCACTTCGAGGGGCGTCGTGCGTGGCCCGAAGCCGGCGTCATAGCCGAGCTCCTTGGCGAAGGCGTTGTTGATGCGCGGGCCACCGACGACGAGCACGAAACGCTCGCGCACGCCCTCGGCCTCCAGAAGCTCGATGAGCTTGGTCAGGTGTTGCACGTGTATGTTCTTCTGGGTGACGATCTGCGAGACGAGGATCGCGTCGGCGCTGCGCTCCAAGGCCGTCTTCAGAAGCTGTTCGCAGGGGATCTGCGAGCCCATGTTGAGGGCGTTCATCTCCGCGTAGCGCTCGAGGCCGTAATTGCCGGCGAAGCCCTTCATGTTCATGATCGCGTCGATGCCCACCGTGTGTGCGTCGCTCTCGATGGCGGCGCCCACGACAGTCAGCTTGCGCCCCAGTTTGTCCTTGATGAGCGAGTTGATGGCGTAGTAGTCCATCTCCTCGACCTCGAGGTAGTCGCCCTTCACCTGGTCGGGGTCGATGCCGGTGTCGGTGCGTCCGTAGGCCACGAAGAACGTGAAGCCGGGGTCGATGGCCTTGCACTCGGCCACGCCCACGTCGTGGAAGCCGAGCTTCTCGACGTACTGCTTGCCCACGTCGGGCGCCTTGACCGAGTACACCAGGGGCAGCGTGAACGACAATTGGACGATGCCGTCATCACGAGTATCACCGTACGGTCTGATGTCCATCAGTGCCCCCCTCCTGTCGCGGCGGCTTTCTTACCCGGCCGGGGACCCACCGGCGCGCCGCTCAGGCGCCCGTTGCGCAGCTCGCTGAAGAGCGGGTTGAAGTAGTCGTCCCCGACGGCGAACACGCCCTCGAAGCCGCGCCCGCCGTGAGGGTCGCGCTGGACGTCGGCGAACATGCCCCGTTCGAGTGCCGCGAAGAGGCCGATCTGCTTGACTTCCTCGAGCTGCTCGGTGGCCTTGTGCAGCACGTCGTGGGCGCGCCGCTCGATGATGCCGCCCTCGGCGAAGCGGACCTCGTCGCGCAGGTGGCGGCAGCTCTCGAAGACGTACTTGGCGTTGCGGATGGAGAGGTAGCGGTCCTGGAGCAGCGGCGTGTGCAGGGCCTCCGTGAGCATGCCGAGCAGCATTATCTCCTGGCCGGTGAAGATGCCCGTGAAGTTGAACATGGCGTCGATGACGTGCCCCTGGAAGATGTCGCCCGGCATGTACTTGGTGGGCGGCATGTACTTCAGCGGGTACTCGGGGAAGAGCTGGCGGACGAGTTGCGCATCGGCGATCTGGTAGACGACCTGATCGGGCCTGGCCGGGTCGATCTCGAAGGCGTGGCCGAGACCGATCTGCCACGGCTCCAGGTCGGCGCGCAGGGCGAAGGCCTCGTTGATGAAGTCGGAGCTGACCACCGTGTACCCCTTCTCGAAGGCGTCGGCGGTCGTCAGGTAGTTGTCCTCGCCCGTGTTGATGATGATGCCAGCACGGGCGTTGATGAGCCGCGAGAGATACTGGTCGACGAACGTGCGCTGCATGTTGATGTTGCGGAAGATGATGCCGTACATGGAGTCGTTGAGCATCATGTCGAGCCGCTCGAGAGCGCCCATGGTGGCGATCTCGGGCATACAGAGGCCGCTGGCGTAGTTGCACAAACGGACGTAGCGGCCGAGCTCGGCGCCGACCTCGTCGAGGCCGGCACGCATGAGACGGAAGTTCTCCTGCGTGGCGTAGGTGCCGCCGAAGCCCTCTGTCGTGAGGCCGTAGGGCACGTAGTCGAGCAGGCTTTGCGCCGTGGTGCGGATCACGGCGACGACGTCGGCGCCGGCGCGCGCGGCGGCCTGGGCTTGCACGACGTCCTCGTGGATGTTGCCGGTCGCGACGATGACGTAGATGTAGGGCTTGTCGGGCTCGCCGACCTCAGCGACGAGCTGGTTGCGCCGCCGCCGCACGTCGTCGATGTGCGCCACGGCTTGCTGGGCCAGCTCGGTGGCGCGTTTCTCCACGGCGGCCCGACGTTCGGCCGCCACGTCGGCGACCTCCAGAGCGCCGGCGGCGATGCCCTCGGCGACCTCCTGGCTGCTCTTGTCGGTGCGCATCATGAGGTCGACGAAGGGCCGCATGATGCCGCCGGACAAGAGCTCACGCGCGTGCTCGACGGCCACGTTGACCAGCGGCACGTCGATCTCGTTGACGCCGGTGACGCCGAGCAGACGCAGGCTGGCGCGTTCGGTCGAGTCGGTCGTGTGCGCGTCGATGTGCTTCTGGATGTCGTCGGCGATCGTCTCGGCAGCCGCACGGGCGCGGGCGACGAGGGCTTGATCCAGCTTGAGCGCCTGCTCCACTGTCACACCTTCCTTGGGGAGAGTAGCGAGTCGTCCGGTGCGTTACCGGCGACCGGCAGGGCGGCGAGGCCGTTGACCACGTCGAAGACCGGGACGCGATCGCTCACCGCGTCGGCGATCGCACGGAACAAGAGCGTCGGGTTGTACGGCTGCGGAACGCGGAAGGGGTTGGTCGTCAACGCCAACAGGCGGAGCGGCGTGAGCACCTCGAGAACGATGCCGCGGCGCTGGAGCCGCGTGACGCCGGCCGGCGGCAACACGAGCACGGTCGCGTCGCGCACCACCAGGCGCAGCGAACGACGAGGGGCCAGCACGCGCGTGAAGTCGTCGACGAACTCCTCGGTCAGAGCGCCGGTGATGAAGAGCGTGTGCGTCTTGCGCCGCTGCACCTCACGGGCCACGGCTGCTCCTTCGCCGATGACGGTGTCCACCGTCAGCATCGATCGGTGGCCCTGTTCGTCCACCGCGATCGCTCTTCCCGAGAGCAGGTCCTGGGGGGTCACGAGGCTCAGTGTCTGCGGAGAGGCTCCGGGCAGGCTGAGCATGTCGAGGGCGGCCCGTGTGATCTGGACGACCTCGTCGAGGCTGTCGCCGACCATGCCGCCGGTGGCCACGACGACGCCTTCGGTGACCCTCGGCGAGGCGCTGCCGAGGCGATTGATGGCGCCGTCCACCAGGACCTGGTCGGCGCCCAGCGCCTGTAGCCTCTCGACCGTGGCGCGTACCTCGGCGAGCGTAGTCGGGCCACTCACCTCGACCTGCCCTTCGCCGCCGGCGATGCCGACGACGACGCGCCCGAGGGGGGTGGTGAAGGGCAGCTCAGCGAGGATCTGCATGTGGTAGCCGGAACGCTCCAGCGAGCCGCGTGTCGTGGCCACCAGAGTGCCCTTGGGCGGCGCGATGCGCGGCTTGGCGAGGCCGGTCAGGTGATCGGTGCGCTCGCCGTCGAGGCCCAGGGAGGTGAGGCCGAAACGGTGAGCGACGTTCGCCATGAGTGCGTTGACCACGGTCGTCTTGCCGGCGTTCTTGACGAGACCGATGACGGCCACCGCGCGAGCACCCGAGGCGGCGATGAGGTCGTAGAGGGCGTCCGTCGTGGGCGCGTCGGCGGTGTGCGCGGCCGCGGCCGTGTGGGCGGGGCGTGTCATGGCTTCGCCCCGCCCACACGGCGTGACGGCGCGTCGCCGGCCGCCGACGCGCGGCCGTTGTGGTGACGGATCTCCTTGAGATAGCTGAAGATCGTGTAGCGCGAGAGGTCGAGGGCTTCGGCCACTTGCTCGGCGGAGCGCTTGACGAGGAAGGCCCCACGCGCCTCGAGGCGCTTGACCACCTCCATCTTCTCTTCGCGGCTCATCGCCGGCGTAGTCTTGTCCATCTCGGCGAGGATCTTGGTGATCATGCCGGCGACGACGTCGCGGATGTCGCCGCTGAAGATCTCCTCGGCCTCGGGTACCGCCTCGCCGCCGAGCCTGCCGACGGCCGTGAGGTTGGCAAGCACCCGCTGCGCCTGTACGACCTGGGACACGTCTAGATTGACGCCCAGGATCGCGAAGGCCTCGCCGCGCGCGTCGCGCAGGGTGATGGCCAGCGACTTGAGGATCTTGCCGTCGCTGGACGAGACATAGAGGCGCACGTCCTGAGCCTCGTCGACGTTGCGCAGCGTGCGCAGCATGAGGTCCGTGGGTACGTCACCCACTGTGCGGCCGGTGACGTGCCCATTCTCGATGGCGACGATGGAGTGCGGCAACGCGTTGATGTCGTGCAACACGACCTCGCACTCGGGGCCGAACATCTCAGCCAGCCCCCGCACGAGGGGCAGGACTGTGTTTATGCGAGGGTCGAGCGAGCTCTTGACCACGCGCGTTCCTCCAGGACGAGGGGGCATCCCCGGGGTCCGGCCGGCACCGGTCGGAGCCGGCATCCTGGTTATACAGGGACGCGGCGCGTCTGTCAAAAAAGGTGGTGGTCGTACCGCATTCAGTGGGCCATCGCGAGCCGCGGCATGTCGTTTTGGGGAGTTAGGGGCGCCGTAGTCCATAGTGGGCAGGATGCATGGCCTGCCCACTACGGAAATCGAGGCAACCGCTACTCACATGTTGGCCGGGCGCTGCGTCAGCGTGATCTTGACCCGCCTGCTCTTGCCGTCGCGCATGACGGTGACCGTGATCTGGTCACCGGGCCGTTTGTCGATGATCGTGCTCACCAGGTCCTCACTGCTGAGGACGGGCTTGCCGTCGATGGCGGTGATGATGTCGCCGCCGAGAGTGTAGTCCTGGCCGTTGACGGTGACGCTCTCGCTGCCGCCCTTGAGACCCGCCTTGTCCGCGGGGCTGGCGGGTACCACGGTGGCGAGCAGCACGCCCTGCTTGACGGGCAAGTTGAAGGTGCTGGCAAGGTCGCTCGTGATGGTCTCGCCCTGGACGCCCAGCCAGGCGTACTCTGCCCGGCCGGACTTCTTGAGCTGGTCCATCGAGTTGATGGCGGCGTTGATGGGCACGGCAAAGCCGAGGCCCTCATTGCCGCCGCTCTGCGTGGCGATCTGCTCGTTGATGCCGATGACCTCGCCCCGCGAGTCGATGAGCGGGCCGCCGGAGTTGCCCGGGTTGATGGCTGCGTCGGTCTGGATGCCGTTGGGGATCTGGCGCCCGTTCGGCGAGTCCAGCGTGCGGCCGAGTCCGGAGACAATACCCGACGTGAGCGAGAAGTCGTAGTTCTCGGGGTTGCCGATGGCCACGACCGGCTCACCGACTTGAGCCTTGTCGGAGTCGCCCAGCGTCAGGGGTTCGAGGTTCAAGCCCTTGGGGTCGACCTTGAGCAGGGCTACGTCGGCGGTGGCATCGGTGCCGACCACGGTGGCCTTGATGCGCTGCTCCTGCGACTGTGCCGCTCCGGGCTGCTTGAAGGCGACGTATACGCTCCTTGCCGCCTGGCCACTCTGCTGGTCGACGACCACGTGCTGGTTGGTGAGGATGTAGCCGTCGCGGGACACGACGAAGCCGGAGCCGAGCGCTTGGCTGGACTGCTGCTGGCCGAAGGGATTGAAGCCGAAGCCGTTGGCGCCGCCGGCGTTGAAGGTCGAAATGACGGCGACGACACTCGGTGCCGCCTTCTGGTAGATCTGTGCCGGCGTGAGACTCTGTTGCGGCGCGTAGGTGGCCGACGTCGTCCCCTCCACCTGCTGGACGACGGTCTCGTTCTTGACGTGGGTGACACCGAGCAGCAGGAGCACGACGAACACCAGGACGGCGCCGGCGACACCGCCGACGAACCCCGCTGCAAGACCTCTGAACCTCGACATCGCCTTCCCTTCCGTGGACGACTAGGACAGCAAGCGCGGACTCGCCGGCGTGCGACTCCTCGGCCACCAGTATCCGTGGAGAGTGTTGCATATTCTCGTAGCCTGCATGAAGAGTACGTTGCCGCTCGTTATGGTTTCTTAACCGGCTCGCGCGGCAGGCGCAGCGTGAAGCGCGAACCGGCGCCCGTCTTGGACTCGGCGCTGATGAACCCGCCCATGAGCTCCACGAGCTCGCGGGCGATGGCCAGGCCGAGTCCTGTGCCGGCTTTGTTGGCGCGGTCCTCGCTGCCGCGGTAGAAACGTTCGAAGACGTGCTCCAGTTCGTCATCGGCGACGCCTGGTCCAGTGTCGACGACCGCCAGCGTCGCCTTGCTCTTGTCCTCGCCTATGACGACCGTGACGGTGCCGCCCTCGGGCGTGAACTTGACGGCGTTGTCAACGAGCGCCCGCACGGCCTGCGCGAGCCGCTGGGAGTCCACGTACGCCGTCCTATCGCCGCCCGGCGCCTCGACGGCGATGGCGAGATCCTTGGTGGCCGCCTGCCCCTGGAACTCGCGCACGATGGACTGTGCCAAGGTCACGAGGTCGGTGTCCTCGGGATGCAGTTGCACAGACCCGGCTTCCACTTGCGACAGGTCGAGCAAGCTCAGAGAAAGGTGGCCGAGCCGGTCCACCTGCTGGCGCATGAGGTGCAGGAACTCGCGCTGTTGGTCGTCGTCCAGGCCGCCCTCGTCGAGCAGCTCGATGAACCCCGAGAGCGAGAAGAGCGGTGTCTTGAACTCGTGCGAGGCGTTGGCTACGAAGTCGCGGCGAGCGCGCTCGAGCTTGGCCTGCGCGGTCACGTCGCGCAGGACGAGGATGGAGTCGAAATCGGCGCCGCTGCCCACCGGGTAGGTGATCGCCTGCAGGGTGCGGTCGCCGTGCTCGAACACCACATCTTGGTCGTGCCCGGCCTCGCGGGACTCGTACCAGATGCGCGCCACCTCGTAGGGGAAGGCGCGTCCCAGCTCGGATCCGACAGGCAACGGGTGGCCGAGGAGCCGGGAAGCGGCTGGGTTGGCGATCGTCACGTTGCCCTCGGAGGAGACCCCGATGACACCCTCGCTCAAGTCGTTGAGCAGCAACTCGACCTGGCTCTTCTCGCGTTCGATGAGAGAGAAAGCATGGCGCAGGCGCTCACCCATGGTGTTGAAGCTCTGACCAAGCTGACCCACTTCATCCTCAACCCTGACCGAAACGGTCGCGTTCAGGTCGCCGGCAGCGATGGCCTCGGCGCCGCGCTCGATCCGCTTCAAGCGACGAGCGATGAAGTACGAGGCCAGATAGCCGGCGGCCAGGCTCACGAGCAAGGCGATGGCGGTCGCCAGGCGGATTTGATGCTCCACGAGGTGCACGGCCTTCTCGGCGTCGGCGAGCGAGGCCGAGGTGACCACGACGGCGACGATGTTGGCCGGCTGGTCCTCGACCGCCACCGGCATGGCTGTGACGGCATAGGGACGGCCCTGGATGTCCACCGTGCCCTGGGCGACCTTCCTGGAACTGATCGCCTGCTTGATCATCGGGTAGTCGGTGACCTTGAAGGTCGTGCCGGGGCGAGAGTCGGCGATGGGGACGTCGCGGTAAGCGTCGACGACCACCACGTGCACGCCCCAGCGGTCGTCCATGGTGCGGATCTGGAGGAGCAGATCGCGAGTGTCCGCTTGCAGGTGCCCGTCGTAGACCTGGAGCCAAGCAGGCACCGTGTTGCTCACGATGTTCGTGGTGCTGCGCATGTCGGCGAGCTTCTGGTCTGTGAGGCGGTGGTTCAGCGAGGGCACGGTGTAGGCATACGTGACCAGCGCGGCCACGCCGACGATGGCCACGAAGAGCAGCGTCAGCCAATTCTTGACGGAACGCAGTGGGTGCACGTTACTCGTTCTTCCGTGCGGCTAGAACTCGCGGAACTTGTAGCCCACGTTGCGGACCGTGAAGATGAACTCGGGATTCCTGGGTTCGCTCTCGATCTTCTCGCGCAGGTGGCGTATGTGCACGTCCACCGTGCGTGCGTCGCGGTAGTCCGAGTCGCCCCACACCAATTGAAGCAGGAGTGGGCGGCCGTACACGCGCCCGGGATGTGACACCAGCGTCTTGAGCATCTCGAACTCGATGTAGGTGAGGTCGACGCGCTTGCCGCGCACGGAGACGTTGCGCTTGAGCAGATCGACCTCGAGCTCGTCGATCCTGACGATCTCCTTGCGGGCCGGGTCTGCGGAGCGGGCCATCTCGCTGCGCCGCAGCTGGGCCCGTACGCGGCTGCGGAACTCGCGCAAGCTGAAGCGGTCCTTGGTGATGTAGTCGTCGGCGCCGATTTCGAGACCGAGCACCTTGTCGAACTCATCTGCCTTGGCGGTGAGCATGATGATGGGCACGTTGCTGTAGGCGCGTATGCGGCTGCAGACCTCCGTGCCGTCGATCTTGGGCAGCATGATGTCGAGGATCACGAGGTCGAACTGCCCATGCGCGAACGCGTCCAGTGCCTCCTGGCCGTCGCGGGCAGCCACGACCTCGTAGCCTTCCTTCTCGAGGGGGAAGCGCAGGAGCTTCTGGATGGCCTCCTCGTCGTCCACGAGCAGGATCCTGGCACGTGGTTCCGTCATCCTCCCGCCCTCCGTGTGTCGTCGCGCCGCTCAAGTGGATGGACCAGGCCGCGGACGCGGAAGTCGGCGCCGATGTCCGCAGCCAGTGCCGCGCAGGCCTCGACGTCGGCTTCCGGCACGTCGACGGCCGTGAGCGTGGTGGCTATGTCGTGTCGCACACATTCTTCGGCAAAGCGGATGACAGCCCTGTGAGCCTTGCTGAACATCGGGCGACAAAGGAGCTCGTATGTCTCCGGGTCGGCGGCGTTGAGGCTCACCGTGGCAGCCGTCAATCCGGCACGAGCGAGGGCGGGCACGACCTCGGTATAGGGGTTGACGAGCTGGCCGTGTCCGTTGGTGACCAGGCGGGACGGCAGGCGGCGCGAGCGCAGCCATGCGCTGACCGCCGTGACCGCGTCGAGGCGCAGGGTCGGCTCACCGAACCCGCAGAAGACGACCTCGTCGGCGGGTCCGTCGAGGTACTCGAGCTCGATGGCTCGCTCGATCTCCGCGATGCTCGGCTCGCCGGCGAGCACCAGCGGCTCGCCGTAGACCTCGTCGGTGAACCCGCGCAGGCAGAACCGACAATCGCTCGAGCAACGATTGGTGATGTTGAGGTAGATGTTGCCTTTGCCCCGGTAGGCGATCTTGCCGGGCTGGCTCACGGACTCACCTCGGCTGGCGGGAGGGCGGCGGCCTCGTCGTTGGTCCGGCGCGCTCGCGATGGTGACGCGGCGGCCACCACGATTATACGCGGTACAATGGGCGCCTTGGCTGAGATCGGCGAACACCTCATCAAGCTCTCTGCCGGCCTGCGCGAGGTCGTGCTGCCCTTCTTGGGGCTGCACGCTGCGCGCCAGAACGCCGGCATCGCCGTGGGCGGCGACGTGACGTTCCAGATCGACGAGACGGCTGAGACGTATCTCGCGGCGTACATGGCGCGGGAGTTGCCGGGCTGGGCCTACTACTCGGAAGACCGCGGCATGCAGGGTGCGGCCCGGCCTGAGCTCGTGCTCGTCGTCGACCCTATCGACGGCACGCGGCCGGCGGCGGCCGGCTTCGAGGCGGCCTGCGTCAGCATCGCCGCCGTACCGCCGGTCTCCGTGCCGACCATGGGCGACGTCGTCGCCGGCGTCGTGCAGGAGATCAAGACCGGCGATCTGTTCTGGGCCGGCAAAGGCGAAGGCTTCGGCATGCGGCGCGCCGACGGCGGCGAGATCCCCTTCGTGCCGTCGCCGCGTGCCGATCTCGAGGGTCTGTTCTGGACGTTGGGTTTTCGCGGCCGGCCCGCCATGGTGCTCGCCGGCGTGCTGGCGGAGCTCATCGACACGTCGAGCGTGCGTGGCGCCGTCTTCGACATCGGCTCGGCGACGTACTCCATCACACGTCTGCTCACGGGTCAGCTCGACGCCTACGTGGACATCGGGCCGGCGATCATCGCCGCGCACCCCGAGACGGAGGCCGAGTTCCGCCGCGTGGGCCTGGGCGCCGTGCTCTGCAACTCGCCCTACGACCTTGCCGCCGTACACTTGATCTGCCGCGAGGCCAATGTGCCGATCGGCGATGCCGACGGCTCGCCGCTGGACGACCGGCCGGTGCTCGGGTCTGACGCCGGCTACCAGCTGGCCTGCATCGCCGCGGGCAACGGCCAGCTGCAAGCGATGCTGGTCGAGGCGGTCCAGCGCGGCCTGGAAGACTACCGCATGGGGCCGCGCCGATGACCGCCGCCGAACCACTGCACGAGGCGATGCTCTACGACAAGCTCGCGGATGATCATGTGCGCTGCCGTGTGTGCCCGCACCTGTGCACCATCGCGCCGGGGCGCGCCGGAGTGTGCAGGGCGCGCGTCAACCGCGACGGAGCGCTGTACAGCGTCGTGTACGACCGTGTCTGCAGCGTGGCTGCCGACCCCATCGAGAAGAAGCCCCTCTACCACTTCTTCCCCGGCAGTACCGTGCTCTCGCTGGGCACTCTGGGGTGCAACTTCACCTGCGGTCATTGCCAGAACTGGCAGATCGCCCATGCGGACCCTGCGGCCGGCTTCGCCGAGCTGCGCCGTCTGCCCGTCCGCAACCTGCCGGTGCTCTGCGATCACAACGAGTGTGCCGGCGTCGCCTGGACGTACAACGAGCCTACGATCTGGTTCGAGTACGTGCTCGACGGCGCCCAAGTGGCTCACGAGCACGGCCTCTACACCGTGATGGTCACCAACGGCTACATAACCGCGGAGGCGCTGGATGTGCTGGGGCCGCATATCGACGCCTATCGTGTGGACGTGAAGGGCTTCAGCGACAAGCTGTACCACGACCTCTGCCACGTGAAGGGCTTCCAGCCGGTGTTGGAGGCAGCCGTGCGAGCCAAGACCAGGCACGGCTGCCATGTCGAGATAGTCACCAATGTGATCCCGAGCGTGAACGACGACGAGGGCTCGCTACGTGCGATCGCCGAGTGGGTGGTCGCCGAGCTTGGGCCCGAGACACCCTGGCACGTGACGCGCTTCACGCCCTACCTGGAGCTCGCCCATCTCTCGGCGACGCCGATCAAGACTCTCGAGCGGGCCATCGACCTCGGTCACGAAGCCGGCCTGCACTTCGTGTACGTGGGCAACGTGCCTGGCCACGCCGGCGAGAACACCTACTGCCCCTCGTGTCACCGGCTGGTCGTGCGTCGGACCGGCTACGCGGTTGAGGATGCAGCTCTGCGGGGTACGTACTGCGACATGTGCGGCGCCGACCTGAACGTGCGCACGACCATCAAGCAGTGATGGTCGTGCGCAATGCGCGATCAGCGGTCCGCGCTTGGGGCAAAGGGCTCAAGTCGGGACGCGGGTTTGTCGACCACTGCAGTAGAATGGGTGGTAGAACGTGAACGAGCTGATCAAACTGGATATCCCCGCCAAGGCGGAGTATGTGGTGCTGGGCCGGCTGGCGCTGGCCGGCATCCTGCGTGACCGAGGCTACACCGCCGACGCCGTGGCCGACCTCAAGCTTGCCCTTACCGAGGCCTGCTCCAACTGCATCCGTCACGCCTACGACGGCAGCGCCGGGCAAGTGCATCTGCGCTTCACCGTGCGCGATGACCGTGTGGTGCTCGAGGTGCGCGACGACGGCAGCGGCTTCAACGAACAAGACGATGGGCCGGCGCTGGACACCATCGGCAAGCCGGCGCTCAACGAAGGCGGCATGGGCATCTCGATCATCCGCTCGGTGGTGGACGAGTTCCATCTGGACCGGCCCGCCGAGGGCGGCACCACGCTCGTCCTCACCAAGCTGCGCGACGCCTAGTGCGCGCCGGCGCCCTTGCGCATCTGGCGCAGCGGGTGCCCTGCTAGGCTCCCTTCATGATCACCCTGGAAGGACTCTGTGCGCGCTTCGATCTGAGCGGTGACCAGGTCGCGGCACTACAACGCTACGTGGACCTGCTCGCGAGCTGGCGGCGCGCCAACGTCACCGGCGTGCACGCGCCGGGGGAGATCGTCGAGACTCTCGTCGGTGACTCGCTGGGCCTGCTCGATGTGCCGGCGCTCGCCGGGTCGTCCGGCTCGCGCTGGCTCGACCTTGGCGCCGGCGCCGGCGTGCCCGGCATCCCTCTCGCGGTCGCGCTGCCGGCGATCGAGATGACGCTGCTCGACGCGACGCGCAAGAAGTGCGAGTTTCTGGTCGCGGCCGTGGCGGCGGCCGGGCTCGCCGAGCGCGTCCGTGTCGTGTGTGCGCGTAGCGAGCGGTACGCCGCCACCCGCCCGTCGGGCGCAGCGGCCCCGCTTCGGCCGGACGAGACGGCCGTGGCCGGTGCCGGCCGGGAGGCCTTCACCGTGGTCGTGGCGCGAGCTCTGGCGCCCCTGGCCGTCGTGGTCGAACTGGGGGCGCCCCTACTCGCGCCCGGAGGCTTGCTCGTGGCGAGCAAGACGAGCGCGACGATCGAGAAGGAACGCGCCGCCGGCGAGGCCGCCGCCGGTGCCTGCGGCCTCGCCCTGCGCGAAGTCGCGAGATCGCCGCGCTCCCCTCTGCGGGATTCGGCCGCGGTCGTGTTCGCCAAGATCGGTCCGACGCCTGAGCGGCTGCCGCGCCGCGAGGGCGTCGCCGCCAAGCGGCCGCTCGGCTGATGATCGACTGTCGCCGGCGTGGCCCGCTCGCGGCGGGCTTTTGCTAGTATCGGTCGCGTGACGCGCATCATCGCCATCGCAAACCAGAAGGGCGGCGTCGGCAAGACCACGACGGCCGTCAACCTTGCCGCCTGCCTCGCCGAGTCCGGCGCGGCGGTGCTGCTCATCGACCTCGACCCTCAGGCCAACGCGTCCGCTGGGCTGAACGCCGGCGCCGACGACCCGGCACGGTCGACCTATGGGGTGCTGGCCGGGGTGTCGCGCCTCGACGAAGCCGTGCGCGAGACGGCCGTGGCCGGACTCTGGTTGCTGCCCTCATGCCCGGACCTGGCCGGCGCCGTCGTGGAGCTGGCCAGGGTCGATGGCAGCGAGTTCGTGCTCGAGCGCGCGATCCGCGACTACCTCCACGCCTACGACTACGTGTTCATCGACTGCCCGCCGTCGCTGGGAGTGCTCACGGTCAACGCGCTCGCGGCGGTGCGCGAGGTGCTCGTGCCGGTCCAGGCCGAGTACTACGCCCTCGAGGGGCTGGCGCAGCTGCTCGACACGATCGAGCTGGTGCGCCAGCGCCTGAACCCGCAGCTGAGGATCCTGGGCGTGCTCATCACTATGCTCGACGCACGGACGCGGTTGGGCAGGGAGGTCGCCAACGAGATGCGCACTCACCTCGGCACGCACGTGTTCGCGACCGCCGTGCCGCGCAACGTGCGGCTCGGCGAAGCGCCCAGCCACGGCGTGCCGATCTCACGATATGATGCCGCCTGCGTCGGTTGCGACGCGTACTTCGATCTCGCCAAGGAGGTCGTCTCCCGTGGCTAGGAGCAAGGACAAGGCGCTGGGCAAGGGCTTGGCGGCGCTCATCGGCGAGGGCAAGCTCGCCGAGGGCGGCGACCAAGGACGGCTGCGGGAGCTGCCGGTCGCCGACATCGCCGTCTCGCGTCGACAGCCGCGTCACACGTTTGCCGCCGACGAGCTGCAGGAGCTGGCCGAGTCGGTCCGCCATCTGGGTCTCGTGCAGCCGGTGGTCGTGCGCCCGCTGGCAGGCGGCGACGTCGCCGGGAGCACGGCTTTGGCCGGCCCCCGATTCGAGCTCATTGCCGGCGAGCGCCGTCTGCGGGCCGCCAAGATGGCCGGCATGCAGAGCGTCCCGGCGCTGATACGGCCCGCCGACGATGTGGCCTCGCTCGAGATCGCCCTGGCTGAGAATGTCTCCCGCGAGGACCTGAACGGGATAGAGGAGGCGCACGCCTATGCGGCCCTGGTGGACGAGTTCGGGATCACGCACGGGCGCATCGCCGAACTGGTGGGCCGCAGCCGGGTGGCGGTGACCAACGTCTTGCGCCTGCTCGAGCTTCCGGACGACGTGCAGGCCATGATCGAGAGCGGTGAGCTGAGCGAGGGACACGCGCGCGCGATCCTGGGTGTGCCCGGCCACGAGGAGCGGCGCAAGGTCGCGCGCGTGGTCGTGAGCCAGGGGCTGACGGTGCGCCAGACGGAGTCGCTCGTGCGCAGGCTCGCTGAGACGGCGTCTGCTGAAGGGCGGCAGGTGGCTGCGCCGGCCGCCCCGGACGAGGAGCTGGCTGGCTTCGGCGAGGAGCTCTACGGTGTGCTCGAAGCAGCGGTGCGTATCCGGGCCGGCACGCGCGGCGGCAAGATCGAGATCCGCTTCAAGGACCGGGCTGAGCTCGAGCGCCTGATGGGGCTGTTGCGCGGCCTGGGCGGCTGAGACAGTGCGGACGCCGGTCCGCTAACCCCGCGGAAGGACCGTCCCCGACGGCGTGGGCGCCGGCGTGAGCGTCGCCGCCGGCGACGTGACGCCCGGGGTGGGCGTCGTCGGTGAGCTCGTGACCTCGGGCGTCGGTGTGGGGCTTGAGGTCGCCGTGGCACTCGGCGTGGGCGTCGGCGAGCCCGTGGGCACGTAGATCGTGGTGCCGTCCGGGAGACGGTAGAACTGGCCGATGAGCGTGCCCAGGCCGCTGGCCTGTTGGCCGGGCTGCAGGTTCAGCTTCTGCAGCGTGTCGTTGTGCCTGACCAGCACTTGCATGTCCTGGCTGCCGGGGTCGGTGACGATCGTCATGTCCTTCTTGGACAGCACGCCGCTGAGCCCAAGGCCGGTGAGGGTGGCGATCAGGAAACCGATGGCCAGCACGATGGCGACGTTGAACAGGTTCACGACACCGTCGAGCGGATCGCCGTTGCGGTCGGTCTTGTTGACTCGCCGGCGATGCATGTAGCGCAGGTTCGGGCCAGGCTCCTCGAGCACCGAAGACCGGTACCTGACGGTGTTCGGGTCGATGTCGGGGCTCATGGCTCTTCGGCGGCAGGCTCGATAGGAGCCGAGGCGCCGGTCGAGTCTGGCTCGGCTGCGGCAGCCACGTCGTCGGCCACAGCCTCGTCGCCGGCTGCGGCAGCCACGTCGTCGGCCACAGCCTCGCCGCCGGCCGCGCTCTCATCGGCGGCGGCGCTCTCCTGCACGTCGTCTGGTGTCGCCGCGGCCGGCATGTCGCGCGGCGGCGCCGGCGAGATCGCAGGGTGATCCGCCGGCTCGATCACCATCGTCGCCGCCGAGGTCACGCCCGCGTCCGTCTCGATGTCGCCCTCCGCCGCTTCGCCCTCGACCGCTTCGCCCTCGGCCACGTCGCCCTCTCCCGCGTCCTCCTCCTCGGCGCCGGCGGCTCTTCTGTGCGTGTCGATCCCCGACTGCAGGCGGGGGGCGTTGCCCTCGAGCAGCTCGAGCAGGTATTCGAGATCGGAGATGTCCTGCGAGTAGATGCGGTCGCGCACGATGCTGATGAGGAACGCCAGGCCGCCGATGAGCAGGCCGATGACGGTGACCGAGAAAGCGATGGTCAGATTGTCGGCGAACTTCTGCGTGTCGTTGTCGGCCAGGGCCTTGAGAGCCGGCGAGAGCGGAATGAGCGTGCCCATGAGGCCCAACATGGGCCCCAGGCGCACCAGGATGCGCGTCCTCTCGAGACGTCTGATCGTGTAGAACTCGTACTCCTGGAGCAGCTTGAGCGGTTTCTCGGCCAGGCGCTCCGTCTGGTAGTTGCGGATGAGCTCGTAGAGAAACCGCACGACGACCATCGAGTAGTTGTTCTCCTGCAGATACCGGTAGGCCCTGCGCGGCTGACCGTTGGCGAACGCCTCGCGTGCGTTGAGGGTGCGGGCCTCCAGCGCCTCGAGGTCGCGGTAGCGCATGCGCAGGAAGAGCTCCGAGAAGAACCGGCCCAACTCGATGAGCACCCAGATGAGGCAGACGATGGCGGCGATGAGGACCGGGTAGAGGAGGATCTTCGACGCGTAGTAGATGACCTGCTGCAGGTCGTGGGCGAACTGGCCGGCGTCCATAGGTCGGCCCCTACCGCCTGGGTAGGTTGGCGATGTGGGACGCGGCGAAGAGGCGCGTCTTGAGCTGCATCAAGGGAGTGCCCCTGGCACCCAGGGTGCGACCGCGGCCGGCTCCCGAGAGCAGGCCGAGATTGCGCCGCCACCCCACGTATGCGACCAGAGCGCCGAGCGGCAGCAAGGCGGCGAGCGAGGCGCCGAGGATGTCGCCGGTGCGTGGGCCGTGCCCGCTCGTTCCCCCGCCGCCGGATGAGGCGCCGGGCGACGGGGACGGGTTAGCGCCCGGCGACGGCGAGAGCGGGATGCCTGTGACACCGCTCGCCGGGGAGGCGCTCGACAGCGGACTCTCCGTCGAGCTCGGCGTGATCGACGGTGATGGGAAGAGCGTCGTGCCCGTCGAGGGCGTGGGCCCCGACGTCGTCGGCGTGGCCGTCGGCGTGGCCGTGCTCGTCGGCGTGGCGACCGACACGGTCAGGGTGCGCGTGAGCGTGGCGACGTTGCCGGACCGGTCGGGCACGCGCACGACGATCCTGTGGGTACCGTTCTGCAGGCCGCTGAGCGAGAGCGTGAGCCAGCGGCTGGTTATGTGAGCGGACCCGCGCCGCTCGTGCGTGTCGACGAGCACGCTGATCTTGCCGGTATCGATCCCGGTGCCGCCGGGGTTGTCGGCGTAGACGACCCGCACCTGCACGTACCGCGTATTGCGCAGCACCGTGCCGGGCTTCGGCAACACCGAAATGAACTGCGGCTTGTACTGCGGCTTGTAGCCGGACCCGGTGAACTCGAAGGGGAACTTCCTGTCTGACAGGGCGATGACCGCCTCGGAGGTCGTGAGCAGCTCCGTCGCCAACAGGCCTGGCCGGTGCTGGAAAGCCCCCGAAGACACCTGCAAGCCGCGCAGGAACGTGAGCGGCGTGTGGCTGCCCTTGTTCCACGACTGGGGATCCTGACCGGTGGCGATGAGCGCCTGGATGACCCACGCCGTCGACTCCGCGTAGCTGCGGCCGTCGGAAGGGTAGTCGGGGAAGCCGCCGTCGGCGCGCTGCCTGGCGTGCAGATAGGCGAGGGCGTCGGTCACTACTTGCGAGCCGGTACCGAGGCCACCGGCGCGCAGCGCCTGGATGGCCGCCGCCGTGTCGTCGATGTCGTCCGGATCGCCGGGCTCGGACGGGAAGCCGCCGTCGGCGCCCTGTTGCTGCTTGAGCCACGCGACGGCGCCGGTGAAGTCGCTGCCGGTCTCGCCGATCGCCTTGAGGGCCAGGACCGCCCACGTGGTGGTGTTGACGGCGGCGTACATGCCCGGGTCGAGAGGCGAGAAGTGGCCGTCGCTGAGATCCTGGTAGCTGAGCAGCTTAGTGCGCAGGTTGATGCTCCCCGAGCCCGCGTGTGACACGAGGTCAGAGCGACCCGCGGCGACGTAGGCGAGGATGAACTTGGCGTAGGTGGCCGGCGCGTTGCTTTGCACCTGGGAGCCGTTGGCCGCCTGGTCGATGTTGATGCCCTGCAGGTAACCTGTCGTGCCGCCGCCGGTGGCGATGGGCGTCTTGCCGTCGCTGCTGCGCCACAGGGCCTGGTTCTCGTGGGCCGCGGCGATGGCCATGACCACCCAAGGCGTGAGCGACGGGTCGGCCGAGGTGCCGGAGGAGGAGAAGCCGCCGCTGGCGCGCTGCTTGGCGTGGAGGAAGTCGAGGGCGTGCGTTATGTACGTCGGCCGCGCGGCCGAGGAAGTGGCCGGCGCGAGGGCCATGACGACGAGAACCAGCACGAGCGCCGGCCAGGATCTGCGGATCACGACATGTCCTCCAGTCCCACGAACGTGACGCGGGTCCGGACACGGAAACGAGCCACTATCTTAACAGCCTGAGGGCCAAAAACACCAGCAAACAGGGCGGTCGCGACGACGTGCGCCAGGTCGAAGGGCAGCCCTCGGGCGTAGAGCGCCACGAGGGCTGCCCATGAGTGCACCGTGTAGGCGACGAACATCCACAGGGTCACGAACCAGTCGAATGCTAAAGCCGCACACGCCCCGACGACGACGAGCTCCCAGCGGCGCGGTATGCGGCCGCCGCGGCCGAGGAGGCCGCCGGCGACCCCGACCGCGCCCCAGGCCAGCATCTGCCAGGGCGTCCAGGGGCCTTGGCCGAAGAAGAGGTTGCTGACCAAGGCCGCGGTGGCGCCGACCATGAACCCCGGCCCGGGGCCGAGCGCCGCGCCCGACACGAGCACGATGAAGGTGACCGGCTTGACGTTCGGCAGCGAGGCGAAGAGTACACGGCTGGCGGTGGCCAGCGCGGCCAGCGACGCGACCAGCGAGAGCTCGTGCGCGGAGGAGTCGCGGGCGCCGTAGGCGGCCACCGCGACGCCGACCAGGGCGACCACGCAAACGAAGGTCACGACGCCCCAATCGACCCCCTGCGGGTCGACGAGGGCCCACGCCGAGAGCGTTGCGGCGGCCGCCACCAGACACGCGAGCACCACGCGGTTCCAGGTCAGGGCGGCCGTCATTGGAGCGATACCCCCCAGTCGACCTCGTCCTCGTGCAGGACACCGGGCAGAGCGTGACGCAGCAGGCGATTGATCTGTGTGGAGAAGAAGAGCGAGCCGTTGAGGACCTCGTGCACCGGGCCGTCGGCCAGCACGCCGCCGTCGCCGAGCACGAGCACGCGGTCGGCCGTGCGAGCGGCGAACTCGACGTCGTGGGTGACCAGCAGCACGCAGCGGCTTCCCTCGGCCCAACGACGCAGGAGGGTCGCGAGCTCGCGCTTGTGCAGAGGATCCATGCCGCGCGTCGGCTCGTCCAAGATCACGAGCGCCGGGTCGCCGCAGGCGACGGCCGCGAGCGCCACGCGCGTGCGCTCGCCGCCCGAGAGGTCGCGCGGATCGCGACCTAGCACGGCGGCCAGATCAAGGTCGCCGACGATGCGCGCGGCCAAGTCGTCGCGCTCCTTGCCCACGAACCCCATATGTTCGAGCGAGTAGTCGATCTCACCGGCGACCGTGTCGTTGATGAAGTAGTCGTTGGGGTTCTGGCCCAGCAGCGCGCAGCCGCGCGCCGCCTGGGCCACCGAGAGCTCGCGCACGTCGCGGCCGAGCAAACGCACCTCGCCGCTCAGCGGCGTGGCCAAGCCGTTGAAATGACGCACGAGCGTCGACTTGCCGGCGCCGTTCTCTCCCATGAGGGCGACGAGCTCGCCGCGGCGCAGCTCCAGGCTGATGCCCTCCAGGAGAGGCTCGCCGGGAGCGTAGCCGACGGCGAGCCGGCGCGCTTGCAGCACCGTGTCGCCGGTGGGTCGGGGCGGCGGCGACGCAGCCGCCTGCGCGTGCCGGCCGGTCTCTTCGAGCAGGTATCGGGCATCCTTGACGGTCATAGGTAAGCGGCCTCTCTGGGCATGGTCGGCGGCCTGGCCGTTGAGCCGCTGTGCGAAGAGACGCGCGACCGGCGGCAGCAGTTCACGGTGGCTGCCCACGGCCCAGAGAGCGAAGCTCTGCGGGTCGCTGTCCACGATCACGGCGCCGTCCTCCATGTACACCACACGCGTGGCCAGATGCAGGCAGCGCTCCACCCGGTGCTCGGCCAGCATGATCGTGGCGCCGGTGTCCTCGCTCAGACGCCGGATCGCGGCCAGCAACTCCTCGGAGCTCACCGGGTCGAGTTGCGACGTCGGCTCGTCGAGCAGGAGCAAGTGTGGCTGCATGGCGATGACGGCGGCGAGAGTGACCTTCTGCAGCTCGCCGCCGGAGAGCGTCTCGAGCGGCGCGCGGCGAAGGTGCGAGAGGCCGAGGCTCATGAGCGCCTCCTCCACGAGGCGCGTGATGGCGCCGCTCTCGACACCCTGGTTCTCGAGGCCGAAGGCTATCTCGCGTTCGACGGTGGTCATCACCGCTTGGCTCTCGGGGTCCTGGAGCACCAGGCCGACACGAGCGGAGATCTCCTGCGGTCCCGCGCTGCGGGTGTCGAACTCGTCCACAGTCACTCGGCCGGCGAACGTACCGCCGTGATGGTGAGGCACAAGGCCGGTGATGGCCTTGAGCAGCGTCGACTTGCCGCTGCCGGAGCTGCCGAGCACCAGGATGACCTCGGCCGGGCCGATCTCCAGGCTCACGTCGCGCAGCGCCGGGGTAGAGGCGCCCGGGAACGTGAAGGTGACGTGCTCTAGGCGCGCGATCGCAGCCATGTCAACTCCAGCACGAGCGGCGCGACGAGGGCGGCGAAGGCCGCCAGCCACCAGGGGCTGGCGAGCGCCGCCCGCGGGTCGTCGAGCAGCGGGAAGTAGTTGTAGTGAAAAGCGCCGGCGACCAGCCCGCCCGCGAGGGCCAGAGTGGCCACGCCGGCGGCTGCGAGGGCGATGCGGTCGCCGGCACGCCAGCGGCGGGTGCCCTGCCAGCGCGTGCGACCGCGGCGACCGTAGCCGCGCGCGGTCATGGCGCTGCCGACGTCCATGGCCCGCTCCAGGCTCTGCGCGAAGAGGGCGGCGAGCAGCGGCACGCGGGCCACGGCACGGGCGCGGCGCGGCCCGCGGTCAAGCTCGACGCCGCGCGAGCGCTGCGCGTCGGCGATGCGGCTGGCGTCGCGTTGCAGGACCGGGAAGAGTCGCGTGGCCAGTGACACGACGAGACCGGAGCGGAACGAGAACCGGCTCATGAGGGCCAGCTGATCGTCGGGGTCGAGGACCACCGTGTACAAAGCGAAGGCGAGCATGACGGCCACCAGACGCAGGCCGGTCACGGCGCCGAACGCGAGACCCTGGATAGTGAGGCGGATGTGCAGCAAGGGCAGATCGGCTTGCCACAGCACGTCGAGCCCCCCCTGACTGAAGAGCGGGTTGAGGACGGCCAGAAAGACGGCCACGTAGAGGGCGAGTCGCACGTACGGACGAGTGGCGCGGAGCCTGTGAGCGGCCGCCAGCAAGCCCAGGATCAGGCCGAGGAGAAGCACGACCTCGAGCGGATCGGCCAGGACGAGAGCCGCCAGCGCTAGCGAAGCGACATACGCGACGCTGGCTACCGGGTGGGCACGTGCCAGACCGTACTTGCGCGGCCCGCGCCGCCGCGCCGCCGCCCGAGGGGTGCGTACTGCCGCCTGGCCCGGGGAGCCGCCGCCGGCTGCGTCGGGCAGCCCC